>VAPL010119389.1_pt1 | contig 21624 bp, 20 predicted proteins | sample 3395061 | NCBI WGS metagenome assembly VAPL01 (sample SAMN08290444, study PRJNA428436) | hydrothermal vent metagenome | isolation source: Deep-sea hydrothermal vent chimney 2 | place: Pacific Ocean: Juan De Fuca Ridge | depth 2182 m m | reverse complement strand
TGCATCGGAGGGTCGTGCGGAAAGCGGGCCAGATTAGTTTGCGGACTGCCCGATTGTTTTCGAGGGCAAGAATACCGTGACTGCAATGGCTCGCTTCGCTGCGCTTTATTTGCTGTCACGGTATTCTTGCCCTCGAAAACAATCAAACATGCTCAAGTAATTTCTGAACACCGTCGCTACTAACCCGCCTTACCGGTTTTCCGTCAATCGGACTCATCGGTGCCTGTCGAATACCGTCAACCGGAAACACGGTAGCCTCAATCGCACTACCGCTGTGGCGAAACTCGAAGCCAGCATAGCTTTCCACCTGGCCACGACGAGCTTTCAAGCGCCGTTCGCATGCTCGATAACTTATACCGATATCGTGAAGCTCCCTAGCAACGAACTCGGGCGTGTCCGCGAACACATGCAGGTTAACGGCTGAGTTCTCGTCAGCCGTGCCAGCGAGCACCGGGCCCACGAGCCGTGGCGTAAAAGCGGACAGTAACTCCATTGCGGACAACGCCGCGACACGCATTAGTCGCAAGTATTCATCGTGCGAACGGCCACCAAAAATCTGTAAGTGCAGTGTCACTGCCGTTTCGATTTCGGCGTTGCCCGGCAACGAGCCGCGATTGCTCATGCCCAGGCGGTCCGCGGCCTTTTGCTTCGCCAATCGATAATCGCGCACACCGTGGTTGACGATGATTCGCGCAGCCTCCTGAGCGACAAGCTGCCGCTCGCGTTCAGATCCGCTACTGCGTTGTTTTTTTCCCATTGCCTCTAAAACAGTGGCTCAGATTCGTCGTCGGATTCTTGCTCGGGGTCAGGGTCAATGCCGGCCGCGTTATTGAACGGGTCTGCGATATCCTCAAGGTGCTCGCAGTCTGGCACGTGTCCTTCGCGAAACACCTCGAAAGTGACGTTTGGCTGGCCGGAACGTGCGGGGCAGCCGGTCGCCCGATCGATACGAACGGATACGATCCCGTCGGGCATCGGCATTTGGTGTTCCGGCGCGTTCTTCAGTGCGATACGCGTAAACTCGATCCAGATGGGCAGTGCAGTGCGCGAACCTTCTTCGCCGGGCCCCAGTGGCAGGGAGTCGTCATAGCCTACCCAGACGACGGTCGCGAGATCGGCGTTAAAACCTCCAAACCAGGCGTCGCGACGGTCATTTGATGTACCGGTCTTGCCGGATAAATCGGAGCGTCCCAATTCGCGCCCTGCCCGCGCGCCAGTGCCACGGCGAACCACGTCACGCATCATGTCCTGGATCAAAAAGGCGTTCTGCGGAGTGATGGATTGCGGGGCAAGGTTAACTCCCTCGAATAGTTCCGGCGCGTCCCTGGCATCCGGTCGATAAGTCTCGACGACGTCCGCCATCTGCTCCAGGATTGCCTCCCGGTCAGCCGCTTCTTCCGCCGTGAGTCGCGCGTCGTCCGGTTCTGCGTGCTCGGTAGTGTCCGGTACGCACTCGTCGCAAACGACGGCTGGCGCAGCGCGGTACAGCAGCTCGTCCGCAGGGCCGAAGATCGCATCAATAACATAGGGCTTCACGGCATGACCGCCGTTGGCGAACATTGCATAGCCTTGTGCCATGTCCAGCGGCGAGGCGTCACCGCCGCCCAGAGCCAGCGAGCCGTTGTGGATAAGGGTGGCATCGCTGAAACCGAACTTCTTTATGTGTCGTACGGCGTTGCCGACGCCGGTCTCAAAGAGCAACAAGCGCACCGAAACGAGATTCATTGACTTCACCAGCGCCTCTCGCATGCGCGTCGGGCCATAAAATCGGCCGCTGTAATTAATCGGGCGCCAGATCGCTTCGAGTTCCGACGAGCTGATAACGACCGGTGCGTCCAATATAATAGTAGCGGGCGTGTTTCCATATTCCAGCGCTGCTGAGTAGATGAATGGTTTGAACGCTGATCCCGGTTGCCGGTACGCCTGGCGAGCACGGTTGAACTTGCTGGTCGTGAAGTCAAAGCCACCGGTGAGCGCGGAGATAGCGCCGTCGTAGGGGTCTAGCGAAACCACCGCTGCCTGCGCCTTGGGTACCTGCGCCAGTGCCCAGCTGTCGTTCGCTGTTGGCATAACGTAGATAATATCGCCGGCAGCCAGAACCTCGGCGGCCGTTTCCGGCGCTGGCCCGTAGTTCTCGCGATCGATGAAAGGATTGGCCCAGCGGATACCCGCCCACGGTACGATGGCTTTGCCGCCATCGCGAAACAGTATGCTCGCCTCGTTGTCTTCGGAAACGGAGGTTACCAGTGCCAGCGAGAGTCCGCCGGGTGCGTACTGATCGAGAGGCTGCAATATTTCGGGTGGCCACTGATCAAACGGAAGCAGCAAAGTCTCTTCGCTGAGCGCAACCTGGTCGTGTGGGCCTCGGTAGCCACGACGGCGCGTAAACTCAAGCAGTCCGTTGCGCAGCGAGTAGTTAGCGGCACGCTGCAGCCGCGAGTCCAGCGACGTCACAACCTGGTACCCGCCTGAATAGGTTGCCTCGCCGTAGCGACTGAGCATTTCAGAGCGAACCATTTCAGCGACGTACGGTGCGTTAAGTTCGATGGCGGCACCGTAAAGGCGGGATTCCATCGGGTAGGCCATCGCCTCGTCATACTCGGTACGATCGATATAGCCAAGATCGAGCATTCGACCGAGAACGTAGCCTCTTCGGTTCTCTGCGTTCCTGGCGTTCGAGACCGGGTTGTATCTTGACGGTGCAGGCAGAACACCGGCGAGCGTCGCAGCCTCGGCGATATTAATCTCACCGAGATCTTTGTCGAAGAAAACCTGCGCAGACGCCGCAACACCGTAGGCGCGCTGGCCGAAGAAGGTCTTGTTGAGGAACAGTGCCATAATCTGCTCCTTGGTGAATTCCTGCTCTATCTTGTAGGCGAGGAACGCCTCGGTCAGTTTGCGCTCCAATGTCACTTCACGCGTCAGAAAATAGTCGCGCGCGAGCTGTTGCGTCAGTGTGCTGCCGCCGCCGCCAGAGGCATTGCCGGTGCGCGCGAGACGCGACAGGGCGCGCAAAACCCCACGATAGTCGATGCCGCTGTGCTCGAAGAAGCGCCGGTCCTCCGCCGCTACGAAGGCGTTCACGACGTGCTCCGGCAGGTCTTCGTAGCGAATGGGAATACGCCTGCGTTCGCCGATTTCGCTGATCAGGTCGCCGTCCCTGCTATAAATCCGCAACGGCACTTCAAGGCGGAAATCGCGAATGGTTTCCGCGGACTGCAGGCTGGGTTGCACGTAGTAAAAGGCGCCGATAACGCCGGCAACGGCGCCAATAGCCGTAACAGACCCGATTCCGAGCAAAAGAATCAGTGATCTGAGGAGCTGTCGTCGCCGAATGTGACGTGGTTTCGCTTTTTTTGTCGTTGGATTATGCATAGTTGATGGCGTTTTCAGCCGAACATCCCCGTTTTTGCAGGCGTTTGATGAGCCTATTAGAGGTTACCGTGGTGCTCGGCTGGTGCAAGGATAGTGGCTTTCCAGGGGCAATGGCTCTAATGCGGCGTCAGGGCGCCGATAATAGACGGCAAGACCTGATTTTCGCAATAAGCGGGTGTCGCAAAGAGCCGACGACTGGTTCACGGAAACCACCGACAAAGGCGCAGTACCATGAGGGATGGTCAGATCGTGAGCAAAGTCACGTTTTATTTAACATTTTATTGATATATAGTTAAATTGCGTAGCTAATGTCTGACCTAGTTATTACTCGCAACTTACCGACTTAGAAGGAAAAATACGTGCTTTTCGGCAATAAATCACAACCATTGCTGGGCCTCGATATAACGACATCGTCGGTCAAGTTGATAGAGCTTTCCAAGAGCGGAAAGCGCTATCGCGTCGAGTCCTATTCAGCAGAGCCAACCCCACCGAGTTCAGTGAACGAAAAAGCCATTGTTGACGCGAAAGCGGTCGGCGAAGCGATTCGTCGCGCTGTAAAGCGCGCTGGGGCCAAGGCCACGGACGTAGCCGTCGCAATCAGCGGCGATGCTGCGATTACTAAAGTTATTCAGATGCCATCAAGTCTTTCGGAGCGAGATCTCGAAGGGCAGGTCGAAATTCAGGCGGACCAATACATACCCTTCCCGATGGAAGAGGTGAGCTTCGATTACGAAGTGATTGGCCAGAATGAGAAAGACCCGGAATTGATGGACGTACTGCTGGTTGCCACGCGCACGGAAAACGTCGAGCAACGCCAGGCTGCGGTAGTTGCCGCGGGGCTGGAAACGCAGATAGTGGATGTGGAGGCGTTTGCGCTGGAGAATGCTTGTCGCCTGCTCAGTCACCAGATCCCGGACGGCGGTATCGGACAATCGGTAGCGGTTGTCGACATCGGCGCAAGTAGCACGACGTTTAGTGTGTTGCAGGATCTCAAGGTAGTTTACACGCGAGATTTCAACTTCGGCGGCCAACAGTTGACCGAGGAAATCATGCGTACCTATGGCCTTTCGATGGAAGACGCCGGTCGCGCCAAGAAACAAGGCGGTCTGCCGAGCAACTATCAGCCGGAGGTGCTGGAACCTTTTATTGACGACATGACACAGCAGGTCAGTCGCTCACTGCAGTTTTACCTGGCCTCGGGCGGCGGTCGCGAGCAGCCGGACATGATTCTGGTTTGCGGCGGTTGCGCCAACATTCCGGGTATCGCGGATGTCATCTCAAGCCGTGTGGGTATTCCGACCGAAGTCGGCGATCCGCTCGGGCAAATGAAAATTTCATCAAAAGCCAAGTCACAGGGCGTGACCAAAGATGCGACTGCGCTTCTTACTGCCTGCGGTCTCGCGCTGAGGAGCTTTGACTAATGCCTAGTATTAATCTACTCCCATGGCGCGAGGCAGAACGCCAAAAGCGCCAAAGAGATTTCGGAGTCGCCATGGGTGGCGCCGTTATTGCCGGTATCGCGGTGGTCATTCTGACGGTGTTTGCTTTTTCGCAGATGATTTCGGCGCAAAAGGGGCGCAACAACCGATTGACCGTCGAAATTGCCGAGCTTGAGAAAAGCATTTTGGAGATTGACGGTCTGGAACGACAGAAGGAGCGGTTGCTCGCTCGTATGGAGATTATTGAGCAATTGCAAAAGAGCCGCCCGGAAATCGTGCATTTATTTGATGAGTTAGTGCGACTGCTTCCAGAGGGTGTCTATCTGACCGGACTGAAGCAAAGCGGTGCGCGTGTTGAGATTCGTGGCATCGCGCAATCAAGTACACGAGTGTCTGCTCTGATGCGTCAGATCGATGCGTCGGACTGGTTGACAGACCCGGAAGTCGAGCGGGTAGAAACCAGAACGGCTGGCAGTTCGAGGCAGGCGGAGTTTGTCGTATATGCCAAGCAAGTTAATTCGGACGCTGAGTCGGAGGATGGGGCATGAATATTGTTGAAGAACTCCAGGCTCTCGACGTCAATGATGTTGGACGTTGGCCACTGGCCTTTCGGGCGGCGGTCATTACGCTCGTATTTTTCGGGGTTGCAGGTCTTGGTATCTATTTCACCATCATTAAGGATAAGCGCCCGCAGCTGCAGCGTATTCAGGCGGACGAGATAGAGTTGCGGCGTACCTTCGAAAACAAGCAGAAAAAGGCAGCGAACTATGATGCCTACAAGGAGCAGCTGGCCGAAATCGAACAATCATTTGGCACCATGCTCAGGCAGTTGCCGGGTAAAACTGAGATTCCCAGCCTGATCGTTGACATTTCCCAGACCGGACTGGCCGCTGGTCTGCAGGAAAAGCTGTTTGTTCCGCGATCCGAGATACCGCGAGACTTTTACGCCGAGAAACCAATCAATATTCGCCTTACCGGCGGTTATCATGAGATCGGAAATTTCGTCAGCGGAATCGCAGCATTGCCGCGTATTGTGACTTTGCACAACATTACGATCACGCCCGAGTCTTCAGACAGCTTTGACGTACTGAGTATGGAAGTTACCGCTCAGACGTATCGATATCTTGACGAGGAGGCTGACTAACATGCGCACTTCTCTGACAATCAGACAGGGCCTGGTACTGGCATTGTGTGCAATCGGACTTTCGGCCTGCGGCGGCGGCGCGGACGACCTGGACGAGTACATTAACGAGATTAAGGCGCGTAAGGGGGGTCGTATCGAACCGCTCCCGGAAATTACGCCCTACGAAATTTTCACCTACATTGCTGACGCGCAAGGTCTGCGATCGCCATTTCGCCCGGACACACCGCAGGCTGCTCGCAGCGGAGGTGGCCCGCGCCCGGATGTCGATCGTAGTCGTGAGTACCTTGAAAGCTTTCCGTTGGACACGCTTGGCATGGTTGGAACGCTGCACATTGGTGAAACGATGTACGGCCTTGTACAGACGGCGGACGGCTTGATTCACCGCGTCACTCCCGGCAACTATCTGGGACAAAATGACGGACGAGTTACATTAATTTCTGAATCGGAAATCGGCTTGGTAGAAATTATTTCTGATGGTATTGGCGGCTACATCGAAAGAGATGCCGCAGTTAGTCTTTTAGACTAACGCCTGCATGGAACTGGGAGTTATGGGAATGATGCGCAAAATCAAACCGACAGCTGGACGTCGTTTTTCGATGCTAAAACTGACTGTATTAGTACAAGCGGCGCTACTGCTCTGCGGTACTGGCGCCAGCGCGCAGGAGGGCAACCGACTGCAGGATATTCAGGTGCAGAGCCTGCCCGGCCAGCGTGTTGAGCTCAAGCTCATCATGAGCGGCACCGCGCCCGAACCGCTTGCTTTTACAATTGATAATCCTGCGCGTATTGCGCTGGATTTGCCGGATACCTCCCTGGGACTGACATCGCGTCGTCGCGACGTTAATCTCGGACCGCTGAATACAATACTGACGGCCGAGGCCAACGGCCGTACGCGCGTCGTATTGAATCTCGGTTCCATGGTTGCGTATGAGACGGTTCGCAGTGGAAATACGGTAACGATCGTTTTAGGCGATTCAGACGACTACAGCGCTGATACCACCCAGTTCGCCAGCACGCCGGCATCAAGCAACCGCTCTTACGCGGCGCCGGGTAGTCGCGCGATCTCAAGCGTTGATTTTCGCCGCACACGTGACGGCGGTGGTCGGGTGGTCGTTAGTCTGACCGACCCTTCGACACCGGTTGATATTCGCCAGGAAGGTGGCCGGGTTGTGGCGGTATTCAAAGACACCAGTCTCCCGGCCGAACTCATGCGCCGCCTTGACGTAATGGATTTTGCAACGCCCGTGACAACCGTTGATGCCCTGCGCACCAACCTCGATACACGCATTGTGATTTCTGCTGATGGTAAATATGAGCAGCTTGCCTATCAGTCGGACAACGAATTTACGATCGAGATTAATCCTGCGCCGGAAACGACGGACCCTGAATCGAGCCTGTTTTCATCGGACAAGGAATATGCTGGTCAGCGCCTGACGCTGAACTTCCAGGACATCGAAACGCGCGCAGTATTGCAGTTGCTCGCTGAAACTTCGGGCAAGAACATTGTTGTCTCTGACACGGTGCAAGGTAACGTGACCTTGCGGTTGCGCAGTGTGCCCTGGGACCAGGCTCTCGATATCGTAATGACGACCAAGGGCCTGGATATGCGACAAAACGGCAATGTCATCATGGTGGCACCTGCCGAAGAAATCGCGGCTCGCGAAACTGCGGATCTTGAGGCACAGCTTGCCATCCGCGAACTCGAACCCCTGTACTCGGAATTCCTGCAAGTCAACTACGCAAAGGCGGGCGATCTCTCGGAGCTGATTCTCGGTGGTACTGGCGGCAAAACGATGCTTTCTGAGCGTGGCAGCATTGGCGTCGATGAACGCACCAACACCGTGCTGGTACAGGACACCGCCGAGCGCCTGCAGGAAGTTCGTCGCATGGTTCGCACGCTGGATGTACCGATTAAGCAGGTACTCATCGAGTCTCGAATTGTCGTTGTGAATGATGATTTCAGCCGCGATTTGGGTATTCGCCTGGGCGTTACGACCAATAGCATTAACTCCGACTCGATCGTGGTTACGTCTGCCAGTGGTGTCGGGGCCAATAACTACCTGGGGTCAATCGTGGATGCACTAAACGACCCGACGGGACTGACGGTGCCTGAGTTTCCGAACCTGAGTGAACGCTACAATGTGAACGTACCGATCAGCAGTGCGGCGGGACGATTCTCGCTGGCAGTACTCGAGAGCGACTATCTCGTTGATCTGGAGCTAACGGCTCTGGAAGCAGAGGGCCGCGGCGAGATTGTTTCGACCCCGCGTGTAATCACGGCGAACCAGAAGCAAGCTACGATCAAGCAGGGTGTCGAAATTCCCTATCAGCAGTCTGCGTCGTCGGGCGCCACTACTATCCAGTTCAAAGAGGCTGTACTTGAGCTGGTTGTGACCCCGCAAATTACGCCGGACAACAACATCATCATGGATTTGCGAGTCAGCAAGGACAATGTCGGCGAGATTATCTCTACCGGCGGTCTGGGCGGAACGGTTCCGAGTATCGATACGCGCTCCGTTGAGACCCAGGTTCTTGTTGCTGACGGTCAGACGGTGGTGCTTGGCGGCATCTACGAGACCGAGCGGCGCGAAACTATTTCGAAAGTGCCGTTTCTTGGTGACATTCCTTTCGTGGGCGCGCTGTTCCGAAGCAAGCAGCGGCTCGACAACAAGGCGGAACTGCTGATTTTCGTTACGCCACGCATTCTTGAGGAAGGCTCCAACATTCACTAAACTGCCGACTATCAAATAAGACGCAAAGCCAACCCTTGGGTCAACTCCAGGGTTGGCTTTCTTTTATGAGACAAACTTGTCTATGAAGCACCCAAGAAATATCTTTTTGATTGGCCCGATGGGCGCCGGGAAGTCGGCGGTGGGGCGCCATCTGGCTCGCACGTTGCACTTGTCGTTTGTCGATAGTGATGACGAGATAGAGTCGCGTACCGGGGTCGATATACCTTTTATCTTTGAAAAAGAAGGCGAGTCCGGGTTTCGCAAGCGCGAGGCCGCTGTCATCGACGACCTGAGTAAGATGGACGGAGTGGTTCTGGCGACCGGTGGCGGTGCGGTTATCGACCCGCAAAGTCGCAGTCGCCTTGGTGGACGCGGCTTTGTTGTGTATTTGTTCACAAGCGTCGATCAACAGCTATTGCGAACCCGCAAAGGCCGCGAACGCCCCTTGCTTGGGAGCAGTGATCCGCGTGCAACTCTGCAAGAGTTGCTGGATACGCGTGATCCGCAATACCGCGAAATCGCAGACCTTGTTGTAGAGACCGATGGTCGCAAGGTGAGGTCTGTGGCGGATGAGGTTATCGAGCAAGTTTCGTAATGGTGTAGTCTACGCCGATGGCCGCACATCAGACGATCACGGTAAATCTCGGTGACCGAAGCTATCCGATCATAGTTGGTGGCGGCTTGCTGGACGGTGGTTTCGATCTTTCAGCGTACGTGCGCGGCGCGGATTGCCTCATAGTGAGCGACGCGGTCGTCGCTCCATTGTATCGGGATCGTATTCTGCCGAATCTCGATGGCAAGGTGATCTCGGTCATCGAACTTTCTGATGGCGAGTCGCACAAGACCGTAGCGGCGATGCAGGCGGTGCTCGACCAGCTGGTTGACGCTGGTGCTAATCGAGACACCACTGTTATAGCGCTGGGTGGTGGCGTTGTTGGCGACATAGCCGGATTTGCTGCTGCGTGTTACATGCGCGGCGTGGCGTTCATTCAAATACCCACCACGTTACTCGCGCAAGTTGACTCGTCCGTTGGAGGTAAGACCGGGGTAAATCACCCGCAGGGCAAAAATCTGATCGGTGCGTTTCACCAACCGCAAGCAGTGATGATTGACACCGATACGCTGCTCACGCTGCCAGACCGCGAACTAAAGGCAGGTCTTGCGGAAGTCATCAAGTATGGCGCTATCTGCGATATCGAGTTTTTCGCATGGCTCGAAGACAATATGCAAGCGCTGCTCGACAGAGATCACGAGGCTCTGGCACATGTGATTATTTGGTCATGCAAGACCAAGGCAGAGATCGTTGCAGAGGATGAGCGCGAGGCGGGGCGCCGCGCGCTGTTGAATTTCGGCCACACTTTCGGGCACGCCATTGAGGCCTGTCAGGGCTACGGCGAATACTTGCACGGCGAGGCCGTCGCGGTCGGCATGCTCATGGCCGCAGAGTTGAGCGGTATCGACGCCGCTGACACAGCGAGGCTGCGTACGTTGTTGCAACGAGCGGGCTTGCCGACTGATCCGCCGGCCATCGAAGCGCATCGATGGCGCAGCGCGATGGATATGGACAAGAAGGTTTTACAAAAACGGCTACGCTTCGTTTTGTTGCGGTCCCTTGGCGATGCGTACGTCACCGAGTCATACGATGTTGGTCGGTTGCGGAAGCTTATCGGCGAGGGTGTTCCATGAGTGCGATGTTGGCGCCGTACGCAGCTCACGCAATGAAAAGTCGCGGTCGACGATACGACGAACCGCCATCCACCTATCGCGGTGAGTATCAACGCGATCGTGATCGCATAATTCATTCAACGGCATTTCGTCGCCTGATGTACAAGACTCAGGTGTTCGTAAATCACGAAGGCGATCTGTACCGTACGCGACTTACACATTCGCTGGAGGTATCTCAGGTTGGCCGTACCATCGCTCTTGCGCTGCAACTGAACGAGCCGCTGACAGAAGCGATCTGCCTGGCGCATGACCTTGGGCACACACCGTTTGGCCACGCCGGTCAGGATGCGCTGAACACCTGTATGCGAGACTACGGAGGGTTCGAGCACAACCTGCAATCGCTGCGGGTTGTGGACGAACTGGAGACAAAGTACGCTGACTTTTCGGGCCTCAATCTCATGTTCGAAACGCGCGAGGGAATTCTCAAGCACTGTTCTGCGCGCAATGCGCGGCAGCTCGGCGATGTAGGAACACGCTTCCTGGAACGAAAACAGCCCGGCCTTGAGGCGCAGCTTGCCAATATCGCTGACGCGATCGCCTACAACAGCCACGATGTCGATGATGGTTTTCGCGCAGGCTTGCTGAGTATCGAACAGCTCAGACAAGAGTCGCTTTTCGCCGATCGGTTCGACGATGTCCGCGCGCAGTATCCGGAACTGGATGATCGCAGGCTCATTTACGAGATCATTCGGCGCATGATTGGCACTGTCGTAAGCGACCTGATCGAAACAACGCGCGATAATCTGGATACCGCAGCACCGGGTTCGATTGAGGAAGTTCGAGGCGCGGCCAGGCCGCTGGTATCCATGTCGGATGGGGTGTATCGGCAGCATGAGTCGTTGAAAAAATTCTTGCACAAGCATCTTTACAGTCATGGCAAAAAACTTGAGATGACGGCCAGGGTGCAGACGGTCGTCAAAGACCTGTTCGCGGCCTATTTCGGCGATGTCGAGCGCATGCCCGAGCAGTTCGCCAGCGTCGCCCGGCGCGCCGACGGAGCGGACAGAGCCCGAGTGGTTGCCGACTACATTGCAGGAATGACCGACCGCTATGCGATCGCCGTACACGAAGACATCGTGGGCTGATAGAATGCGCGACCGTAAGGATGCCTGCAGGCATTGGAAGCATCCGTGGTCCAACAAGGTAAGCTCTGTTGAAGTTAAAACCCATAGCCGCTAAAGATCGCCTGATTTTTGCAATGGACGTTCCGAGTTGCGAGTATGCCCGAGGCTTGGTCGACGAACTGGGCGACGCCATCACGTTCTACAAGATAGGTCTTGAGTTGATGATGAGCGGCGGCTATTTCGAATTGCTGGATTGGATGCTGGCACGGAATAAACAGGTGTTCTGCGACCTCAAGTTTTTCGATATTCCGGCGACCGTCGGTTCCGCGGTTCGGCAACTGAAAGACCGGGGTGCGTCTTTTGTCACGGTACATGGCAATCGTTCGATGCTGGAGGCTGCGGCGGAAAACAAGGGCGAGACGCTTAAAGTGCTTGGCGTGACGGTGCTGACGAGTCTGGACAGGGGCGATCTGGACGATCTTGGGTTCGACTGCGACCTTGAAGCATTGGTATTGTCCCGCGCCCGCCAGGCTCTTGCTTCGGGTTGCGACGGAGTCATTTCTTCCGGGCTTGAGGTGCCGAAACTGCGCGCGTACGTCGACGACAAACTGCTCGTCGTTTCTCCCGGGATCCGTCCGGTCGACAACAAGCCGAGCGGCGATCAAAAACGCGTTGTCACGGTTGAGACCGCATTCTCGAACGGTGCGGATTATATTGTCGTCGGGCGCCCGATTCGCGATGCACAGAGTCCGCGCGCGGCGGCCGAAGCGATGCAGGCTTCGATTGAATTACAGGTAGGTGGCTGATGTCTGAGTTAAAGAACGACCTATTATTGCGTGCGCTGTTGCGCCAGCCGGTGCCGCGGACGCCCGTTTGGATCATGCGCCAGGCGGGCCGCTATCTGCCGGAGTATCGCGAGCTGCGGGCGAAGGCCGGCGACTTCATGAGCTTGTGTCAGAATCCGGAGCTGGCTTGCGAGGTCACAATACAGCCGCTCAGGCGCTTCAAGCTGGATGCGGCAATATTATTTTCGGATATTCTGACCATTCCCGACGCGATGGGTCTGGGACTGTACTTCGAAACCGGCGAAGGGCCGAAATTCAAGAACCCGGTGCAGTCGGTGCAAGCGATTAAGGATCTTCGCGTCCCGGACGTCGAAGAAAAGCTTTCCTACGTTTTTGAGACCGTCAGAACGGTACGTCGCGAGCTGAACGGCGAGGTACCGCTGATCGGTTTTGCCGGCAGTCCGTTTACCGTAGGCACGTACATGGTGGAAGGGGGCTCCAGTCGCGAATTTTCGAAAATCAAAGGTCTTGCCACCGAGTCGCCCGAAGCGCTTGATTTGTTGATGGACATCGTTGCACAAACGACAATTGAATATTTGAACGGACAAATCGAGGCGGGTGCGCAGGCAATACAGATCTTCGACACCTGGGGCGCAGTCCTTGAGCCCGACGACTTTCGACGATTTTCATTGGCAAGTATGCAAAAGATCATCGACGGTCTGATCAGAGAAAAAGACGGCCGACGAATCCCGGTGATTTTGTTCACAAAGAGCGCGGGTCCGTTGCTTGCTGATCTTGCTGAAACAGGGTGTGATGCTTTAGGCGTCGACTGGACGACGGATCTTGCGACGGCGCGCGAGTACGTTGCAGATAAGGTGGCGCTGCAGGGCAATCTGGATCCCGGCACGCTGCGTGAGAGCCCGGAAGTGATTCGCCAGGGCGTCGCGGATACTTTGGCCAGCTACGGGAATGGGCCTGGACACGTCTTCAACCTTGGTCACGGCATTACGCCCGACATCGATCCGGAAAACCTTGGAGCGTTGGTCGACGCGGTGCATGAGTTGAGTCCCGACTATCACTGAGCGGTCCTCTTAACGCGGCTTCGAGCCCGCTCGGGTAACTTCCGAGCGCGTCAGTCGCGCAGCGCTCTGCGAAGTATCTTGCCGACGTTCGTCTTTGGCAGATCCTCTCGAAACTCGACAATACGCGGACGTTTGTAGTTGGTGAGGTTCTTGCGACAGTGATCCAAAATATCCTGTTCGGTGACGCTCTCGTCCTTGCGTACCACGAAGATCTTTACGATCTCGCCAGAACGTTCGTCCGGTAAACCAATCGCCGCGGCTTCGATTACGCCGTCGAGTTCGACGACCACATTTTCGATTTCGTTCGGGTACACGTTAAAGCCGGAAACGAGAATCATGTCTTTCTTGCGGTCTTCAATGAAGGTATAGCCGTTTTCGTCCATGCGCCCCATATCGCCGGTGCGCAGCCAGCCATCGGGCAACATGACCTCGGCAGTGTCCGCCGGCCTTTGCCAATAACCTTCCATTACCTGTGGTCCGCGCAAACAAATCTCGCCGATCTCTCCGTTTGGCAGCGGATTGCCGTCTTCGCCAGCGATCATGATTTCGGTGGACGGTATTGGCAGGCCTATTGAGCCATCAAACTCGGCGTCAATTCGGCTAACGACTGCGCCTGGCGAGGTCTCGGTAAGTCCGTAGCCTTGCAGGATCCAGTTGTCGGTCCTTTTTTTCCACTCTTTGGCGATCGCCGCCTGCACTGCCATTCCTCCGCCGATGCAGACGCGTAGGTGGCTGAAGTCGATTGTGTCGAAACTCGGTGTATCCATCAGCGCTGCGAACAGCGTGTTTACGCCGGAGAAGAAATGAAATTCGTGTTTCGCCATTTCCTTGGCAAAGCCCTCGAAGTCGCGTGGATTGGTGATGAGTATGTTCTCACCGCCTTGCGCCATGATCGTCAGGCAATTGCCCTGCAGCGAAAAAATGTGGTAGAGCGGCAGGGCGGCGATTGCGACGATTCTGTCGACACCGGCGTATGCATCCGCTTGCCATACTATCGACTGCTGTACGTTATAGACCATGTTGCGGTGACTGAGCATCGCACCTTTTGATACACCGGTCGTACCTCCGGTGTATTGCAGATAGGCAATATCGGCGTAACCAATGTCGATTTCGTCCAGCGCCTGATCGGTGCCGGACTTGAGTGCCTGTCGAAGCGCCACGCTGCCCGGCAGCCGAAAGGAGGGCACGGCCTTTTTTACGTAACGCAGAACGAAATTTGTCAGCGCGCCCTTTAGCCGGCTGAGAAGGTCGCCGACGCCGGTCGTCACTACGTGAGTGACGTCTGTTCTGGCGATAACAGCTTCGAGTACGTGAGCGAAATTTTCCAGAATAACGATACATTTCGTGCCCGAGTCCTTGAGCTGATGCTCAAGCTCTCGCGCCGTATACAAGGGGTTTACGTTGACGACAACCAGTCCGGCCCGAAATATGCCGCACATCACGACGGGGTACTGCAGGATGTTGGGCAGCATGATAGCGACGCGTTCGCCTCGGGTTAGCCCCAGAGCGTTCTGCAGATAGCAGGCAAACTGCATCGACAAGCGATCAAGCTCTGCGTAGCTAAGTGTCGTGCCCATGTTGGTATAGGCTGCGTTATCCGGGTAGGCTTCGAATGCTTGCTCGAAAAGATCGCGAACGGATCGAAACGGCGGTGTCGGAACCTCTTCGGGCATGCCTGGGGGGTAGGACTTAAGCCACAACTTTTCCAATTCGATCTCCTTGCTACCTCTTAAGGTGCTTTGCCTGATTGCCCAGTGTCGTGCGGATTATCGGCCACGCGTTGTCCAGCAGAATGGGCTGGGCGAGCGCGTTCGGGTGAATACGATCATCCTGCAACAACTCGTCGTTTAATGCGATGCCATCCATGAAAAACTCAATCCATGCCACATCCAGTTCTTGCGAGATGTGCCTGAAAACGGCCTCGAACTCATCAGAATAACGCGGTCCATAGTTGCTCGGAATGCGGATTCCGAGCAATACCACGGCTGCGCCGGATGCCTTCGCTTGTGTCACGATTGTTTCGAGATTGGCCTTCATCCGCGAGGTAGGAAAGCCACGCAGCCCATCGTTCGCGCCCAGTTCAAGAATCACCAGTCTGGGCGAGAATTCTTGCAGTGCTGTGTCGATTCGTGTCACGCCACCTGCGGTGGTTTCCCCGGTGATGCTGGCGTTGACGACCCGATGTTCGTACCCTTGCTGTTCGAGACGGGTCTGCAACAAAGCGGCCCAGGATTGGTCCATCTCCATACCGTATCCGGCGCTCAGGCTATCGCCAAAAATGAGTACCGTTGGTGGTTCAGTGCTCTGCCCGTTTACGGTGAGCAGTAGCAACAAAAAGGAAAAAATTACTCGCATGTCGAATCAGTCATCAAACCTTGACAATGTTTTGGAAGCTCATGAGTTGGACAAACAGGTTAACAGTCCCGAAGGGACTCTGACCATTCTTTCAGACGTCAGTTTCACGATTGCAGCCGGGGAGTCGGTCGCGGTGGTTGGTCCGTCCGGGGCGGGCAAGTCGACGCTGCTCGCGCTGCTGGCTGGTTTGGACTTGCCGACCCGCGGGTACGTCACGTTGAATGCAGCGAAGCTCTCGGAGCTGGACGAAGATGGCCGGGCGCGGATTCGGGCAGAGAGTGTGGGCTTTGTGTTCCAGTCGTTCCACCTGGTGCCCTCGCTGAATGCGCTGGAAAATGTCATGTTGCCGCTTGAGCTGGCCGGGCGGGTAAACGCGCGCGCCGCCGCGCAGAAAATCATTGAAAAAGTCGGGCTCAGCGAGCGTTGGAGTCACTACCCGGCACAGTTGTCCGGCGGTGAGAAACAGCGCGTTGCGATAGCTCGTGCGTTCGCAACGAAACCCGCGGTGTTGTTCGCCGACGAGCCAACCGGCAACCTGGACAGCCGTACCGGCGCCAACATCATGCAGCTTATGTTCGACTTGAATCGAGATTCATCGACGACACTGGTATTGGTTACGCACGACCTCGGTCTCGCGGAGCGCTGCGATCGAATTTTGTCGCTGGATATGGGAAAGCTGGTATCCGACAGCAAGGCAGCGGCGTGAAGGCGATAAGTTTCGCGCTGCGGAGCTTCGGTCGAGAGTTGCGTTCCGGAGAGGTGCTGGTGTTATTGGCCGCCGTCAGTCTGGCCGTGAGCGCGTTGACCGCTGTGGGTTTTCTGACGGACAGAATCGGAAAGGCCGTTGCCCGACAGGCTAATGAAGTATTGGCGGCTGACTTAAGGCTGCGCTCGCAGGAACCGATACCGCCCGAATGGCGTGAGCTCGCACATGACTACGAATTGCAGACGGCCGAAACGATGGCCTTCCCGTCCGTGGTCTTCAAGGGCGACGATAGCGCGCTGGCAACGATAAAGGTGGTCAGCGACAGCTATCCGTTGCGCGGCAAAGTGCGGATTACCGATACGATGTTCGGCGCTCAACGCGCAACTGACGATGTACCGGCCGCCGGTGAGACCTGGGCCGATGGTGCGTTGCTGGCGCGTGTCGGCGCGGACGTCGGCGACACGCTGCTTGTCGGAGAGTTGCAACTGCGCATTGCTGCCGTGTTGACCTACCGGCCCGATCAGTCGATAGGGTTTGCGTCGCTGGCGCCGTCTCTGCTGATGAACATTGCGGATGTGTCCCGCAGCGGCCTGGTTGGCGAGGGCAGTCGAGTGGCTTATGCATTGCTGGTCGCCGGGGATGCGGATGCGGTTGCAGACTTTAATGCAGAGATTCAAGATCAGTTGCCGGAATCCGTTCGTGTGCGCAGTCAGGAGGAAAGCAGCGAGCGCGCCTACAATGCTGCCGACAGAGCGCAGCGCTTCTTGTCGTTGACGGCCGTAATCAGCTTGCTGCTCAGTGCGGTGGCGGTGGCGATGTCCGCGCGACGTTTTGCGCATCGACGCATGGACACGGTCGCACTAATGAAAAGCCTGGGCGCGACGCAGCGGTTCGTTATTACGGTTGCGCTGGTGCAGCTTGTGTTGCTGGGCTTTCTCGGCGTTGTCGCTGGCAGCGTCGTAGGTTTTGCGGCCGAAGAAATGTTGGCGCGTATTCTCATGGACCTCATGCAGCAGGACAAGTTGCCGGCGAGTGGTTTGCGCCCCGTCGTTCTCGCCGGCGGCAGCGCCATGGTGTTGTTGCTGGGTTTTGCGCTGCCCTCATTGATACAGTTGCGCAACACGCCGCCGCTGCGCGTGCTGCGACACGACGTTATGCCGCCCGCCCCGTCGCGTTTGTTTGTGGCTGGATTGGCGTTGGCGGCGGTTGCGGCATTGCTGTACCGCTCGGTGGGCGATGCGCGCATGCTGTTCATATTGATCGGCGGTATCGTCGTGATTGCGAGCCTGCTGTATCTGGTGGGTCGGGCAATGGTCGCGGTGATCGGACGGGCTCGCTCGGGCGTCGGCGTGGCGTGGCGTTACGGTTTGGCCAACGTGGCTCGCCGCGGTCGCGATAGTGCCGTGCAGGTGGTTGCGTTCGGTCTCGGAATTACGGTGCTGTTGTTGCTGACCCTGGTAAGAACCGATCTGCTGGAGGGCTGGCGACAAACACTCGATGGTGAGGCGCCGAATCGTTTCCTGATCAACATCCAGCCGCACGAGCTTGATTCGATTGCGGCGCTCTTCGAGCAAAACGGTATCGTCAGGCCAGCCTTCACACCGATGGTCCGCGCACGCATGTTGAGCGTCAACACGGAATCTGTGAAAGACCGGGACTATCCGAGTGAGCACGGCCATCGACGGGCAAATCGCGAGGCGAATCTGTCCTGGTCTGCCGAGTTGAGCGCCAGCAACGAGTTGTTGGGCGGCGAATGGTGGCCGGCTGACTACGACGGACCGCCGCTGTTATCGGTTGAGGAAGAGTTCGCGACAGACGCCGGGCTGATGCTCGGCGATCGCGTGACGTTCGCTATTGCCGGTCGTGAGGTTGAGGCGCGGATCGCGAGCATTCGGCACGTGAACTGGGATTCGTTTCAGCCGAACTTTTTCATGGTGTTCTCGCCGGGTGCGCTCAGTGGCATGCCAACGACGTACATATCGAGCCTGCGCGTCGCGGCGGAAAACCAGGCGTTTCTCGTCGATCTGGTGCGCGCGCATCCCAGCATCTCGGTGATCGACCTCGATGCGATTCTGGAGCAGGTCCGCGGCATTATCGAAAAAGCGAGCCTGGCCGTGCAGGCCGTGTTCCTGTTTACGCTGGCGGCGGGCGTTGCGGTGTTGTTTGCGGCGGTGCAATCGACGATTGATGAGCGGCGCTTTGAAAGTGCGATGCTGCGCGCCCTGGGCGCGAGCCGGCGTACCGTGTTCGCTGGCGTGATGGCCGAATTTGCAGCGCTGGGTACCGCGGCTGGAGTCCTGGCGTCCGCCGGCGCCTCGGTGCTGGCCTATCTGGTGGCCACCCGGCTTTTCGACCTGCCGTACGAATTCAGTCCAATGATCTGGCTGGCCGGCGTCTCGGCCGGTGTGATCGTGGTTTGTATCAGTGGTTACTTTGCTGCTCGCGGCGCCGTGAACTCCCGGCCGGCGGATGTGCTCAGAGGAGCAAACACCTGATGGAACACAAATTGTCCTGCGGATTTGTGATCGCGAGAAACAGCGACGACGGCTGGTTGACGCTGGTATTGCGTGCCTATCATCACTGGGATTTTCCGAAAGGCATTCGCGAGCCGGGTGAGGAGCCGATGCGGACCGCACTTCGCGAAGTTCGGGAAGAAACGGGCATTGACGATCTGGTAACCGACTGGGGCGACCGCTACTTCGAGACCGGGCCGTACAGCAAAGGCAAGGTCGCCCGATACTATCTGGGCAGGACCGAGCAATCCGAGGTTGTCATGGGTATTTCACCGGAAACCGGCGAGCCTGAACACCATGAATGGCGCTGGGTGAGCTTCGATGAGGCCTACGACCTCGGCTCGCCCAGGGTGAAGCAGATTGTGCAGTGGGCGCGGCAAATCATCGGGGGCTGATTGTTTGCGAGTCACTCAATCAAGGTAGTTCTCGCGATCGACTAAACAACCCGATTGCGCTTCCTGCCTTCGAGAAATGCAGCAACGTTTGCGACCAGTTCATCCAGCGCAGCCTGACGTGCCTCGTTGGTCCCCCACGCGATGTGCGGCGTTACCATCAGATTGGGCCCCTCGTAGTCGAGCAGCGGATCTCCGTCGGTCGGTGGTTCCTGTATGAGGACATCCACTGCAGCCGCAGCGATTTCCCCGTCCCGGAGCGCTGCAGCGAGCGCGGCCGAATCCACCAGACCACCACGCGCTGTATTGATCAGTATCGCATCCGATTTCATTTTCAAAAACTCGGGCTTGCCGAACAATCCCGCGGTCGCGTCTGTCAGCGGACAGTGCAGCGAGATAACGTCGGAGTGCTCGAGTAGTTCGTCGAACGACACTCGTCCGGGGCCGACTTCGCCGGTCCCGGGCCTTGCGGCGATGATAACGTTCATGTTGAAAGCCTTCGCGATATTCGCGACGCCTTTGCCCAGAACGCCGTAGCCAACGATGCCGAGTGTCATTGCGGACAGTTCTCGTATCGGGTGGACCATCAGGCAAAAGTCGTTCGACGTTTGCCAGCCCCCGGCGCGTACCGTCGAATTGTAGCGGTTGAGATTGTGCGTCAGGTTCAGCAGGCAGCCGAAGACGTGTTCGGCAATCGACTGCGTGCAGTACCCTCGAATATTGCACACCGCCACGTTGTGACGTTGCGCTGCATCCAGGTCGACATTGTCCGTTCCGGTGGCGGTAAGGCCGATGTACCGTAGCTGTGGGTTTTTCTGCAGAAGTTCGTCGGTAATTCGAGATTTGTTCGAGAGCACGCATTCAGTCCCCTGAATGCGCTCGGCGAGCTCATGCTCTGCCGTAACGTCGTATACTTTGAGCTCCGGCAACAGCGCGCGCATGGCGGCGCTGTCGAGGCCGGGACCCAGGCTGGCGAAGTCGAGAAACACAGCTTTCATAGAAATATTCAGAGCGCTACGGCACAGAGTTACGCACGATGAACGATCAGTTTTGGAAACGCAAATCACTGTCGGAAATGTCCGACGCTCAGTGGGAGTCCCTGTGTGACGGTTGTGCTCTGTGTTGCATGCACAAGGTCGAGGATGATGACAGCGGAGAAGTTTTCTACACAGATCGTGCTTGCAGGTTGCTCGATCTCGACACCTGCCGTTGCATAAACTATGAAAATCGTGTGCGTGAGGTTGCAGAATGTCTCACGCTTTCAATCGCCGCGAAGGACGCATTCAAGTGGTTGCCGGCTACCTGCGCCTATCGCCTGGTAGCGGACGGCGACGATCTGGCATCATGGCACCCCTTGGTGTCCGGGCGCCCTGAAAGCGTTCATGAAGCAGGTATTTCAGTGCTCGGTCATGCGGTATCCGAAAAGGACACCGATGAATGGAGTGTGTTGCAGAAAAGGAGTTAGTGTGACGAGTTACCCGACTGTTTCGCTCACGCAGTATCGCGAATACCCTGTTGAAGAGATGCGAACGCGCGCGAATGATTTTTATAGCGACATGAATCGGCGCCGATCGGTGCGCGAGTTCTCCGACAGAGCTGTACCGCGAGACATCATCGAAACAGCGCTGAGGACCGCGAACACGGCACCCAGCGGTGCGAACCTGCAACCCTGGCATTTTGCCGTCGTTAGCGGTTCGCCAACAAAAAAGAAGATTCGCGAGGCGGCCGAGATCGAAGAGCGGGAGTTTTACGAACATCGCGCACCCGAAGAGTGGTTAGCTGCGCTGGAGCCACTGGGAACCGATGACAAGAAACCGTTTCTGGAGACGGCGCCCTATCTGATCGCGGTATTCATGCAAAAATTTGGCGAGTTGCCCGACGGTCGTAAGGTGAAACACTACTATCCGTCGGAATCGACCGGACTCGCGACGGGACTGCTCATTGCGGCGCTGCACCAGGCCGGTCTTGCGACGTTAACGCATACACCAAGCCCGATGAAGTTTCTCAACGAAATTCTCGGACGGCCCAAGAGCGAGCGACCGTATCTGCTGTTAGTCACGGGTTATCCAGCGGATGACGCTCAGGTTCCGGACATCGGGCGAAAATCGTTGCACGAGTTTGCATCTTTCGTCGAAGACTAGCCCGTATTCTGCAGCGCCTGTGCGATGCCGTTGACGCTGGCTAACAGCGCGTCGAATATGCCTTCATCCTCGCGGTTGGACGCGCGCCATCGGGCCAGCAGGTCCACCTGCATGAGGCTCATCGGGTCCACGTAGGGATTGCGCAGCATGATGGCTCGCTGCAAAGTGACG
>VAPL010028042.1_pt1 | contig 21696 bp, 20 predicted proteins | sample 3395061 | NCBI WGS metagenome assembly VAPL01 (sample SAMN08290444, study PRJNA428436) | hydrothermal vent metagenome | isolation source: Deep-sea hydrothermal vent chimney 2 | place: Pacific Ocean: Juan De Fuca Ridge | depth 2182 m m | reverse complement strand
GTAAACCCACAACCAAGCCTGTTGTAGAAAATGCAATCATTAATAACCAAATAAATTATGAACCAGCTAATAGCAGTAGGTTAAAAGATTATCTAAGAATTGACGCTTCTGCAACCTATAAATTTAATATCTCCAATAAAGTGAAGGCTCAAACGGGAATTTCAATTTGGAATGGACTTAACCAAGAAAATATTATTAGCAATTATTATACTATTGAAAACGCATTAGTTAAAGAAAATTCTAATAAAGCGTTAGAATTCACTCCAAATTTTAGTTTTAGAGTGGTATTTTAGTAAAAATCGAAATCAGGTTACTACAAAATATCTTTAGGAATAATTTTTCTAGTCCAGGTTTTAATTCGTTTTATAGTACCTACTTTAGAATCCGGGTTTGATTGTAAGGTAGTTTCCCATGAATTTTCTGGTTGAAACTCTTCTTCCATTCCTTTTAAAACATCTTGTGCAATCTTTTTTGAATGGATAATAGTAATACATTCTGTATTTAAATTCGCACTTCTAGGGTCTAAATTAAAGGTCCCAATTACAGCTATTTTGCCATCTACAACCATAGATTTAGCGTGCAATCCAAAAATGGGTTTATAGTCCAATTTTTTTTGCAAGTCTGCTGTCATTATTTTAACACGCTCGGCAGCATCTGGTCTGAATTCATAGATTTTAACACCGGTTTTTAATAACTTTTCTCTATCTTTTTGATACCCACTAAATGCTTCCAAATTATCGGTTGAGGCAAGACTATTTGTCAATATTCTAATCTTAATACCACGATCTACAGCTTCTCGAAAAAGGTTTCTACTCAATTCTGAAGTTACTAAATAAGGTGATTGGATGTCTACTGTATGGGTTGCCTTTTTTACCAAATCGATTAGCGCAGTTGTTGATTTTCCTCCACCTTCCAGCCCGCTTTTCCCATCATTTTTACCCGGAATATCTGATATAAAAGAAACGTCTTCTACCCAAATCAATTCTCCTGATTTTTTTATCGAAGCAAAAACAGCCGGTAAATTTTCTATTTTAGTTCGTACTTGAGGCCAGAAATTATCAGGATTACAAGCATATTCATGCAACCCTTCAAATCTATCTTTATGGTCTATGTTTTCAGGTAAATCATCAATAAGTTCAGTGATAGGAATACTAAATGTAGTATTCCAAAAAGCATTAAAGGAGGTATTTATACTTTGTGTAACTTTTCCTAATAAAAGTACATCTCTATCCCTAAAATTATATTCGTGGTCATAATCAAAATATTCATCTGCAATATTTCTTCCGCCTGTAATCACTACTTTTTGATCTACAATAAAGGTTTTATTGTGCATTCGCTGGTTAGCACCTCTAAAATCAATTGCAAATTTCGAGACTTTACTCAAAAAATTCTTTCCTAAATTAACTCCGGGATTGTATATTTTAATCGAAATATTTGGATGTGAATCTAACATTAATACATCATCTGCATCTACCATAATATCATCAACTATAATTCTAATCTTTACACCACGGTCTGCAGCTCGTACCAGATAATCGCAAGCAATCAAACCAACATTATCTGTAGAAAAAATAAAATACTGAATGTCTATTGTTTTTTCAGCATATTCGCTAAGCCATGCTCGTGTAACCATGGCGTTACCACCATTTTCCAGCACAAAAACTCCAGTTTTTGTTTGCATTACATCAGAAATATCTTCTAGTTCTTTTGAAAGACTTATCGTATCATTTCTATGAATGCTTGCACAAAAATCTTGTTCTTGTGTTATTGCTTTGTCATTTTTATGATAACAAGAAATAAATAAGATACTAAGGATAACAACATATTTTTTCAAGGGCGAATTCTTCTTTGGAGCTAAATATTAAACATATCAATTAGGGCAAGTTAATCAATTCTAAAACTATTAGACCTTTTGCTAAGATTAATAAGCCCTCCTTCTCCACCTGAGGCGGATACGGAGGGCGTAGGTGGAGACGGAGGGACTATCTATAAATCTATAATGCAATAATAATCAGGTGATTATATTCATTTTAGAAATAGTACTCACCGAATAGCTCACTTTTTATTTGAATAATAATATTTGATATTATATCTATCTAAATAGAACCTAAAACGTTTTGATTTTAAAACTATTACGGATTTCCTTAATTAATAACACTTAAATGTATATATATTTATTATCTAATAAATATATATAATGAGATTTTTTTCTGTTTTTATTTTGTTTCTATTTTGTTTCAATGGCACATCTGAGATCAACACAATACATCTAATTTCCTGGAATATACGTGACTTTGGAAAAACAAAAAGCACCGAAGAATTAGAAAAAATCGCTAATATTATTAAAGCCGCAGATATTATTGCGATACAAGAAGTTGTATCTGGATATGGAGGTGCACAAGCAGTAGCTAAATTGAGCGGTATATTAAATAGAAAAGGAGCAAAATGGGACTATATCGTCAGTGACCCTACATATAGTTCAAAATACCTGACTGAGCGTTATGCTTTTATTTGGAAAACAAAACATATAAAAATCAAAGACAGAGGCAAGTTATTGAAGGAATTGCAAAATGATATAGAACGAGAACCTCTATTAGTTGATTTTTATCTAGATGGTAAACGCTTCTCAATAATGAACTTTCATTCTATACCACATTCAAAAAACCCAAGAACAGAAATTAAGCTATTAACGGATTACATCATAAATAATAGTAATTCCCCATTAATACTAGTTGGTGATTTTAACATAAGTGAAGACGATAAAGTTTTTGAAAGTTTTTTAAGTAAGGGTTATCTCCCTTCTGTATCAAACAAAAAGACGACCTTAAAGCAAAAGTGTGAGAAAGGGAATTATCTTAATTACAGTATAGATAATATCTACTACTCTAATGATATTTATAAGGTAAAGTCAGATGTAATTGATTTTGTAATTGCCTGTGATGAAATAAAAAATGCAAGAATGCTATCAGATCATCTTCCCATATATCTTAAATTCAAACTCAACTAAGTTGGACTACTTTGTAAGCAGCATCAACTACTAAATCATTTTTAGGCGATATAATTGTTTGTTAATTTCAGTGTCAATTTTATGAATATTCATTTTTTAAATCTCTTTTTGGACTAAACAAACGACTTTTTTGAACTTCTGTTTGACGTTTTAGGTGGATTATTACTATTTCCTCCTCCAGATTTATTCTTGTTTCCTTTAGTGCATTTTTATTTCAATTGATTTTGCTATAATTTTTGTTTTAAACTTTACTAATTGCTTGTTAAGCATTTTGAAACTTGGTTAGTTTCCATAGATAAATTGTTGCAATACATTTATTATTCAACTGGAACTCTAATTTTCCTTTCTTTAACATCCATTCTCGTTTTATTAAGGGTAACTATTATAGGTTCTTCCTTCTCTCTATCATATTCCATAATATCAAATGTTTTTACTTCTTTTACTGCAACAACTTTAACATCTACATCAATTCCTTGAAGTTGGTTATCATTGCTTAAGCCTATATAGAAAATTCCTTGAGTTCTATTTGAGTTTTTCCCATAAGCAGCGATTCCTTTTCCAGTGTCGAATTGCAAATACGTTTGACCATTTACAAACTTTTCTGCATTTTCATAATCAGGGATAAATGTATAATACACATCCTCACCTGTTTTTGGAATAAGCAGTTCAGTAATTGTTCCAACTGCCAATCCAGCAAGAGGTGTTCCGTACATTGATGTTATTCCGTTTGCAAGGTCACCAACTGATTTAGCATTTTCTTGGTAGGCTTGCTGAGCCTGTTGTCCCACACCTATCCAATAGGCCCAAGCAATGACTTTTTCTTCTTTGAGTTCTGTAGAAATAGGGTTTGGCAAATCAACTCTTAAATAGATACTACTTCTGTTTTCGTTATAGTAAGAATGAACTCGCTGATTTTTATTAAATAAAATGTCTTCAATATTTTCTGTCTTGACTAACTCTTTAACCTTTTCTTTATATTTAATTTTATTATACCCAATAATACTGTCAATAGTGTAAGGCGTATAAATTGTATCTCTCACAGTTTTCCATTTCCAGTTAGTATTAAAGTCTTTAGTTGAATCGTCTGTAGGAATTCTGAATATTTTAATCTTACCAACTCTTTTGGTTAACGAAGAACTATAAAATTTAAATTTATAAAGTCCCTTATTTCTTATTTGTATTTGTTTTTTAACGATTTTTTCTGCTTTAAAATCAGAGAAAATTTTATTGTTTGGTAATTCAAAAATTTCAATTTCCTTTAGGTGTTTGCCTTTTATCATTTCAAAATTAAACTCAATAATATCTCCTTCAGCAAAGCTGAAATACAACTCTTCTGTTTCGTCAAAATTTAAAGAAATGGTAGCTTCCGTTACTAAAATTGGATTTTCAATAGAAAATGAATTTTGTGATAGAAGAATCACAAATGTAAATAGTATTTTTTTTATCATATTTTTTGTTTAAATGTGGATAGTTGTTATTCAATAGACGTTATCGAATTTGCTACTCTTTTTTCATTCCCAATTGGAGTTGTATAATATCTTTGTTCAATTCCAAACATCAATGATTTCAGATTTTGTTCGTTCCCAATAGAAAAGCATTTATCTTCTTCTGAAAACTCTAAATCTTCACAATAACCTTTAATGTAGTCATATATGGAAAATTTTTGTGCTTTGGTAAAATTGTTGAAAGTATCCATAGCCATTGCTATTCGTTTACGATTAGCTTTTTGAACTTTTTCAACACTATAATCATCCGTTAGATTTATAAAGTCGTTCTCCAAAAATGTTGCAGTATCTTCTTGTGTTGCCTCACGATATAATGAACCTATTCCTGAAAAAATAGTCGTAATAGAAGTTAATTTTTTGAAATATAAAATATCATTAGACTTATCGTAAATTGCATCGGGCAAGACTTTTATTATTATAATTGGATTATCGGTTTTTAATTCAGGTTCATTAGATACATGAAACCATTTACGATTGATAGTTTGACTTTTTGACAACTTTTGAAAATAATAATATCTATTGCTTTGATAAGAGCACAAATAATTTAGTTTCGCATAATCTGCATTTGTTATTTGGTTAAATTCTGCTGAATTAAAATCATTAGTAACAAAATCAATAGAGTAATCTGTTTCTGAGAAACCATCGATAGCAAACCATTCGTCATCTTCTAATTTGTAATTTGTATCATATTCGTGAGGATTATCCAAATTATTTGGTAATTTGAAGATATTTTCGCCAGACATTAATTTTATAATCTGTCCATTTCTTCTTGATTTTTTGGCAAGTAAGTGGTTCATATGTTTTAAGTTAAATCAATAAATGTAAAGTCGTTAATTCTTTTAAGATTCTCAAATTCTGTTATTTTTGGGTCTTTTAAGATTCTGCGTGTTATTACAAAAACCTTTATCTCATTAGTAGTAGTTAGATAATAGAAATGATATTTGAAAATTAAAAATAAGGGATTGAAATAGAGAGTTTGTGATAGAAACGTAAACACAAATAATATTGCAAAAACAAAAACTAAAGTGTCAACGTAAGGAATACTTAATGCGACAAAGAAATAGCCCAAATAACTTGGTAAAAAAGCATTATTAGCTTGTTCAATACTTTTTATTGTTCCGATAGAAATATTGTCTTGACCTAAATATCTCGCTATTAATATGCTTAAAAATGTTAAAAAAATTGGAATCAAAAAGTAGAGGATATAGGAGAAATAACTTGGAAGTTGGTAAAAAATAGAATTAAACTCATTTATTAAGACTTCTTCCTTTACTAAATAAATAACGATTATCAGAGATGTTGCATTGAAGGTCAATAAAAGTCTATAAATAAAATTCATTCTATTTTGTTAATGATTTAATCAAATTCTCTACAACTATCATATAATGCTAGGTGATAATTTTATCCTAGCACAAAACTAAAAATTAAAAAAGCCTTTTTTATCGCCCTCTTTATTTTTTTGCTCTTCTAGTACTTTTAAAAACACTTTATCCATTGCATTTACAGATGTAATAACATCGCTAAAATTTTTATTAAACGCTGTGTCTAAGTTTTCAACTTTATCTGTTAAAACCTTAATCTGATTCTCTTTTAGTACAATTTTTAGTCCTTTATTGGTCTCTTGAGTCACTTTTGCAATAGTAGTTCTACTATTTTCTATAGAATCTCGCATTGTCTTCTCACCGCTAGCTGCTAGCTGTTTTATTTTCCCATCTATGGTTGTTTCTACTTTATACAATAGGTCATCCATCTCATTTCTTATATCATTCAGGTTTTTTTCATAGGTAGTGATGAGTTGTTTTATCTTACCATATACTTTTTCTAGCTCTTGATTACTATCTATAAGTATGGGTTTTATCTCTGCATTTTTTGTGATGTTCTCCTCGGTTTTATCGAGTAACCGACTCAATAGTTCATTATTAGTCGAAAGCATTTTGGTAAGTGATGTATAGTCTTCTTTAATGAAGGTGGTCACATCACTAAAATTACTTTTGTGTGTTTTAATAAATTCTGTGTTTTCAGAATTCAATGTCTCAAAAGATTGAGACGTTTTATCTGTGAGTTTGTTTATACTATAGTCAATAGAAGTGACTCCTTGTAAGAAAAGTTCGTTTAGTTTTTTAAGCTCTCTGTTAATGTAATTATGATTGTTAAGCTTATAGGCAGTAATGTATTTATTAATAAAATACAGTGTTGCAATATGCGTGATGAGTAAAAGAATGATGAGATAAATCATAATGCTATATAACTTTTATAGGTAATTTCTTTTTTACTTTCCAAATACCGTCTTCTAACTCCATCGTTCCATATTCTTGGCCTATTTGTTCAATTCTGGTGCCATTTCGGTTAAAATTTTCATTTAACAAATCGCAAATAGGAACTAAAAGAGAATCATAACTCATAATCCCAGCCTGCATCATATCATCTTTGTCAAGCAATAATATAAAGCTGGCTTTTGTAACATCATCTGGATTTATTGAGATTTTAATGGCGCTATCTCTTTCTATAATCTTCGTTTTTTTTATATCATTTAAGGCGCCATCAACATCAGCAAAAGCAAAGTAGTACACTAAATTATCCTGAATCATTTTTTGTAAAGCCATGGCTATATCCTTTTTTAACTTCTCTAAGGTTGCCGTTAATTGAGGCTTAAAAATAACATTTGGTAATTCTGAAATAACCACCTGCTTAAGTTGGTTTACCTTATTGTCAATTTCATCTTCTGAAACGATATTTGTATTGACCTTTTGCGCAAAATTCTGTGCTGCTATTGAAGTATTTAATTGTTGTTTAGCATCTGATTTTGTAACGTAGTTTTCCAGTTCATTACTTAGAATAGATCTGTCCTTTTCAAGTTTAGTATTGAGAAATTGATGGAACTCAGCCACTCTATTAAATGATTTTGAAGTTGCTTCGGAAATAGCATCAGATTTTAAACTGTCAAATTTTAAGGAAACCGATGCCACGCAGTCTCTATGATACTTATTGGAAAGCGACTGTTGCAGTTTTTCATATTCTTGCTCTGTTGTATTTTTCACTTCTGAAATTTGAATCGCTGTTGGTTTTGCCTGAAAATACTGACTGTCATTGTCATGATTTCTTTTTAGCCTATTTGTTTTATTTATTTTAGAGCGATACTGTTTTTTTAGATAGAAAAATTGAGACAGATTTAATAAAAGACTTCCTATGAGCAAGCTAAATAGCCACCAACCATTTTGCATTATAAAACCTGAAAGACTCCCCATAACATCACTTCCTAAATCTTCTTTTGGTTGAATTTCATTTGTTTTTCTCTTTTTTTGGTACTCTTGAGGATCAGCATAGGCTTGCTCTGTATTTAATATAGTATCCCCAGTTTGTTGGAATAATACATTTATGTCACTTATCAAACCGATATACAATTGATTTTCGCCTCTACCGTCAATAATTGTATCCTTAAAAAAAGAACTCTCTAACAATGAGTCCTTAGCTTTTAAAAAATCACGTTGTAGCGTTTCATTTTCAATAGAATTTAAAGTATAATTTTTAAATTCAATTAGTTTTTCCGCATAACGTTTTATATTTAGTTCGTTAGTTGGATCATTTAATTTTTCAGGGAAACTGTCCAAAACAATTCCTTTTAAATCTGTTCTTTTTTCTGGCTTCTGTTCATAAACTCTATCTTTTAAAATAAGGTCGATGATTTCGAATCCTATATCATCATAAAAAAAATTAATATGATTCTTCTTTTCTTCAAAAATCAGTTTTTCATTTTCTTCAATTGTACTAAAATTTGAAACTTGCGATTCATTTTCTAAATTTTTATTTTTTTCGCCTTGAGCGCAACTAAAAAATAACCCTGTACTTAGTGCGAAAACTGCAAACTTTGAATATTTTATAGATTTTTTCACGCTCCTTTAAATTGGTTAATTTTATCTGTCACGATGTATTTTGAAAAGGTATATAAATACGCCTTAATGGCTTCAAAAAAGAGAGTGTCATTTAATGGTGTCTCTTTTTCAATATTTATTTTGTGATGTACCGTTTGTCTTATGGTATCATTAATTTTAGAGGTATCTGTAAAGAAAATTTTAAGTTTTTCTGTATTATAAGCTTTGTCCACTCCAAAATTTTGAATAAAATCTGCTTCAAACCATAGCGTATCGAAGAAATAGGTGAAAAATCCAACTACGTTTTCAGTAACCTCATCAATAGTAGCATTATCTTCTTCTAAGAAATCCAAGTATTTACAGGCTTGCCTTGCCACCGCATCACTGTTTTTAATTAAATCATCACTTGTACCTACAGATATATAGTAATTCTCAATATCTGCTTCCTTTTTATCTAATATATTTTTAAGACCGTCGATACCGCCAATCGCTGTCGATTCTTTTGGATTTTTAAGTATTTGAATTTCTACAAGATGTAATTCTTCTAGATTAAAAATTTGCTTTAAAATAAGGGACGCTAATTTTGACATTCCGTTGGTTCTATTTAAATCTGTAGTACCATTAGTTATTTCCATCAACTTGGCGCCATTACCGCTAAGCCCTATATATGTGGGCAAATCTTTACAGGCTATCATTTTAAGCATTTGGCAAGAATGATAAAATATGGCTGCGTTATGAATAAGAAAGAGTAATTTAAACTCTCCATCCATTGACAATTTCTTGCCAAACTCCTTATAATTAAAGAAATAACTCAACAAGTCTGTAGATTGTAAACCATTAGAAGATTTAATATATTCTACCGTACCTAGGTGCATTAAGTCTTTTCCAAAATACTTAAGCATTGCTGCTTCATATCTTGTCACAAAACCATTATCAAATGGTTTATTGTTGTTTCTCGACTCGAAGAGATTATTTCCTGCAAACCTAAATGACGTTGTTAATGTTGGTTTCTCATTTTCAAAAACAATCAAATCTGTGGTACCTCCACCTATATCCAGATTCATAAATACTTTTCCAGAACCAAACTCATTGGGATAACTGTAATAGGGTGCCCAAGATTCAGTAACTGAAATAAGTCTTTTATAATTATCAGATTTACCGTAATAAGTAGCAAAAAACTCTCGCCAAATACTATTAAAAATCATCCTTTGATTGGTACTCATACTCAGCGGCTTAAACCAGATAACATTGCTATTTTTAGGGTTGTACCCTTCACTAAGAAGTTTATTTCTACCCATCCAAGCTAATTGTTCTATAAAACCTCGCAGCTTATTTTGGGCTGAATTATTATTGCTATCTGTTACACCCCACTTTATATTAGAATGAGTAAGGTCGAACGCATTACGCATTGCAGAATGTCCAAAAGCAAATGGAATATTAGTATTAGAAAGCACATTAACGTTACCTGGTTGCTCCGGTTTTGTATCATTATCAATATTTACAATAGAGCGAATAGGGAAATTAAATGGTGAATCTTTTCCTATTACTGAAGGTAAAAATTCTGCATCTTGAAGCACACCATATATTGGATTTATAGGTTTTAAATCGAACTTTTGATAATTCTCTCCTTTTTCCGCAGGCGTGTGAAGTAAAACAAAGTCTGGATTTATTGAATTACCTTTTCCTTTATATGTTGAAAGGTTTTCTATCACGTTTGTAGTTTTAAATGCTACAAAACTATTGCTCGTACCTATATCAAAAGCTATAGACGTTTCTACTTCAGACAACTGAATAGGCTCTCCCATTAAAGGAATTAAAACACCATTGAGCGCTACATTTTTATCAAGATTTTTTACATTTACCGAAACCAAATCAAACGTAACGTCCTTTTCTGTATTATACGTCACTTCTCCTTGTGCGCTATAGGAAATAGATGAAATATCTATATAGTTAGATACACTTGGATATTTCTCATCTTTTCTGGTTCTAGAAATTTCGGAAGATTCGATCGTAATTGTTTCTGGTTTAGAGATAAATTCTTTTAGAAATTTATAATTAATTTCCTCCCCTTTTAAGTGATATGAAAGCGCTTTATATCTATCATTATAAGCAGCTTCTGACACTTTAAAAAATGGATATATCCCAAAAGAAAGTGTTGATTTTATAACGGCTCCATTCTCGTCATTATCAATCGTTTCTGGAACTACATAATCGTAGGTGCGCTCAAATTTCATTGTGCCTTTCCCAGAATCTGCCTTGATAGGGATTTCTAGCGTGACTATTATAGCGCCTAGGTTCAATTTTTCAATCTTAATTTGTTTTTTTAAATCTTCAACGGTAAAGTAATTAAAGTACTTTTCTGTAATTGGCAAAATTATGTTTTGTACCTCTCCGATTGGCAACCAGAACTTTGCGGCGTTTACATTGTATTCTAACTGAATAAGATGTTTAGACAGAAAATCATTTCTATTAACCCAAGGATACACAATCACAGACTGTGGTAATTTTCGTTTTCTAATTGGAGTTGATGACGTTGTTTTCGCTTCCTTCGGAAAAGAGTTACCATCCAAATATTCCCATCTCGATTTTACTCCTGTAATTGACAATGCTAAAGGTGGCTGATCTAAGTCCTTAGATGTTAAAATAACATAATCACTATTTTTTGCAATCACCTCATCATCTGCTTTGTTATATTTTTCACATAAAAAAGGAACTTTCCCTCCTAAAAAGGATATTTCTTGGCTGCCTATTTCTAAGGTAGTATATGGCTGCGTCATTTGATGTCTATCTGCTGTAGAAAGACTACTCACAAAGTTATTTAACCCTTCAATTTCTGAAACCTTATTATTGAGGTCTACATACTCATAAACTTCCTTAAAAGACTCAATCAAATTGTGTTCTTTAGAAAACAGGATGTTTATGTATTTCTGAAAATCTGCTTTTCTCTTGTGTAAGGGTAAATTGTTTGAAAAGAACTTTCGGTTATCTTCATTTGAAACCGTTTGAGGTAGCGAGTCGCCTATCGTAAAGAATCCAGTATATGGCGATGTCCCTGCTATAATAACATTATCTAAATAAATTAATGTAAAGGAATTAAAAGCATTAGTGATACCTTGATTTAAGAATCGCCTATCATTATTGTAATTGCCTATGAATATTTGCAAGGTTTCAGCAAATGTTTTTATTCCAGAATTATGCTCTCTTACTACTTCTTTTAGTTCTTTTACATCCCAAGTTTTAATAGAAATTCTATCTTTTAATTTGAGTGTTTCAAACCTAAATAACATTTCAAAAACATCTAAACAACGAGACACATTTTTATGATATGTAGTAGCTCCATCAAATGCTATTTTATCATTATTTGAATCCCTAAATGTCTTATTTATAAATTCAAAAGAAGTTTCAAAAAGATGCATTTGTGCAAATGGCGAAGGGATCGATGTTACCGGCACTTCCATTTTACCAATATTATCAGTAATCTCATTGATGGTATTTGCATTGTATGGATTGCCATCGTATTGATTCCAACCAAAATCTGCTTGCTGCTCTCGTATTAAACTTAATTTATATGGCATAGTCGTTATATTTTAGTCAACAAAATGTTACAGTACGTATCGCTCTGCGATAATATTTTGTATTCCTTTATTTAATAATGTATGTAGTGTACGCTCTGCGTTGCCGTATTGCAACTCGATAACTTCTTGAGCTATTTTAGAGAACTCTTCGTCGTATTTTATATAATCTTTTTTAAAGAAAGTGCTACTATCACTTGCAGGAATACCTGTTACTAGCGTAAAAAGTTTTTTGTCTCCTACTACTGTTTTTACAGCAAGCGTTCCTGAAACATCATTTGCTATCTCTACTTTGTTTGTTAGTATCGAAGTGTCAAAGGGTAAAAATTTTCTATCGTGTTGATCCATTCCTAACTCTACCAACCATCTGTAATAATGTACTGTAGTAAACTTTTCTAACGCTTTGTAAAAATTTTGACCGTGATAATTGTTAGATAGTTTCAACTCATTGCGCCACGCTAACCTCTCATTCTTTAATGCTGTTTTCATGAAATTTGAGACATAGACATTGTAGTAATGAAAATGTAGCAGTTGTTCTTTTAAACTGTCTCGCTTTATATTGTTTAAATCTACTACTCCAGTATCTGAATTTATCCCAAATTCAAAAAACTTAGAGGCGTTCTGCAAGTCATCTTTAGTAGCAGCATTTTTCTCATAATCAAGAAAATCTAATACGGCTGACGCTGCTGTGAGTTCAATAAAATTAGAAGGATTTTTCTGTTTAATACCACCATCATTATTTTCATAATTACTCTGGCGGGTATCTCCCACATAGTACATTGCATTGACCAATTGCTTTAAATTACGATTATAATAGGCTAAGGCAGCTTTGGTTTTGGTAATAAATGTACTCGAGTTTATGGCACTTTCTCCTGTATTAAACTTATCTATATCAACCTGAAAATAGGGTAGTACAGAAACCCCGCCTATAATCGCATTATTGATATAATTACCATTATTTAATTTACTCATTTCGTCTCTAAACACATTAAGCAATAGCGGAAATCCTGCTGCACCTGTCCCTCCAAAAATGGAACTGACAATAAATATTCTATCGTTCTGACTAAAATCTTGAGTAAACTCTTTGAAAATTTGAGAATCTATCACGTTTTTAAGCACTACACTTCCTACGTTTGGGTTGCCCAAGAACCCTTTTTCAAGAGGCATATCTTTATTCTTTTCACTATACAATAAGTCAAATAGTGATTTTGTTTTTCCAAAACCCTTGCCTTCCAGTGAATTATAGCTCACCATGTCACGAAGCGTCCCATAATCTGTACCGCTAATATTAAGCTCTCGTGGTGGCATTATTTTAGTTCTATAAAATTCGCCTTGACCTTCATCTTCGCTCACCCCATTATAGATAGCTTCATGGATTTCGTCATAATTTTTAATAATATTTCTGCACTTTTCTACATCGCCGTTATTGATATCTGTATCTATAATCATCGGGATAATTTTTTCTGTGTTTGTTTTTACGCCTGTGGCTAATAGCATAGTAAGTGAGCGTAAAACTCTAGAACCTGTGCCGCCTATGGCAAATAAATATAATTTAGGTTTTGACATTGCTTAAAATTTTACAGGTATGAATTTTGAAAAAATAGAGAAGCGCTTAAATAGCATAGAAAGGAGTGCGTATAGCACAAAACCATAAAGTGCATTTATGATGGTGAAAATCCAAATTTTTGGAAAAAACTCACCAAAGGCAAGCTCAAATACGGTAATCCCTTCTACCACCAGTGTGATGAGAAAAATGATTATAAAATTTATAACACCAAATAAAAGCCACTTCCTAATAGTCGAATACCGCATGCTTTTTCTTCCTAATAAAATATAGTATAAGAAGTTCATTAAAAGCGAACTCGTTAATAAAATGATAAAGCCGATTGAGAACCCTATTTCGTCCCATACATCCCAATTATCTAAATCTTCAAATAAAAAGTAAAAGTTTTCCATAGTATTATTCTTGCTTTGTTAATGTGAATTTTAGTTGAGGGTCTTTTGATGGGTACGCTTTCGCAAAAGCATCTGTTATAAATCTAAACCCAAATGTTTTACCTTCTAATACAGCTGCAGTTACTCCTAGATCATCAACTAGACTAGTATTTTGAATCCAGCTGGGTTCTTTACTAAATATGTTAATGCTAAACTCTTGCGTGTCTAAATCAAAATCTACCAATGTGGATTGTAAAAAATGTGTGTAACTAGAATTTTGAATTTTAGATTTATCTTTTATATCCTCAGAGAGTAACGCTTCCTTTTGCTTGATCTCAAACTGAATAAATTCTTGAATATATGCTGGTGTTACTGTATAGTTAGTTGTGTCTAATAGCTGTTCTTGATGAAGTTTAGAAAGAGAACTACCGTTTAAACCTACTGTAAATAGGGCGGGCCGTTTAAAATCTATTTCCTTTATGAGTAGCGTTCCTTTCTCTGGATTAATAGAGATTTTTCCAGATTTAGGATGCTTCAATAATCCAGATTCCGTATTGTTCAATGAGACATTATACGCGTGTGCAGCATCGTAGTCTTTAATAATATTTGTAGCAAGTAATTTTGCTACTGCTGTTTGCTCTCCAAAAACCCATACATAAAACGGTCTATTGTTTAGAGTCTTTTTATAAAACGGTCTCCCACTTGACCTTCTGCCACCAGTGTTTTTACTATCATAATAAAAGGTACCGTTAAAATCGCTTTGGTATTGAAAAACTGTTGCTCCTAAATTTTTATTTCCAGCGATTGTTCTATATATGTGATTCGTTATTTTAGAACCTTCTGTTATTGTGTTTATCTTCCCTAAGTCCGGAATACAATCACTAATTAATATACTTACCGTTCCAATACTTGTTTCTGAAATAACATCAGAAAATATATTTTGCAGTTTTGAAGATGTACTGCTAAATATCCTACCACTTCTCAACTTCTCAAAAAACTTATCTTTTGAATATGGGAATTTGCGTTGTCTATCTGAAATGGTTATCAGTTGCGTTTTTAAGTCGAAGTGAGTATCTAAATCAGTTACCATAAGAGGCACTAAATCTTTAAGCGGATATGCACCTGCTACATTAGAGTTTACATAACCTCGCATACTAGCCGAAGTTTCTAAATACAGTTTTATCTCTTTAATATCAACCGTATCGACTACAGTTGCTTGCGATTTTGAGAATGTATAAATACCTCTCTCTTCCTTACAAGAGGTACAACACAGCAGTACTAAAGCTCCAACAAAAAAAACCATTTTAAATGGTAAATATGAATTATGATTGTTCATTACAACTATTTCGTGAGGGTTCTTGAAGCGATTTCATTTTCCGAAAAGGCGATATTATTTTTTGAAATCATAATAACTTCATTGTCTAATTCCATCAATTGATAGCCTGGACGGCAATTTTTATACCTTAACCAAAACGCTTTTAGTCCTTGCAATAAACCCCGTTCCTTTGTCTGCTGAAAAACATACCTAGAGCAGCTTTCCTTAAAAATGCATTGCTTTCTTTTTGACGCTGGGATTATGAACCAGTAGGTCTTAATGATAAGTAAGAGAAGATATTTCATAATCTTACTCCTTCTGAAAAACTACATTACCAACGTGCCAAACCGTATCTGGTTTTGCTCCAAGACCAAAACATCCTGCACTACCTGGCAATAAATAATCTGAGTAATTATGATTTACATATTTCCAATCATCAACGGCTTCTTTATCTATAATATCTTGAAGCTGATTGTTAATGTTTTTAGATTGTGGAAATGGAATGACTTTGTATTGCATCTTGTTTGGTTTTTAGTTATAAACAAACCTAAGGTATTTGAGAACCAGTTTATTACGGATTTCCGTAAAGCCATACTATTATGAAAATGTTTTAAATCGAATAGCGCTATAGGCACTTAATCTTCCCAGCCGCACAATGTGCGTTTAAGCTCATTTGCTTTAGATAAAGACACTTCGTAGATTTTAGTAGAACAGGATTTTAAGCCGCGGCAATATTTTTTATAATGATAACGCTTGCTTCCTGGACCTTTGCAGATAAACACATTACCTTTTACAGTAGTATTTCTGAAATAAGAAGCGTACAGTTCTTTTTCAATGGCAGGCTGCTTATTAATTACTTCGGGCATTTCCGAAGAAATAGAAATTTGGAATAACCCAAAATATCCTAGTACAAAAGAGAGTAACATTATATTGTTCTTTGACATAGGACTTTATTAATAATTTTTGTATTGAAATAGTCTTAATTTCAAAAAATAGGCGAGCTTGCTACATATCATAGTACTCGCCTTTTTAGATATTAATTTTGAGTAGGATTAGTTGTTACAACCATTTTTAGCACAGGTAATTGTTGCGCTTGAGCTTACCCAATGGTCTGGATTTTCTGTGGTATCAAAACCACAACCGGTTTCTCCTCCTTTATATCCTTTGTGAATTTCGTTTGTTTCTACATTTTTTACTGCCATGATTATTTAATTTAAATGTTAGTATTTATCATTTTTTTAATCACCCGTTTTATGCTTATGAGGCTTAAGTCCTGGATGTTTTGGTTTAGTTTCTGGCGTTACACGTCTTCTTTTGTCAGGTGTCCCATCTTCTTTTTTAGGTTTTTGACCTGGTTTAATTGCTTGAATTGTATTCATTGTTTTACTTTTTTAATTATCAATATTTTTTTATCTACTATGACAATCCTCAGAACAAGTTTTACAACCATCTGCTGTGCTATAAATCTCTTTGGCTTTTCTTACTGCACCATCACAGCTTAAATGATAACCCAAATCTTTTTTACTGTTTACAAATTGAAGATAAAAACAACCCTCTTTATGGACTTCGTGATCTCCATTAGATTGTGCGTTGTTGTTTACATAATAACGAGACATAATTTTGATGTTTTAAATTAATAAAACAAAATTACGTGCTATTTGAAGAATTAATTTACGGAATACCTTATCTAGAGAAGGTTTTTAAATTAGTCCAAGATCTTTTACAATGGATATAAGTTGAATTGTACTATTTGCTCTAAATTCTGATTTGATTCTATTTAAACGCTTCTCAATAATACTAATACTATTAGGTGAAATATTTTGATATTTAAGTTCTAAAGCAATTTGTTTCTGGCTAAGCCCTTCTGACAGTTTTTTTAACAATATTGTATCAAAAACTTCCAATTCGAAAATAGCAGAAGACTTTAGAGTTCGTTCTAAATCTGGGGATAGATAATTGATACCTGAATACATTTGAAGTATTGCTTTTTCTAATTCTTTTAAACTATCACGTCCTTTACATATATAGCCATTGATAGCGTAGTTTTTAAATAAAGACTTTATTTTAGAGGGTCTATTTTCTATAGAAAACACGAGAACCTTTATATCTGGAATAACTTCGCGAGTTTTGATTATTAAGTCCTCTCCATTCTTTATGTTTTGTTCTCTGTAATCTTTAGTAAATGAAAGATCTGTAATTAAAAGCTCAAAAGGCATCGAGTCTTTCTTAGACTTATGTACTTTTATAAAGGCATCATCACAATACAATGCCTGCTGTACATCTGTAATATGTAGTTTCTCTTTTAAAATGTCTACGATACCATGATTGGTACTTCCAAGATCTTCTACTACTAATATTTTTTTAAACATAATATTATACTGGGATTTCAATACCTATCTTAAAACCATTTTTCATTGAATTATCAAAAATAAAGCTTCCGCCAATAGCTTGAATACGGTTTTCCGCATTTACTAGTCCTACACCCTTTGAAGTTTCATTTTTATAGGTACCTACTCCATTGTCTGTATACCCAATTTTTACAGTATTATTATTTCTACTAAAAACCACACTTGCCAAGTTTGCCCTACTATGTTTACGCATATTAATTAAAAGTTCTTTAATTACTCTATGTACAATTAGTTTTTTTTCATCTGAAATGTCAATCCAGATATCAGGAATTAATCCTTGTACAATAATATTAGTGTCATCGTTATTAAAAGAGGCTAATGATTTTTTTAAGTCGTCGATAAATTGCTTATTACTTCTTATCGTCGTCTCCTCCTGAGAAAGATCTCTTGCTTTATGATAAATATCTTGAAGATTATCTACAATTTCAGCAACTGAAACTGTGTTGTTTTCTAATTGTACCATTGTACTGTAAACATCATTTGCAAGTTCATCATGTATGCGTTTTGATATTCGTTTTTCAGTATCCAAAACTTTTTTCTGTTGTTCTTTTGTATGCCTATTTTTTAAAATTATTACAATCAATAATGATGTTAATACTGTAATTATAAAACCTAAAAGATACCAAAAGTTTTCTTTTCCTTTTTTAAGCCTATCTGCTTCAATAATGGAATTTTCTTTTAGTAGTTTTTCGTTTTCATATTTTGTTACGGAATATAGTTCTCTATTGTTTTGGTTAATTTTTTTAAGCTTTTTATCGATTTCAGTATAAGATAAGGCTTCTTGTTTAGGATTATCTTTTAAGTTGATAATATAGTTTAATGCCTCTAATTGAGAAACCATACTATTTATTTTTCCAGCATTCACTAAAGCTTCTTGGGCATAATATAAGGACTTGTTTGGATTTGTACTCAAATAAAATTCAGCAAGGTGTATATTACTTGCTATAAGCCCCTTTACATCATTATTTTGAAGTCTAATTTCTTGTGCGGTGATAAGAAATTTTTCAGAAATTCCATTTAATGAATTTTTTTTCCAATGTATGTGGCCTAGGTTATCTTTAATTCTTGAATATTCCGAAGAGTTTTCATTCGTGACCTTATTTTCTAAACTATGTAGTATTGAAATAGCATCATCATAGTTTCCTTGATCGGCTAGTAAGTTAGCTTTAGTATTTTTTATTACTCGTGAATAATAGTCAGAAATATAATATCTGTTAGCCTCTTTGTTATATTCTAAAGCTTTCTGAAAATCTCCTTCTTCTCTCAAAGCGATAGTGATATTTTGATTCAAGGCTACTCTCGTATTATTTTTCTCAATACCATTTAAAAATTTCAAACCATCAATAGCTGTAGTATTGCTACCATTATAATCCCCGAAATCTTTTTGAATTCCAGACATTCTTAATAGGCTTTTGGCACTATTAATACTATCACTAATTAGTTTGAAATTCACATAAGCTTGGTTATAATAATTAAAAGATTCTTGAATCTTATTTATCTTTCTATTGTAGAGTCCTAACTTAAGTAATGCTTTTCCAATATTCAATGTGTCTTTATTTTCCACTGCGATATCCTTAAAGACTTGTGAAAAGAAAATTGCCTTATCAATTTCGAATTTTGAAAGTAAACTCGTTTTTAACATTAAAGCCTTGTATAGATAATTTGTATTTTCATTTTGAGAAGCATAAATCAAAAGAGAATCTAATTCATTTAATCTAGTGGATCTATCTAATGATTTGTTTAAAGCAATTTTATAAATACTATCTAAAGCACTATCACCAGATTTAGGTTCTACTGTGTTAATTGAATCTTTTGAGCAAGAAAAAAGATAAAAAAAGATAAAAAAAAAGAGGAATGTAATTTTTCGATATAACATTCCTCTAAATTAACAAATTAATTTATAGTCAAATTAATTACCAGTACCATCATCATCTTCTTCTCCTAGTTCACCATCCTCACCAGTAGTTTTAGTTTGTTCAACTTGATTTGTTAACACCTCTTCTGGTGTGCAAGATGTAAAATTTACACCTACAAATAACACGATAATTACATATAATAAAGTTTTCATAATTTTTAAATTTTTTAGAATTAAACATTAGTGTCCCAGTCCAAGTTTTTATACTTAGAGACATTAATGGCTCTCTGCCATCTGTTAAAAATTATTTTAGGAAGTTGAAACCCTATGCGATTGTCTTTAGTAACTTCCTATTGACTATCAACAAACCGCATTATGGGTTTCCTTAATGATTAGCTTTGTACAAGTGTTATGTTTAGCAAGGCATAACGAGAACCAATCACTGAGGCAAAGAAAAGCAGAGATTGCATGTTAATTGCAGACAGAAAAAAGACTTGTTATTGCCATTTTTGGGACACTAGCAAATACAGGGCTCTTGAGAGAAATTGTCCAGCTATTGTCTTATTTATTTTTTGTAATTTTAGTTTATGAAGCATCATATTATTAAGCAGATTGTTGAAGAAGTATTTGAAAAAGCAAAAAAGAATTGCCCATCTGATGCTCATACCACTTTATCATACCACATTGAAGAGAGATCTAAACCTAGAATCAGTTATAGAACAGCGGCGAGAGCATATAAAAAATATATTGATGAAGATGAAATGGACTGGTCTCCTAACCGAGAATCTATAGAGAATTTTTGTAAATATTTAGATTATGAAGATTATAGTGATTATAGAGAAAAAAAGAGACAACTAATTGAAAATGATTCTATCTATGAAACCCCACCTAAAATAAATACACCTCTTCCAGATCCAAATAAAGAAGAAGAGGGTGATGAAAAGAGAAAATGGATATTAAGAGTAACTATTATATTATCTTCTATGATTGTATTGTTTGTATATGTTTATATAAACAAATCCAATATTAAAAATGAAAATGAGCAACCTCTAGCTGAGTGCATGGCTTGGGCAAAAGACCACTATGAAAAAACAAATTGTAATCTTCAATTACATCCAGACTATGGAACAAAAGTAGAGCCATATGACGCTTCTAGAAGTACAATAGAAAAAATAGAAGTTGATGCTTCTACTGATTTTTTTTCTGAAGTAACTGGACAACCATTAGTTTGGTATTATAAAACCCAGAAAGGGACTTTAGAATATTTCAATTCTCCAGGTCTACATCCTGTCAATAAAGAAACATTAAAAAAAATAACTCAAGGAATGATTGAAAAATATGTCCCAATTCATATAACTAAACCTGATTCTTTTATTTCTTCAGACCCCACTAATTAATAAAAATGTAGATTCCTATTTTGAAAGTTGACGTTCAAATCTATACTTCTACTAAAAACCATTAATAATAAACCGAAAACAAGGTATTTGGCAACAGATGCATATCATCGGCATTAAGTATTTGGATTTTTTGTTTTCCACTTAATCGTACATTCATATTTCAAAGATACAAAACTTGATTATAGCTGGATTTCTTTTTTTCTTTCATTATCAAACAACATCATACGTTAATAATCATTTTGCGTTTAACTACAGATAACGTAGTTAAACGCAAAATGATTATGTAGCTATTTTAGTAAAGAAACTTCTGTAAAACAAATTTGTGAGCCGAATAATCTTTGTAATCGGCTCATTATTTGCGTATATTTGAGCCGAATAAGTAAAATAATCAGCTCATGACTTATAATTGGCAACAATCAGATTGGACAAAATTTAGCTATAATCTAGATACTGTTGAAAATTTATTGTTTGACTTTGCAGAAAAAGCAGGTCGAATAAGCGGAGTTTTGAAAGGTTTGTCAGAAGGTACACAAACAGAAGCTATAATTGATATGATGGTGTCTGAAGCTATCAAAACTTCTGAGATTGAGGGTGAATATCTAAGTCGTAAAGATGTAATGTCTTCCATCAGAAATAATCTTGGCTTGGTTAAGAATATTGAGCAAGTTCAAGATAAAAAAGCAGAAGGGGTAGCAGAACTTATTATTGATGTTAGAAATAGCTATGCCGAAGCACTGACAGAAGAAAAACTGTTTTCTTGGCATCAGATGCTAATGAAAGGAAGCAAGGGTATTCAAATTGGTGAATGGCGAAGCCATGAAGAACCTATGCAG
>VAPL010079140.1_pt1 | contig 21705 bp, 23 predicted proteins | sample 3395061 | NCBI WGS metagenome assembly VAPL01 (sample SAMN08290444, study PRJNA428436) | hydrothermal vent metagenome | isolation source: Deep-sea hydrothermal vent chimney 2 | place: Pacific Ocean: Juan De Fuca Ridge | depth 2182 m m | reverse complement strand
GGGCTACTGATTATCCAACGATTTTATATGACGGGGAAAATTTTTCTTATCTCCGGGTTTTCGCTTCTTATTATTTTAAGCCTGCCTGTTACCGCACAAGGACTCAATGCATTACTTGAAACAGATAGTCCATTAAGCTCCAAAGATATCAACTCAAGCAACGCAAAGGCCATTGTTGTACTGGGTGCAGGGCGTTATGTTAACGCACTTGAATACCCCGAAAAGAAAGATTCAATATCAGCAGGTGCACTGGAACGCCTTCGCTACGGTGTTTATCTTCACAAAAAAACTGGTCTGCCAATACTGGTTTCAGGTGGTAGCCCTCACGGCAGAATGCAGTCTGAAGCATCCATCATGCAGGACGCCCTTAAAAATATTTTCCAGCTAAAAGCAAAATGGCTTGATGTGAACAGTTCAAACACATGGAATAATGCCAGATTTTCTGCCAGAATTTTACAGCCAGAAGATATTAAGGATATTATTCTAGTTACTAACGCCTACCATATTCCTCGCGCAAGGCTGGCCTTTGAACATTTTGGTTTTAACATAACGGCTGCACCGCTGGGCTTCAGCGCAAGCAACCGCGGAGATATTCCCTACACTGTACTTGATTTTTTACCTTCCGCTCACGCAATGAGCAGCTCAAGCTCGGCTTTGCACGAGTTCATTGGTTATACCTGGTATGTTATTCGATATATCTGGACTGACTGAGAACAATAAATCACATCAGATGAAAAAGGAATTCAGGTTAAAGGTTTCTATTTACCTTCAAATATAATTTTCCAGCCTTCTTTATTTTTTTCTAAATAGAGCCGCTTGTCCATATCACTTTTATAATTGTTCGACTGATAAGATTGATGAAAGCGGGCAACAACAATATTTTCCTGGGTTGCAGAGTCGGGATAGGCAAACAGGGAAATATCATTTAATTTAATCTTCTGGTATTTTTTAGAACGTGACACGATCTTTTTCCGCGCCCGCCAGCTACGGATATTATGCCCGCCACTCCAGAAATTATCGGCATAATGATCCAGATATTTATCAACATCCAGACTTTGCCAGTCACTCCGCCATTTTTCCAGCGACACTAAAACATCTTCACGTAAACTACTCCAGGTTGTGTAATCGACCCATTCCAGTGACTCAGCAATAATCATCGGTGTTTTTCCTGGTGTGACCAGGTGCTTAATCGCATTTAAATCAATATTAGGTAGTACAACACAACCTTCACTATCCAGCGGTGGACGGCTATACGAATCACTGGTTGTTCCATGCAGCCATATTCCATAGCCAGTTTTACCTAAACGAATGTCCAACTCATTTGGGTAATTAACAGGAAAAGCACCAATACCATATTTGTCAGGTAAACGCCCATCAGGTATCCAGCGTGTTACAAAATACACACCTTCCGGTGTTTTTAAATCACCTCTAAAAAATTTATTACCACGTAATTTTCCGGTGCTAACGTAAAAATCTTTAACCAGCTTGGGTGGTAATAAATCGCCTTGTCGCTGAAAAACATATAAGCGATTTTTTGACTTATCAATTAAAACAGCAACATTGACTGACTCGGACATCAGCAACAGTGAACGAGGAATTTTTTGTCGCGTTAATTTCTGGTGATAGTTTTCCAGACGAATATTTACTTCATCACGTAACTTGTTTAATTCTGTTTGCAATTCTGCTTTTGCGAAACCAGATAAAATATCGTTGCGACCGACACCCTGTATGGGGCTCACCTGCATTGCTAATAAATCACCTTTTACCAGATGTGCCAGTTTAAATTCAGGGCTCTTATGAATTAAATCATTGAGTAAAATTGATGCTGTTTCAAGATCGCCGGCCTCTATATAAGCAAAGACCTTTAATAAGCTTGCTTCATAATCCTGTGGATAAGCATGAATGCGCTGATCAAGCTCGTCTATTAAACTTACAGGCAGCATTTGTTGCGGTGGGTTAACAGCATCATTAACCTCAACTGGTTTAACGGACTCATTTTTATTCGCAAACGCAAATGTCACAATAAAAACAACCGCTAAAGCAGAAAATAAATAAGTCGATTTTTGAAGGCTACGTTTAATCACTATCGTATCACTGCCACACTTTTCTCTGAAAGAATACGCCAACCATCAGCTGTACGTTGCATTATAAATTGTTTCCTTGTTTTATCGCGATAATTATCGGCACGATAGTCCTGAACAAGTTGAACAACCATTTTATCTTTTTTCTGAGGCTTAACTTCAAAATCATTCAAGCGGACATTTACCCAGCGTGGTTTACGAATACGCATTCGTCGCTGTACAGCCCAAACCTCTTTCGATAATTTTGTTGGTTTAAAATCCTTGCCATAAAAAGATAAATACAAGTCCACTGCCTGAGCAGACCATGCCGCAGCCCAACCTTGCAAAGCATTGATCACTTCATCTTTACTCGCACTCACATCCGGCTGTTTGCTCGCAACTTCGTTTTTAACTTTAGTCACCTGTTTGGCAGATGCAACTAAATTATCAGAAGGCTTGTTGGCGGATGCACTTTCAGCTGCACTCACTTTATCCTGTACTATTTTGTTAGCACTTACTGGTTTTGCCTTTTCTCCTGCACTTGCCATTGTAACAACAGAAGCTTGTGGTGGATTTTGCGCAGGCGTTGCCGAGCGGAGTGCAACATTCAGTGTCTTAAGCTGTGCCGTTTTCGCCTGCACACCCAGTTTTAATGCCTTACTATACGCACCTCTGGCCATTTCAACATAAATGGCACTTAAATTGTCATACAGGGTTTTATATTGCGCATTAGTAGCCATTCCTTTATCCAGAGTCTGGCGAGCCAGCTTAAGCTTACCTTGTCGCGCATAGAGTGAGGCTAAATTATTATATACTTCAGGTTGTGCCGGTTTTGATTTCAGGATGGATTGATACAGTTCAATAGCTGTGTTTACTTTACCTAAGCGGCTAAGTGCCTGTGCACGAATAAACTGCGCTTCAAATTGTGCAGGCATCTCCGTTAAGATGCTGTCGCTCAATTTCAGCGCTTGCTGGTAATCCTTGTCGGCCATTTTTTGTTGTGCTGTTTGTAACACAAGCCGGTTTTTATCTGAAAGTATTGCAGAAGGATTGGGCAGCGCAAGTGCGTTATGGGCAAACAATGCCGTCAGCAAAATAAAACCTGCTGTTAAGCCGACAGTGCGGCTGATTAAACTGGGGAACAATGCCCCGAGATGCATCTGCATGCACTACTCTCCTTTTTTCTCATTTTGTTATAAATTATAACAACTTACCGACTAGTCGCAACAAACTAAGCCGGTTTTTTTGCTAAATAGGTATTTATTTCATCCAGCCGCTGCGCTGTACCTATGTCAAACCAGTCCCCGTTATAAAGCTCCGCACTAATATGCTGCTCCCGTATTAATGCCCTTAGTACTGGCGCCAGAGCCTGCGGCCCCTCATCAAGAAAATAAAATATTTTTGGGTGATAAACCCCAATCCCGCTAAACGTGAAACAAGGACTGTCCGGGTAAATACCTTTCTCATAAACAAGCGACGCCTCCTCGCGCAAGCAAAAATCCCCCTCGGGGTGGTGTACGGGATTAGATACGAGCAATAAATGTGCCCAGACAGAGGAATTCATCTGTTTTTTTGCTGTAGTTAACAACTGAATTAATGGGAAATCAGTCCAGATGTCAGCATTAATAACCAAAAAAGGCTCTGTCCCCAGTAATGGCAGAGCATGGCGAATGCCACCGGCTGTCTCTAAAGCCGTTTGCTCGGCAGAGTAGGCAATATTCACCCCAAATTGCAGACCATCGCCCAGATGTTGCTCAATTTTATCCCCCAGCCAGGCATGATTAATCACTATATCCCGAATGCCTGCCCGATACAGCGCTTTAATATGGTATTCAATCAGCGTACAACCCGCTACTTTTAGCAAGGGCTTGGGCACACTGTCGGTTAAGGGACGCATACGCTCGCCTCGACCTGCGGCCAGGATCATCGCTTTCATTTAGCCCCCACCTTCATTCAGGCAACTCATCAATAAATTGACCAAACTTTTTCAACTCAGGATATTTTTCACACACCATAACAACATAAGACAAAGTAAGCGGGATATCATTCAAGTAACCGGGCTTGCCATCACGGTAGTTCAAGCGTGAAAAAATACCAATGGCTTTTAAGTGACGCTGCATTCCCATTAAATCAAACCACATCTCAAACTGTGTGTAGTCAACCGCTGGTAATATCCCCTTATCCATCACCAGAGTATGAAAATACTTTAGCCATCGTTCTACTTTTTCTGCTGGCCAGGCCACATAGCAATCTCGTAACAGGGAAACCAGATCGTAAGTCACCGGCCCCATTACCGCATCCTGAAAATCCAGTACCCCTGGATTACGTTCACTGGTTACCATCAAGTTACGCGAGTGATAATCCCGATGCACACAAACGTACGGTTGAGACAACGCAGAGGCAGCCAGAAATCCAAAGGTTTGTTTTATTAATTGTTGCTGTTGTGCTGATAAATTTATCTGCTTGTGCTTTACTAAAAACCAGTCTACAAACAAATTCATTTCCTGTTGCAATAATACTTCATCATAAACTGGTAGCGTACAATGTTGACCTGCCTGCATGACTAGCAAAGCCTGCATTGCATCCTTGTACAGCTGATCGGCGTTGCTGTCATCAAGCTGCGTTAAATAATCGGTACTACCTAAATCTGACAACAGGAAAAAACCCTGCTCGAAGTTTTGTGCGTAAACTTCAGGCACATTCAAACCCAGTCGATAAAAAGACTGCGCTATGCAGATAAAAGGATGACTGTCTTCTTTATCCGGTGGTGCATCCATTAAAATTTTTGAATCACCGTTTGCGTTATCTTTAAGCCTGAAATAACGGCGGAAACTGGCATCAGCCGATGCTGGCTGCATTGAATAATCCTGGTATCCCAGATCATTTTCAATCCACTGGATTATTTGTTGTTGTCGTGCATCCAAACTTGATGTTCCTGATTTATAAATGTTAATCTGAATTATGTTTAATATAACATGTTCATCCAGTAAAAAAGCATCCCACTACGGCTATATCGATTATCTGCGTGGTATCGCCCTGCTGCTCATGTTTGTTTACCATTTCAGTTTTGATCTGAATTATTATCAGTTCATTGACGCCGACTTCTACAATGATCCTTTCTGGGTTTATTTTCGAATTATTATTGTGAGCCTTTTTTTATGGCTGGTGGGCGTTAGCCTCTGGCTTGCCAGCGAGAAAGGTATCCGATTATCACGTATTTCAAAACGTTTAGGCTGGCTTATTGCCGCCGCTGCACTGGTCAGTTATTCCAGTTACCTTACCTTCCCGAGTAGCTATATCTATTTTGGTATTTTACATTTTATTATTGTCGCCAGCATTATCGGGCTGCTTTTTGTGCGTTTGTACTACACTAATTTATTGCTTGGAATATTGCTGATTATAATCGGTATCGCGATCTCCTCCCCCGTCTTTAACCATGACTTACTGCAATGGTTTGGCTTAATGACACATAAACCGATTACCGAAGATTATGTGCCTTTTTTACCCTGGTTTGGCGTGGTGTTGCTCGGCTTGTTCAGTGGCTCGTTTATTTTCAAATATCGGCACTTAAAATTTATCGCCCGCTGGCGGGAAAAGAACAGACTCCAGTCCACTATCATCTGCATGGGGCACCACAGCCTTATCATCTATTTGCTGCATCAACCCTTATTTATGGGAATTTTATTCGTATTTAGCCTGATGTTGCACTAACAGTTTGCTAAACTGTGCCTTTCAAAACAACAACGTCACTATTTCATGCTTTATTGCCCTTTAGCTTTTAAACGAATATGCATTGCCTGCCTGCTAAGCCTTTATCCGTTTGCCATAAGCCATGCCACTAGCGGGCAAAAACCTGCTCAGGAACAGGCATCCGAACCTGCAGCGGTAATAAAAAATACCGGCTTATGTGCACCCATCCCTGTTATTACTGCTCCAACTGTTAACGACAACAAAATCTACCTGGAATCAGATTCAGCAGATATGGGGCAAAAAGATGTCACCACGTTTACCGGCTCGGTAGTTGTGAAGCAAAATGATCAACGACTGACCGCCGATAAAGCGCAATACAATAAAGAGAAGCAGGACTTGCACGCAACCGGTAATGTCAAGCTCACTAAAGGCAGCCTCGCTATTAGCGGTGACACATTGCAAATAAACCTGAAAACAAACCAGGGTGATGTACAAAATGCCACTTACCGTGACAACAGCAGCCGTGCACAGGGCAAAGCCAGCAGCATTGTCTTTAAAAATGAATCCGAGCTTGAAATGCGCAATGCAACTTATAGCACTTGCGACAGTACCTCTATAGACTGGGAATTGAGCGCAACCACCATTAACCTTAATAATAAAACACATCAAGGTCACGCCAATAACGTTGTGGTGCGTTTTAAAGGCATTCCTTTTTTATATCTGCCCTACCTGCGTTTTCCTATTGGCAATGAGCGCTTATCCGGTTTTCTATTTCCGAGTTTTGGCTCGTCTACTAAAAACGGGGATGAGCTTATTGTTCCGTATTACTGGAATATACATCCACAATTTGATGCCACCATCACCCCACATTACATGGCCAAGCGTGGTATCCAGTTACGCTCGGAATTTCGTTATCTCACTGATACAACTCGCGGTAAATTCAATATTGAATACTTACCCGGTGATAAAGTAACCCAAACCGATCGTCAGGCTTTTAGCTGGCAGCATACACAAGCGCCTGTCGGTGGCTGGACAGGTGGATTAAATTATAACTATGTCAGTGACCCTTTTTACCAGAATGATTTTGGTGGCAACCTGGAAAGTGCCAGTCTATCCAACCTGTCACGACAGGCTGATATTCGTTATGATGCAAAAGACTGGTTATTTAAAGGACGGCTACAGTCTTTTCAGACACTCACCGGAAATGAACAAATCAAACGTCTGCCACAATTGAACCTGAATTCACGCCAGTCCATCGTGCCGAATAAACTAAACACCTCGTTCCAGTCAGAGTGGACACGCTTTGCACACAGCACACAGGCACCGATTGGTGACCGGCTGGTACTCCAACCCAGTGTGAGCCTTCCTTTTCAAAATGCAGCCGCCTATACAACATTTGTCGGCTCACTGCATTACACACGCTACGATCTTGAACGTATTAGCACAACAGAAAAGCAAACACCAACCCGGACAGCCCCCATCTTTAGCATGAACAGTGGCGTATTTTTTGAGCGTGATTCCACCTTTAAAGGCAAAGACTACCTGCATACGCTGGAACCCCGTTTACAATATCTGTACATTCCATACCGCGAGCAAAACAGTTTACCGACCTTTGATTCAGCAACAGTTACTAACAATATGAACCTGCTATTCAGTGAAAATCGCTACTCAGGTGCCGACCGAATTAATGATGCCAACCAAATCACACTGGGCCTGACCAGTCGTTATATCAACCTCAATTCCGGTGCCGAAGTTTTAACGGCGAGTGTTGGGCAAACCTACCAGTTTGAAGACAGCCGGGTCACCCTGGCAGGCGCACCGGTACGCACAAAATCCTGGTCCGACTTGCAGTTCGATCTCACTTTCCAGCCCACTCAAAGCCTGAAAATAAATGGCTCCCTGATACGCAACCAGCAAACACGTGAATTTGATAAACGTAATATCCGCCTGCAATACAAAGCGGACGCCGAGCATATTATTAATGTTTCTTACCGCTTTGAACGTGGCACCCTGGAAACCCGTGAAATATCAGGTATTTGGAGAATTAACCCACGCTGGTCGGTGCTCGCCCGACAGCATGAAGATTTACGCCAGAACCGTGAACTAGAAACTGTTTATGGTATCCAATATGACAGTTGCTGCTGGGGGCTACGTTTGGTGAAACGGCGCTATTACTCCGGTGCATTCCCCGGCGAACCCGGCGGCGATCCGAGTAACCCCTACAACGAGATTCTATTTCTTGAACTTGAACTAAAGGGGCTATCCAGCTTTGGGCAGAAAAAGCAGATCGATTCACTGCTCAGACGTGGTATCCTAGGCTATTCAAAATAAGCCTGATTTGTTACACCCTTATTAAGATACTTATTAAACATTAACGAAATTTACTAAACAAAGAACCGATTTTTAACCAACGAATAGAATTGAAAGAGCTCAAAATGTCCCCAGTTGTACGTACCCTTGTTACCTTTACTACCCTCTGCCTTGTTATCTTGTTCAGCCCGTTAAGCAATGCCGGAACTATTGCAAAAAAAGCCAAAATAGAAGAGCTCGATCAGGTCATCGCAATAGTCAACAACGATGTGATAACCACCACCGATCTCAAAAAACGTATTAAACGCATTCTGGCTCAACTAAAAGCCAGAAATAACCGCTTACCACCTAAAGATGTCTTATACCGGCAAATACTGGAACAACTGATTACCGAACGACTCCAGTTACAACTGGCAAAACGCGCCAGTGTTATCATTGGTGATGAAGCCGTTAATAATATTATACAAAAGATAGCCAGCGAAAATAATTTAACACTCGCAGAATTCAAGGACATTTTAGCGCGTGATGGCATGAAATATTCAGAATACCGGCAAAATATTAAAAATGAAATCACCATCAGCCAGCTAAAAAAACGCCGAATTGAGAATAGTATTGTTGTGACCGATCAGGAAATTGACACTGAATTAAGAAATCAGAAAAACAATAAAGCCCTGGCCGATGAATTTCATCTTGCTCATATATTAATTGCAACACCAGAAGCGGCAACCCCTGCGCAAATTCAAAAAACCAGGCAAAAGGCACAACAAATTATTGCACAACTCAATATCGGTGCCGATTTTGCAGAAACAGCAGCCGCCTATTCTAACGGCCCCAATGCATTAAATGGCGGTGACCTGGGCTGGCGACAGGCAGCTCAACTCCCCTCTATTTTTACCGACAAGGTTATTAAACTTGAAAAGGGGCAAATTACCGGCTTAATTCGTGGCCCCAATGGTTTTCATATTGTGAAAGTTATTGATCGCCGCAGTAACGAAAAACGCCGTGTTGTTGAACAAACGCATGCTAAACATATCCTGATGATTCCTAATCAGGTCAAAAATAATGCCGTAGTAAAAGCAAAGCTGGAGCGGCTGCGTGAACGCATCGTCAATGGCGAAGACTTTGCGCCCATCGCAAAAGCAAACTCGGAAGATAAAGGTTCAGCCGTTAATGGTGGTGATCTTGGCTGGGTTAACCCTGGAACAATGGTGTCTGAGTTTGAAGAACAAATGAATAAACTTGCACCTGGTGAAATAAGCCAGCCTATCAAGAGCCGTTTTGGCTGGCACCTTATTCAGGTTATTGCACGCCGGCAACATGACGTAACGCAAATTGTTTTACGCAATAAAATTCGTAAGCAAATCAGTCAACGTAAAAAAGAAGAAGCCGTGAGTAACTGGTTAAGACGTTTACGAAGCGAAGCCTACGTTGAGTACCGAATGAATAAATAATACCGGGCTATGTATACCCGCTATTATTATGCAGCATCCATGCAAACTCATTCGCACACCCCCTCAAAAACAGCAACACTGCCAACCATTGCTATCACCTGTGGTGAACCGGCTGGCATTGGCCCTGACCTTGTATTACAGCTTATTGAAAAAGATGCCGGTTATAAAAATATAAATTTTGTTGTTATCGGTGACAAAAATGTTATACAGGATAGAGCCCGACAAATTGGCATGCTGCACCAGCTTGAAGAATATACCCAAAACCATTCAACTAAACATGCTTTACAAGTTTTACATGTTGCAACAAAAGTAAAACCAGAGCCGGGCAAACTCAACAGAGAAAATAGTTCACATGTTCTTCAATGTCTGGATATCGCAACACAGGCCTGCATAGATAAAACATTTTCCGCAATGGTAACCGGCCCAGTGCACAAAGGTGTTATTAATAATGCAGGCGTTGCCTTTACCGGACATACTGAATATCTGGCCGCAAAAAGTCAAACCCGCAAAGTAGTAATGATGTTATGTGAAAATAACTCAGTCTATCAATTACGGGTAGCACTTGTTACAACACACCTGCCCTTAAGCAAAGTTAGCGCGGCAATTACAATGACTGAGCTTGAACAAACCATTAAAATACTGCATCACGATTTGATTCATTATTTTAAAATTGCTATACCTAAAATTTATGTCTGTGGCCTGAACCCACATGCAGGTGAAGATGGCCATTTAGGCCATGAAGAAAAACAGATTATTGAACCTACACTCAATAAGCTACGTTCAGAAGGTTTAAACCTCATCGGCCCATTAGCCGCAGATACTTTATTTATTGAAGATAATTTAAAACAGGCCGATGCCGTCGTTGCAATGTATCACGATCAGGGTTTACCCATGCTCAAACACCTCGGTTTTGGGCAGGCCATTAATGTGACATTAGGACTGCCCTTTATTCGAACATCGGTTGACCACGGCACCGCTTTAGAACTTGCCGGCACCGGCAAAGCCAATGCTTCCAGTCTATTCAATGCCATTGATCTAGCTATTCAAATGTCCATGCAAACAAGTGATGCATAACAACCATATCAGTCTAAACTTACACTTATGTCATCTTACAAAAATAATCCAAACAACCATCAGGCTCGAAAACGTTTTGGGCAGAATTTTTTACACGACCAGAATATTATCAATAAAATTATCCGTGCAATCAATCCTAAAACATCACAAAACATCGTTGAGATTGGCCCGGGGCAAGGTGCTCTCAGCTACCCTTTACTGGACACGCTCGGACAACTCAATGCCGTTGAAATTGATCGGGATCTGATCCAGTTATTAAACCAGCAAAGTACCGAGCATGGAAAGTTGATTATTCATGAAGGTGATGCACTGAAGTTTGACTTCCAGCAACTTGTACAAGCCGATAATAAATTACGTCTGGTAGGCAACTTGCCCTACAATATATCAACGCCATTGATTTTTCATTTACTGAATTTTCTGGATAACATTGAAGATATGCACTTTATGTTACAAAAAGAAGTAGTACAAAGAATGTCCGCCGAGCCCAATACAAAAACCTTTGGCCGTTTAAGTGTTATGTTGCAATGGTACTGTGATGTTGATTATTTATTTGATATTCCACCCAATGCATTCACCCCGCCACCCAAAGTGGTTTCCAGTTTAGTCCGGTTACGTCCCAAAACCGAACCCTTAACAAAGTTAAACAGCCCTCAGCAATTTTCAAGGCTGGTGAACCGTGTTTTTCAGCAGCGGCGTAAAACCTTGCGAAATACCCTGAAAGATTATTTAACCGAAGATAACATTCAAGCATTGGGTATTGCCCCAACGGCTCGCCCCGAAACACTCTCATTGCTTGATTTTGCCGCGCTCAGTAACGCCATTAAAGGCAACATGCCCTGAAATACCACTATATTTCACAAAATAAACGTATTTCACTTAAAACTTCCTCATTATCGTCCGATAGTATTCTATATATACGTACCTTACTGAAATGAATTTATGTCACTCACAGCAAAACCCGGTATACATGACAATGATGCCCTGCTCACTTATCGGGTTGGGCCAGTACTGTGTTGCGGGCCAACACTCCCGATTGTTACCATTACCCCTCCCCCATCCAGACTAACACGCCCCCCCGGTACCAGTACTGCCGAGCCCGGTATTTTTAAACACGGCCCGGATATTGTTAGCGCAACCGACTTACGTTACCGCTTTGGCGTCAAGCAGGAAAACTGGAAACAACCGGGACAGGTGATTATCACAAAGCACAACGACATCACACGCGGTTATTTTGTTGATGAAATTATTGATGTAAGCCATTTTCCTGAAACAGGCTGGGGACAACTCCCCGCTTATTTACCCCGTGGTATTTTTAGCCGAACCCTGGTGATTAACAAAAAGATATATTTATATGTTGAATTCGACAAATTGTCCCGGCTTCAGGGTAGTGGTTACTTAAGTAAGTATATTGCACACCTCGAAGACCAGCAGGAAAAAGAAAATAAAACAGTAACGAATAAACCTGTATCAAAAAATAGTTCAGAGGCAAAGGAAGAAAAAATCACCCCGAAAATAAGCCCGCCAAAGATAAAAGATACCCGGACAAAAAATTTACCCAAAGAAAACCTGGCGACTATTAACAAGCAGATCTTACCAACAACCGAGCCTGAAAATAAATTATCAGCGAGCTCTGATGCAGCGTCAAAAAATACAACCAAAACCACTATTGAGAAAAACACAACGAGTAATCCAGAAACAAAAGTATCAGTGAAACCAATATTACAAACACACAAGAAATATAATACTAAAGAAGACAGCGCCCAACATAAAATAAAAATCAGTACAGATAAGCCACTAAAGATCAGTTCCAGAGAAAATCTGCCTGATACGGAAATAAAAATTAAAACATATCAACCTGAAAAAAGCGACAATACAAAAATCAATACCCGGCAGATTGATAGTAATACAAATAACAAAACACCATTGGCAGCAAACACGAATACAACCAACATTCATACCCAAACCAATGAAACAGAACAAAACGGTAATGTATTAGTTTTTATGCTTATGCTACTCATGCTAATACTAATATCAGGCGGCGGTTATTATTATTTTTTAACCCCCGCCCCACTAGACCATTCAGTAAAAAATACAAATAAATATTCAGATAACATTGCTGATATACTGCCGACTAAAGAAAATACCAGCTATACAGAAATAACCCTGCCAGAGGAAACAACTCAGCAGAATACGACTAACAACACACCATCATCACAAACTATTGGCACTCAAGTACAGGCAGCAATGCCGACCACCCCGTCAGAAACAGCTAACAAAACAAGTGGGCAACAAAACCAGAAGGTTTCGCCAGATAATAACCAGGCCGAATACAGTGCAAACATTCATCAGAATGAGGACACTATTACCATTGAACTAAAAGGCCCACTGCCTCCCGATGTAATCAATACCAGACCGGATGTAATAAATAAAGACAATCCTGATACAGTAGAAAAAGAGTTGGCAAGCCAACAAACTTTATCAAACTCAAAAGAGAGTACAGAAATAGCTGATATTTTCAACAATGAAAAAGCACAAATTACCACAGTACCGAAAAAGACAGGTAAAGATCTCTCTATGGAAATTATCCATATCATTGTTAAGGGTGATACATTGTGGGCCATTGCAAAACACTATTTACAAAACCCATTTCTCTATCCTGAGCTGGCAAAATTGAGTAAAATAAAAAATCCGGATCTGATTTACCCTGGTAACCGGGTACGCATTATTTATCACCCACAAAATAAAAATCGACAAAAATAAAATTTAACCAGAAGAGACTTTTAACTATCATTACCTGCAGCGAACTTCCTGAAAATGCGCGCGACACATTGTTAAGCCCATATCAGCTAGAGGTCATCACCGTAAATCCAGATACAGATATTCCCGGTAGCTTTTGGGGTGAAACCGAAGCCGGACTTATTGGCAACAAACTTTATATTCAAGCCGGTACTCCAGTACATTTGGCTTTACATGAAGCCTGCCATTATATTTACATGGACAACACACGCCACCAGCAACTCGATACCGATGCAGGTGGCGACTCTGACGAAGAAAATGCGGTATGCTATTTACAACTTATTCTATCTGACTATCTGGACGGCTATAACCACTCACAGCAATTTACAGATATGGATAACTGGGGGTACACCTTCCGCCTTGGCAGCGCACAACGCTGGTTTAACGAAGATGCCGACGATGCAAAACAGTGGTTAATTAATCAAAAGCTGATAAATGAGCACCAGGTCCCGCTCTGGCAACTTCGGGACTGTTAATCTTTACATATATTGCCTGATTCTTGGCTAACATCAGAAAGATCGACACCCCCAAAAAAGGCTAAATAAAAACAGAATAATGCCGCTATAAGGAGTATTAGCCAACGGAATAACAGGATAGCAGCATGCCCTTTAGCGCCATTAATAATTATTATGAACAACTTGTTTTCAGGCATATTCTGGAAACGGTATCTGATCCGCTAGATGATAATTTTCTGGACGATATTGCCTGTGTTGCATTAAACCACCTACCTGCAAAATATGTTCGTCATGAAGTCGATATGGCTTTTTATATGACCAGCGAGGAGCGTAATAGAATTGAGAGCAATATTACCATTGCAGTAAAAAATGCAATCGACTATGTCAGTCAGCACCGTACTAACCACCCTAATCAGGCTTGATTATTAAAATATTATTACAAAAATAAAAACACAAAACGAGAAAAATATGCCCATTAACAATGAAATATATAACACCCAGGTTGAGGTTGAAACAAACTATGTTGAGGAACAATCTGACCCAAGCGTAAATCGTTACGTTTTTTCATACACCATTACCATCCGCAATGAAGGGCAGCTAGCTGCAAAATTACTTACGCGCCACTGGGTCATTACCGATGCGGAAGGCAATGTGCAGGAAGTACAGGGTGATGGTGTTGTTGGTGAACAACCCCACCTTAAACCCGGTGATGGTTTTCGTTATACCAGCGGCGCTATTTTAGAAACCCCCGTTGGCAGTATGCAGGGCACTTATCAGATGATTGCCGATGATGGCGTTGAATTTATTGCAGATATTCTTCCCTTTACCTTGTCGATGCCAAATACAATTCATTAATAAAGCATATTATTTAATTCAATCAAGCCTTATATTTTCACAATCAGACAGAAATGTGTCATTGATACTAAAATTCTTTTCTGCTTATAATAAAACCAGATATCACTCTTTTTATTCTCTAAATAGAAAAGGATAACCCCCATGCATACTCACCTGAAATACGTTGTCAGCACCTTAATCTTGTTTGCCCTGCCCTACTCATCAACTTCTGCTGATGAAAGCATGACTCTATCCATTAAGCGCCTGAAAATGGAAACGGCCTTACGCATTGCGCAAGCATCCATCAAACAATGCCGTAAAGAAGGTGTACAAATTGCAGTTACCGTCGTCGATCGTAGTGGCCACCCCCAGGTTATGTTACGCGACGTACTGGCGATGGATATAACTTTAGAAATAAGCAAACAAAAAGCCCACACAGCCATGGCCTTTAATACCCCGTTATCCCAGCTTGAAGACCGTTTTACCAAACCGTTCCAGGTTGCCAAACTCGATGGGCTGATTATCAGCGCAGGCGGTATACCGATTAATATTGGTGGTTCCATACTGGGCGGCATTGGTGTAAGTGGTGCTCCCTCCGGCATGATCGATGAGAAGTGTGCTCAGGCAGGACTGGACGCAGTGCGAGACGATATTGAAATGGAAGGCATGTAATACAAAGCCTTAGTTTGTATATTCGCGTAGTATTTCAACTACTTGTACCTTATAGGATTTATAAGCCTTTATTCGCCCAAATTCCTGGGCAATTAAATGCTTATAATCCTGCTTCCAGTGTTTAATCTGCTCCAGCGATTCCCAGTATGAAATTGTTATTTCATGGCTGCCTTGCAGCACGGAATTAAACTCAACACAGCTATATTTTTGCATCGCCAACTTGCGTAATTCTTTTGCCATTTGCGCATAAAGATCAGTATCCTTATCCGCCAACTCATTTATCTCGGCTTTAAAAATAACAGCATACATACGCTAACTAAGTCCTTCATTGATTTAGGGAATTAAAGCATAATAGCCTTTTAACCAAAATAACAACAGAACTATGGCAATATACGCGATCGGTGATATTCAGGGCTGCTATGAAGACTTAACCCGGCTGCTTGACTATGTTGAGTTTAACCCACAGACAGACAAACTCTGGTTTGTTGGTGATCTGGTTAACCGTGGCCCGGACTCATTAAGCAGCTTACGTTTTGTAAAACAAATGCAAACCGCAGGTAGCGCACAAACCGTACTGGGCAACCATGACCTGCATCTACTCGCTGTCTATCACGGCCTAAAGAAAAACAAAGATCCCGCTATTGATGAGCTATTAAATGCAGCCGATTGCGATGAGCTTATTCATTGGCTACGCAAACAACCCCTGCTCATTCATGATCAACAAACTCGCTTTACCCTTGTACATGCCGGTATTTACCCACACTGGAACCTGACACAAGCTAAAACTTATGCCGCCGAACTCGAAACTGTTTTGCGCAGTAATCATTACCTTGATTTTCTAAACCATATGTATGGCAACCAGCCGGATAACTGGTCAGATAACTTAACCGGCTGGGATAGATTACGTTTTATCTGTAACAGCTTCTCGCGTATGCGCTACTGCCAACCAACCGGGCAACTCGACTTTGACTATAATGGTGCACCCGGCTCACAGGAAAATAATTTAATTCCCTGGTTTGATATTGCCGAACGTCCTTGTGCGAATGAAAGAATCATCTTTGGCCACTGGTCGACGTTGGGGTATTTCAAGGAACAGAATAGCTTAAATTTACCTGCAGGTATTTATGCAACCGACACAGGTTGTGTATGGGGAGGAAAATTAACAGCCTTGAAAATTGAAGGTGTAGGGGAAAAGCAGAAAGTAGAAACACTCTCCATCGACTGCCCGCAACGAGCAACACCGTACAACAAATGATTCAACCTAACGGATAGGATTTATTATTCCAGTCTGTCATTCCCTGCTTAACAACATGCACATCGGCAAAACCATTCTTTGCTAATAGCATTGCGGCTTTAGCAGAACGCCGATCAGTGCGGCAAATAACCACTATGGTTTTTTCAATGTAATCTGCCAGTTCATTAATGCGGTTAGATAATTCTTCAAGTGGCACCAAGAGGGAACCGACGATATGCCCCTGTTCACCGTTATAATCTTCTGCACTACGAACATCCAATATTAGAAAATCATCTTTCGCATCCAGTTTTCTTTTAACTTCATCCACACTGATCATGGGCTTTTCTCGAAGCTTAGCAATTAAACTCGGTAAAAAACCCACCACTGCCAGCAAGGCAATACCGAGCATGGCCTTTTGTATAATCGCTTCATCTCCGGCAACCGCCTCGCGCCCGACATAGCCAAGGTAGGTATAAGCAATTGCACCGGGCAACATAAAAATATAGGTTGCTAAAGAATAATGGCTAAGCTTGATTTTAGTCAGACCCAGCGCATAATTTAAAATATTAAATGGAAATAGTGGTACCAGGCGCACAAAGGCAACAAATTTCCAGCCTTCGCCTTCGACTCCTTGTTTTAATGCTTTAAGGCGACCACCAGTTTTCTTTTCTACCCAGTCGTGTGCTAAATAACGCGCTGCAATAAATGAAATAATCGCACCAATGGTGGCTGCCGTTAAATTATAAAAAGTACCGAGTACCGGGCCAAACAAGGCACCACCCGCTAAAGTCAACACTGAACCGGGTAAAAAGAAAACCGTACCAGCCACATAGATAAGCATAAAAGCAATCGGCCCGGCAGCACCAAAGTCTTTCACCCAGCTTTCAAGTGCTTCTGCGTTTAGCTGGTCACGGTAGATGATTGCAATAGCAATACCCGCAACCAGCAGTGCAACAATCGAATAATGTAATATCTTTTTCATTACGTTACTTTTCATCCTGCTGATTCATATAGTCATTTATTTAAGTTAATCTTGAATATTAATAAAAAACCTCTCTCAGTCGAGAGAGGGGAAATCACGGAGGAGAGTGATTTATTTAAACATCTTTTTCTGTGCCTTTATCCCAGCTACGACGGTTGATGGTATAACCGCTCATACCACCTTTAAAAGGTAAAATCAGCATACCGGGTATCCATGAAACAAGTTTAGGATCTTTAAATTTATGAATGCCGATAGTCATCTCTGTATGACCGGCACGTGGTTGATCGCGGTAGGTGCCAAACAGGCGATCCCACCATGGTAAGCTAAAACCAAAATTACTATTGGTTTCATCATCTTCAACCGAGTGATGAACCCGGTGCATATCCGGTGTGACTACCAGCAGGCGTAAAACCCGGTCGATACTTTTTGGCAGGCGAATATTGCCATGGTTAAACATCGCGGTAGCATTTAGAATGACTTCAAAAATAATCACCGCAAACACGGGCGGACCAAGCAGCACGATCGTGGCAAACTTGATGGCCATTGAAAGAATAATTTCCAGCGTATGAAAACGTGCACCGGTGGTGACATCAAAATCACGGTCGGCATGATGTACGCGGTGCAGGCGCCATAAAACAGGAATGGCATGTACCATCACATGCTGTACATAAATCACAAAGTCCATAATAACAATGGATAAAACGGCTGCCAGCCCAATCGAAATTTCGATGTTATTAAACAAGCCCCAGCTCTTCTCTTGCGCAATAGCCGCAACACCAATGGCTGCTACCGGAAATACCAGCCGAACAATAAAACTGTTAAAAAAGACTAAACCCAGATTATTAACCCAACGTACCGTTTTCGACACGGTTAAAGCCCGACGTGGCGCAATAAGCTCCCATAGCCCAATGGCCGCCAACATACCAAAAAAGAAACCCATCCGGATCTCTTTCTCATAATTTATTACAAACTCGTTAATACCCATCTCTACCCCGGTTTTACTTGTCAATTAATATAGGACAGCTATAATCTAAATAAGATTTAGTCATTATTCAATTAATTACTTGAATACAATAATAGCGGAAATTTTAATAATGTCAACCAACTTTAAACACGACTTGTTTGCCCAGTTTGCCCGCGTTGGAAAAGCCCTCAGCCATGCTAACCGACTGGAATTACTTGAATTTATTGCACAGGGCGAGCGTAGTGTAGACGAACTGGCCAATGTTTCCGGCCTTACCGTGGCCAATACTTCACAGCATTTACAGCATTTGCGGCAGGCCGGTCTGGTCACCAGCCACAAAGAAGGCTTAAAAGTGTATTACCAGCTCAGTGGCGATGACGTCATTACCCTGCTCGATACCGTCAGAAACGTTGCAGAACGGCATATTGCCGAAGTTGATAAGCTGGTTAATACTTACTTAACGGTAAAAGATAATCTGGAGCCCCTGCCGCGCAAAGAATTGCTCAAGCGTGCCAAGCAAGGGCTGGTCACCGTGCTGGATGTTCGCCCTGCCGAAGAATATGCCGCCGGCCATGTGCCCGGCGCAGTCAATGTCCCACTAAAGGAACTGGAGGGCTATCTGAAAAACCTCGATACACAACAGGAAATTGTGGCTTATTGCCGAGGCCCCCACTGCATACTGGCCTTTGATGCCGTGGCTAAACTAAGAGGCAAAGGCCTGAAGGCGAGACGTCTGGAAGATGGTTTCCCTGAATGGAAATTGGCGGGGTTGCCGGTTGAGTCCTGATTTATCGTAATGGGTATCAGCCCCAAAAGTGGTTTGCTGGAGAAATTCCCCTCCCCATCTGACAAACCAGCAAATTTTTACCCCATAACACCTTGTTAAATACAAAAACAAGTCCACAATTAACAGGGTTGTTAAAAAAATAGATGTAAAGGGGGTACTCAAATGAATAAAAAAGAGATTATTGGGCATCTGCGTGATGCAAAAAAAGCACATCTGGGTTGGGTGGCACGTGCACACAGCTTAATCAAAGGTAAACCGGTTGATAAGGAAAAAATCCCTGTTTTACCGACAGATTGCATCTTTGGTAAATGGTATTACAGTGATGGACGGCAACTGGCTAATCTACAAACTTACCGTGTTATTGAAGGCTCACATAACGAGCTACACAAAATTTATGCCGATATTTTTAATCTGCTGTTTGAGCAGAAAAAAGGCTCTTTTCTGTCACGGATAACCGGCAAACATAAAAAACAACAAGAGCAAAACCTTGAGCAAGCCAACCGGCTTTTTTTTGACTTACAAAAAATGTCAGACAATATTATCAGTAAGCTCGATGCGCTGGAAAAAGAAATACGTGAGATGATGACTAAATAGGCAAAAGGTAAATGAATGAGCCCCCTTCATTCTTTAGCCGTAAATTTCTCTGCCCGTAATACAACAAACGAGCCATCAACCTGCCCAGCTTTAATGTCTTCTGGCAAAAGGGCTCGCTCAAGTTCAAAATGATGAAAACCGGTGTTTTCCAATGCTTTTTTTATTTCATCAGCAGAATAAAAATTTGCATCCCGGTAAAACCGGCTTTTATTTTTTGCGTATTTTTTTCCAACTGCACTGGCTTTATCAATAAGCGCAATAATAACGCTGCCATTGTCTTTTAATATACGGTGCACTTCTTTAAAAGCCGTTTCAAGCGAGTCTAAAAAACATACCGCTGTAACAAGCAATGCATAATCGTAACTATTATTATTAACCGGTAATGACTCGGCAGAGCCAGCAATGATATGGACACCACGCTGTATTGCTATTTCTCGCATCGCGGCAGAAGGCTCAATTCCTAAAGAAACAGCCAGTGCTTGCGTAAACCGACCTGTTCCCGCCCCTATTTCGATGCCTGTGCCCGTTTCAGGGAGCAGTTTTCTGATGGCTTTTAATTCCAGAGCGAACTCAGGCTTATGATGCTCAAACCAGCTATCGTACTCTGCAGCATATTGCTCAAAAATTTTGGTTTTGGCCATCTCTGTTTCTTATATGAAAAGAATAACCCGACTTCACGACCACTCAGGCTAGCTGATCAGATAAATGCCCCAGAGTAAAATACCTCAGACAAAGACCAGGGCAGCGTACTATCTATTCGGAACGGCGTTCAGCTTTCTTACGGCGATCAACTGTGTTGCCAATACGCTGTTCTTTACGGCGATCCGCCTGATTTCTGCGTTCACTGCTACGACGTTCTATTTTTGGTTCTTTTCCCTCCGCAGCTATCTGGCGACGAAAGCTGGATACAACCGTTTGGCTTATATTTATCAAACTCATACGATACAACCTACTACTTGAAAATTTACTTATTAAACTTTATCAAGCTCACTGCACAGAAAAGCGTGCATAGTTCGCATTTTGTACAAATTGTAGGACAAACCTTACAGGAATAATATGGGTTAAGCGGGTTTTCTGTCAAAAATAACAAAATGGTGAGGAAAAGTATTTTTCTCGTCGGCCGCAACATCAATGCATTCAACTTGTTGCCAGTGCTCTGGATTATACTCCGGGAACCAGGCATCCCCGTCGATATTGGCATCGACAAAGGTCAGGTACATACGGTCAACCTTATCTAGCATTTGCTCGTAAAAGGAAGCTCCGCCAATGATCATTGCTTCCCTTTTGTCTTCACTGGATACAGCCGTTACCTTGCACGCTTCATCAAGTGCCTGAGCAATCGTATTCACAACAACGGCACCTTCCGCTGTGTAATGATTATCACGAGTGATCACAATATTGGTTCTGTCAGGCAAAGGCCGCCCACCGAAGGACTCAAAAGTTTTACGCCCCATAATCACCGGCTTGCCTAAGGTATGCTGACGAAACCAACGCATATCTGAAGGTAATTTCCACGGTAAGGTATTGTTAATGCCAATAACCCGATTATCTGCCATCGCGGCAATTAAAGATAAGCGCATAATTTAGACCGCAACAGGGGCTTTGATGTGAGGGTGAAATTCATAACCGCAAAGCTCAAAATCGTCAAAGGTAAACTTAAACAAATCTTTAACCTCCGGGTTTAATTTCATTGTAGGTAAAGCAAACGGCTCACGCGAAAGTTGCAATTCGACCTGCTCCATATGGTTGGAGTAAAGATGGGCATCACCCAGGGTATGAATAAAATCCCCCACATCTAAATC
>VAPL010707483.1_pt1 | contig 21731 bp, 20 predicted proteins | sample 3395061 | NCBI WGS metagenome assembly VAPL01 (sample SAMN08290444, study PRJNA428436) | hydrothermal vent metagenome | isolation source: Deep-sea hydrothermal vent chimney 2 | place: Pacific Ocean: Juan De Fuca Ridge | depth 2182 m m | reverse complement strand
TTGTATTCTAATTCACTACCAAGATATCTCCTCATAATGAAAGGAGAAATAAATGATTCACTATGGCCTGATACAAATTTTTTAAACATCGCCATTTGCTCCAGCCGCATAGTTTCAAAGCGTTCTCTGAGTGCCTTAACGGCTGCATTATCCGAATTTGCAACGGCATTACTGTACTCCTCATTTATTTCACTCGATTGCTTGTCAATTGGCTCCATATATTTCTTGAAAGCCATCATGTCGTCGTGGCTTTTTGATCCGGTTACCTCGGCATTTTCTATATCGTCAATATCAACAACTATGGATATATGAGCATTTTCACCAAATAAATTGATCATTTTATTTGTTCCTCCTACAGGTATAAATAACATTTCGGGCGAATCAATTGATCCTGTAAAACTAACTTTCGATGATTTTAATATTGAAGAGTCAAGCGTATACAAGTTTTCATCTCTGATAACTTTAAGGTAAATAGGAGTATCATTTTCTACACCTTTGATTTCGATATTAATCGTGAAAGAATCAGCATTTTCATTTTGCGACTGCTCGCACGAAACAAATACACTACAAATAGCCAATAAAAACAGAAAGCTGTATTTCATAAAATTAAATTAAAAGTGTCGTATTAAAAAAATGGTTATTGAATTTGCTACAAAAATACTTATTCTAAGTGAAAGAAAACAAATCGTGTCAGAAGTCAGAAGACCGAAGTAAATTCTTCTGACTTCCAGCTACTGACTCTTGCAACAAATGGTTTAATTAAAACAACAGTAGAACCAACTATATTAAACCCAAACAAATTTTTAGTTTTATAATCTTCTTGACAGACGCATCAATTTGATTTTTAAAGGCCTCATTTTCCAAATATTTTCTATGGACGATTTCCATTAAATTAATTTCATCAGGCTCCATCAAAATCATATCGCATCCAGCCTCAATTGCTTTTAATGATGCATTTTCAATTTTTCTCAAAGCTCCCATGTTCATGGCGTCCGTAATCACTATACCTTCAAAGCCCAATTCATTTTTAAGTAAATCGGTAACTATTTTTCGAGAGCAACTTGACGGCAGTCCATCAGTATTGTATTTATCATTATTCAATACTGCAATATGACCAACCATGATGCTGATCACTCCATTTTTTATAAGAGGGATATAATTTTTCAATTCCTGCATTTCTCCATCAATCGCAACAAGCTGATTGTGCGAATCTCCACTCACCAAGCCATGTCCGGGAAAATGCTTTGCGGTTGTTGCCACACCTTTTGACTGAGACGTACTTATAAAAGTGTTGGATAATTTGACAACTGTGGTATTGTCATTTCCAAAGGTACGGTTGGTGATCGCCACATTGTTTGGGCTCAGGTCAACTACAGGAGCATAATTGTGTTTAATTCCCATAGATAATAATTCATCAGTAATTATCTCAGTAATCGAATCGCAAATTTCAATTGTTTTTAGATCGACTGTTTTTGGAACAATGGTCGTCCCTTTAAATCTTCGATTGATCAGGCTAGGTTCTGCATCGGCACTATAGAGTAGTGGCAACATACCTTGTTGAGCTGCCAAACTATCAAAATGATGCCTAAGTTTGTTCAATTGATTTTTCTCTCCGCCTAATAAAATTACACCTCCTACTACTTTTTTTTGAATTAATTTTTCTACAGTCTTGGTGGGTTTTCCATTAGTACCGGCAGAAACTACAATCATCTGGGCTATTCGATCTTTTGGATTAAGGCCAATAAATATTTTCTCCACTTTTTTGTCAAGCCATTTATCAGATTTATAAAAATCAACAAGAGCGAAGGTTTTGGCATGAACTTTTTCCTTTTCAGGAATTGAATTGCAACATAAAAATAACATTGAAACTCCTATGAATAGCTTTAGAAACATTATAAATTATTTATCGTGGGAAAGTAGATTTTCCAGCAAATATACAAGGATTTTTACTGGCTTTAGGATGGGTTTATTAGTAAATAAATATTAGAAATTACCATCTGAATATCTTATTTGGACTCATAATGTTTTTTGCCGCTATCCTTGTGGTAATTGCCCTATCGGAAGGGCTGGGGTTGCCGCATAGTTGTACATGGCCCAAGATGGATTTTCTACGACTTTGCTTATCACCACCACTGGTCATCACCCCTATTCAATTTATTTTGTTAACTGACATACTAATATTTCTGATTTATTGATCTTTTATTGGTTCTCTACATTTAAAAAAAACCATTTAGCCTAAGCTGGACAAGCCAGAAACAACAAGGAAAATGAAATAAAGATATCTCCCGCAGAATACGCAGAATACGCAGAATTTCGCTGATTTTTTTCTGCGCCTATCTGCATAATCTGCGGGAACTATTTTTAATTTTCTGCCAAATAATACACGCCCACCTGTCGGCGAGGCAGGAATATTACTGATAAGATACTAACAAATTATGATAAGCAACCTTACCTTTTTCAGTAAGATATGGATAAATAGATTGGTTGATAATAGTTGCATACTCCGCAATCATTTTTACTGAAATGCGAGCACGTGTAACTTGAGCAGACGAAATCCAAAAATCACCTAAAATCTGAAAACGTTTATACAAAAAAGTATATTCATTGTGCAAAATTTCTTTTCGTATTATTCCCTTTTTTATCAGAATATTAAATAAAACGGAAAACTGTTTTTCCCTAATTTTAGATAGTTCGAAATAATGGGCTTTTATAACTTTATTTTCACGTATAATCTGAACAAAATCTAACAAAAAAAAGCGAAACTTATAAAAGTCGTCCATAATAGAAGTACATAAATTCAACAAGAACTCAATACTAATTTCATTGTCTTGATGTTTAGACATCTTTAAGTCAATATCATTAACCAAATTAAAATATAAAGTTTCGATAATTTCCTCTCGCTTTTTAAAATGATAATTCAAATTACCTTGACTAATTCCCATCTTTTTGGCAATGGTTCGTAATGTAATTTTCGATAACCCATTCTTATTAAACAATGCTAAAGCAGTAGTCAATATCTTTTCTTTTGTGTTTTTCATAATGCAAAAATAAATACTTTAGTAACATTGACCTATCATTGATAAGAATTAGTATCTTTGACCTAAAACATAAAATATGATTCGCAAAGTATCACAATCAAGGTTACCAGAAAAAAGTACCATAAAAAAGTTTATTTGCAAGATTAACTATGAAGATACATTTGCTGTCAAACTAAATAAGACAGGTATCTCAATAGAGCATATTTATCTAAGCGTATTTGCCCATAGCCCAAAATGGGTAAATAGATTATTGAATTTGAGAAATAAAATTGTAAAACCTTTTGGTATAAAAACCCATTCAGAAGAAATGAAAAAAGAGAATCTGAAAATTGGAGAGAAAACAGGAATATTCAAAATATATGCAATTTATGAGCATGAAATCATTGCTGGAGAAGATGAGAAACATCTTGATTTTAGAGTTTCCGTATTAAAAAATGAGGGTATATTAACGATTAGCACCTTGGTACATTATAACAATTGGTTTGGTAAACTATACTTTTTTATAGTGCAGCCTTTTCATAAAATCATCGTAAAATCAATGATGAAAAATGCTGTAAAAAACAATAGGGTATGAAAATTACCATAGTAGGAGCAGGAATTGGTGGTTTAACAACTGCCATAGCATTAAAACTAAAAGGATTTGAAGTAGAAATATGTGAAGCCATCCCAAAATTTGAGAAAGCCGGTTCGGGAATAAATCTGGCATTAAATGCAATGCAAGTTTATAAAAAGTTAGGACTCTATGATGCTGTTTTCCGAGCCGGAAGTCACACTAACAAAATATCAATTACAGATGGAAAACTGAAGCCATTATCGGTCGTAAGTCTAAACCCCTATGAAGAAAAATACCAAGTGAAATCGGTAGCGATTCATAGATCAAAACTGCATCAAATACTTTTAGAAGCACTTGTTGGTACACCTATTCATCTTGGAAAGAAACTAAAGTCTTTAAATGTAAGCGATAGTGAAATTAATCTACAGTTTGAAGACGGCACAATACTCAAAACGAACATTTTAATTGGAGCAGACGGTATTCATTCTAAAGTTAGAAAATCAATCTTTGGCGATGCCATAATACGAACAGCAAAGCAAATTTGTTGGAGAGGAATTGTTAATATCAATCTCCCTGAAAAATACCAATGCGAACTGAATGAACTTTGGGGAAGGGGAAAGCGTTTTGGTTTTGTAGCCATTGAAAGAAATCAATACTATTGGTATGCTTTGGCAAGCTATCAGGAAAATTACCAGGAAGAATTTAAAGGCATTGACTTAGCAAATTTTTATTCGGCGTTTCATCCCTTAGTTGGTGAAATAATTAATTCTACCCCAATAGAAAATATAATGACAAACGAAATGACAGACTTAAAACCGATTAAAACTTGGTACAATAAAAATGTTTGTTTAGTAGGAGATTCGGCTCACGCCACCACACCAAATTTAGGTCAAGGTGCTTGCCAAGCCATTGAAAGTGCTTTAGTATTAAGCAATTGTTTGGCAAAATTCAAAACGATCGAAAATGCTTTTGAAGCGTATCAAAATATTAGAATACACAAGGCAATTAAAATAGTAGATACAAGCTGGAGAATTGGCAAAATGGCACATTATAAAAATAATTTTTCAATTAAATTGAGAAATATTATCTTCAAAATCATACCACAAATAATGGCGACAAAACAAACTTCATACATTTATAAAATTGATGAATGAAGAATAAAAGCAGAATTCAATACCGCAACACTCCGTATAATTATAAATTAAACACTTGATTATCTGTTATTATAAGAAATTTTGCGATGCCTATAAATTAGGCATAATCTGAATGTTAAAGTTTTCTAACGAAGTGTTAATACCAAAAATAAATAGAATTTTGCTTAGAGATTTTGGCTGTCCTTTATAAATTTATAATCCTCAAGGAATGGATTCAATATGATCCGCTGGGTTTTTATTCCATTGTGATTCAATTATTTTCACCATCAGAAAACGATTACCAATAATGAGAATTATTTTAACAATTGTCTCGATCCTCTTTACTATATCCTGTCAGCAGGTAAGAAAGAAAGTCCTTCAAAAGCCCAATGTACTTTTCATTTTAGTAGATGATCTGGGCCTACATGATTTGAGCATCACCGGAAGCGAATATTACGAAACACCCAATATCGACAGATTGGCAAATCAGGGAATAGTCTTTACTCAAGGATATGCTGCCAGCAGGGTATGCAGTCCATCGAGAGCAAGTATATTTACTGGTAAATTTACAGCGCGACATGGCATTACAGATTGGATTGGGGCAAAAACCGGTACAGACTGGCGGGAAAACAACAGGCACGACAAACTGCTTCCTGCAAATTATATTCATAATTTACCAAAAGAAGATATCACTTTAGCTGAAACCATGAAGGCTTCTGGATATAAAACCTTCTTTGCCGGAAAATGGCATCTTGGTAAAAAAGGATCATATCCCGAAGACCATGGATTTGAAGTAAACGTAGGAGGTTGGGAAAAGGGCAGCCCAATTGGAGGGTATTTTGCACCATGGAAAAACCCAAATCTTGAAAATAAGCAAAACGGAGAAAATCTGTCTATGCGGCTGGCACGGGAAACAGTAAGTTTTATAAAAGAAAATCGAGACGCTACTTTTTTTGCCTTCCTGTCTTTTTATGCAGTTCATAGTCCCATACAAACTACCCTGGAAAAATGGGAAAAGTATAGAATAAAAGCAGAAAAAAAAGGAATTGTAGATAAAGGATACAAAATTGAGCGGGTGCTTCCAATACGGCAAGTGCAAGACAACCCTATTTATGCTGGGCTGGTAGAAAGTACAGATGACGCTGTGGGGGTTGTATTGAATTCCCTGAAAGAATTTGGTTTAGAAGACAATACAATAGTAATTTTAACTTCCGACAACGGAGGTGTTGCTTCAGGCGATGCATTTTCTACTTCAAATCTGCCATTGAGAGGAGGCAAAGGATATCAATGGGAAGGAGGTATTCGAGAACCATACTTCATAAAAGTGCCCTGGTTAAAAGACAATTCCAAGAAAAGAAATTATCCTGTAACAGGTGCAGATTTCTACCCTACAATTCTTGATTTGGCAAATATTGAATTGATACCAAATCAACATGTAGATGGAATAAGTTTGAAATCGTTGCTGGAAAATAAAGACATATCCATGCCTGACCGATCGCTTTATTGGCATTACCCTCATTATGGAAATCAGGGAGGAGAACCTTCTTCAATTATCAGAGAAGGTGATTGGAAGCTTATTCATTATTGGGAAGACGGCAGAAATGAACTGTATAATTTAAAATCAGACCCCGGTGAACACAATGATATTACTGAGAAACATGTGCAAAAATCCAGGGAATTATCAAAAAATCTTGACACGTGGTTGTCTGAGGTAAATGCTAATTTTCCTACTAAAGATTTGGAATTTAACCAGGAAAAAGCAAATGAAAGACATGACAAGCTTGTCAGAGAAATTTGGCCCAGGTTGGAGCAGCAACGATTGGAAATGTTATCATCAGAGTTTGCGCCAAACGATGATTGGTGGGGAAGTAAAGTCACTAAAGATTAATCAGAAAAAATATTAATTTGCGCCGTTAAAATTACTTTTTAAAATAAATTACTTTCATGAGTAAGAAAAAATCGTGGTTGGGTAAAGAGCTATCTTTCCTATTTTTAGCTCCATTTTTGGTACTGTTGGGTGTGCTGGGGTATGGGATACTATTTGATATTTGGCACAAGGACCCCCAACTTATACTAAAATACTCCGGAATTGCCTTTGCTGTAATAATCGTATTACGTTTTTTCAACTGGGTAATAAGATCATTGTCAAAATAATATTGACGGAGCAAATCTGTAACAGGATTGATTGGATGCTAAATTTCATTTTTTTTCAGACTGATACGTAAATAGAGATAAGTAATACCTCGGCAAAAAAATTTCACACAGGAATAAAAAAATCACTATGAAAATAGAACTGGATTTAGGCATTATCAAAAGAAATGGAAAAATCAGAGAAGATGATAACTTCAGATTCAGAAGCTACCTCAAAGGACAAGATCCTGATAAGATTGACAAGATTGTCCATAAATTGTATGCCAAAGTTTTAGAGCATGTTGATTGTACGGAATGTGGAAATTGCTGTGTTGAGTTGGAAACATGTTTTGAAAAAGACGAATTAAATCGACTGACAGACGAGCTGAAAATTGATAAAAAGGAGTTTATTAAAAAATCGACAAAACCCGATGAATATGGGGATAAGAACAAGTTTATTTTAAATAAAATGCCCTGCCAATTCCTTAAAGATAAAAAATGTACAATTTATCCACTAAGACCAGAAGAATGCAATTCATATCCGTATTTACATAAAGATGGCTTCATTTCAAGACTATTTGGAGTTATAGAAAATTACGAGATTTGCCCAATTGTTTATAATGTTTACGAATTGCTCAAACGAAGACTGAACTTTAATTCGAGATAAAATGGCACCTTATTATGATGACGATGGAACTGCGGTAAATCCGGATTTTATTCCAACACCCGACCTTTGCCTGATCTGTAAAAAGCAACATGATCCAAATGAAGAGATTCACTGTACAATGAACAAAATGGATCAAATGGATGAGGATGATTTTGTTTGTTTTGCATTTGAAAAAATAAATGATTGAATTATCAACTATAGATTCTTTTTCACCTCTTCGAGTCACTCACGGCGGTCTCGAAGGGAGTATCAGGAGAAATAAAACAATTGAAAAATCAGGACATTATGGAATCCGATTATGATCAACAGCTTATTGAAAGAAATATAAAACCTACGGCCATGCGTCAATTGGTTTTTACAGTACTCAAGAAACAAAAAACAGCCATCAGCCTTGCTGAGTTAGAGAACAAATTTGAGAAAGCAGATAGGGTCACCCTTTATAGAACGCTCAAAACTTTTGAAAATAAAAAAGTAATACACGCCATCGAAGATGGTACAGGATCAATAAAATACGCTCTATGTCAGGATACTTGCGAGTGTAACCCCAAAGACTTTCATGTGCATTTTCATTGCACAGAATGCAGTCAGACATACTGTTTGAATGACATCAGGGTTCCGGGTATAAGCCTTCCTCAGAATTTCACACTTGAAAGTGTAAATATGGTAGTAAAAGGCCTATGCGATGAATGCAAAAAATAACTTTGCAACACGATTGCATAATTTTATTCGTTACCTTTGCGGTCAATGCACTTCGGAAAAGTAGTTATATCGCTGTTCTTATTGCTGACCTATTCATTTGGGTTTGCGCACACCTTGATTCCCCATCAGGAGAAAAATGATGTTTCTACCCAGAATATTGCCTTTCAGGAAAACGAACATCATCATCCACATCATGAGCACCAGCAAAATGAAGATTTAGGGAACGATCATGTGCATATCCAGCACGAAAATCACTTTGACGAAAGTCTGTATGATTTAATTGCATGCTATTTGTGCAAGTTGGAATACCCTTCAAATGATTGTGAAATCCAACACTTTATTCCAGAAAAAACACGTGAAGATGCTAAGCGAAATTTTGCAAAAGCGAAATTTACCGCATTGTTAATTGCTGTTTTTATTGGCAAAAAACAAAACGAACCTGTTGCCGGGTATGATAAAAAATCAAACTATTCCTCGGCGACTCCATTAAAAAACACTCCACTTAGAGGGCCTCCCTCTCTTACTTGATCATCTGCCAGAAATAGTTATTCTACTTTTCCGCCTAGGAGGCGTTTATGCTCCTAAGTTAATTCTGTAGAAGACAGGCAGCACAAATGAAGATTGTCATTGACAATCACAACTCATATGTTTCCGGAATTATATGTGTATCCATATCATTTTCATGGAAATTTCATTCTATTTAGAGCAATCGGGATTAAAACTTTTAATATCTAAATTCAATACTTAGGGTCATCCTGGACCTGCCTACCGGTCAGGCAGGTTTATTTCAGGATCTGTATAATGATTCAACAGATGTTGAAACAAGTTCAACATGACTATAAAGTTTTAAACCCGATTGCCCTGATTCTATTAACTCAGTCTGTACACCAGTCAGGCTATCAAGTAAATTAAAAAGTTATGATCAATAACATCATTTTATTTTCTATCAAGAATAAGCTCATCATCGGCATCATGATGATAGCCTGGATTGGCCTGGGCATATATTCTATGACAATAGTACCCATCGATGCCGTTCCAGATATCACCAACAATCAGGTTCAGGTGATTACTACCTCTCCAAATTTGGGGACGGAAGATATTGAACAATTTGTCACCTATCCGGTCGAACTGGCGATGGCAAATCTTCCCGGTGTTATTGAAATCCGATCCATTTCTCGATTTGGCCTTTCTGTTGTCACCATTGTTTTTACAGATGACATGGGGACCTACTTGCCCCGGCAACTGGTTTCTGAAAAACTGGCCGCTGTAAAGGGGCAAATCCCTCAAAAATTTGGCGAACCTTTTATGGGGCCCATCACCACGGGGTTGGGAGAAATCTATCAATATACACTCCAGGTGTCTCCGGAATATGAAGACAATTATTCTGATACAGATTTAAGAACTTATCAGGATTGGATTGTGAAACGACAAATGGCCATGCTGCCCGGCGTGGTGGAGGTAAACAGTTTCGGTGGAAGAATAAAGCAATATGAAGTAGCCATCGATCCCAATAGATTGAAGAGCATGAATATCACCATGTCAGATGTGTTTAGGGCACTCGAAGTAAACAATGAAAATACGGGAGGCGCGTACATTGTTAAAAATCATAAGGCAAATTTCATCCGTAGTGAAGGCCTTGCCCGATCATTAGAAGATCTGAATAATATCGTGGTAAAAACAGAAAATGATGTGCCAATATTCATTAAAGATGTGGCCACAGTTCGTTTTGGTCACGCAGTTCGTTTTGGCTCTTTCACAAAAAATGGAAATGGTGATGCCGTAGGAGGTATGATTCTGATGTTGAAAGGCGAAAACTCTAATGATGTTATTGCCAGGGTAAAAGAACGCGTAAAAGAAATTGAAAAATCTTTGCCTGAAGGCATCACGATAAAGCCTTTTATCGACCGTGCCAAATTAATTGATAAAACCACAAGCACTGTTTCGGCCAATCTATTAGAAGGAGGTTTGATTGTCATCTTTGTATTAGTAATCTTTCTGGGGAATTTCAGAGGCGGGCTCATTGTTGCTTCTACCATTCCGCTCTCTCTGCTCTTTGCCTATATCATGATGAATATATTTGGTGTATGGTCAAACCTCATGAGCTTGGGAGCAATCGACTTTGGAATTATAGTCGATGGTGCCGTAATCATTGTCGAGAGCGTTGTATTTTATACTGTTCAAAGAGTACGTAAAATATCATCCGGAAAATTAAGCCAGAAAGATTTGGATGAAATTGCCAACAATTCATCAAGTAAAATGATGAACGCGGCTTTCTTTGGGCAGCTCATCATCCTCATTGTTTTTATCCCGATCTTAACACTGCAAGGTGTAGAGGGCAAAATGTTTACCCCTATGGCCATGACTTTTAGTTTTGCCGTGATTGGCGCCATGATATTGTGCCTTACCTATGTGCCCATGGTGTCTGCCTTATTTATGAGCAAAAATCCATCACTAAAAGATGGGTGGGGCGATAAATTTATTCATTGGCTCGTCAAGGTTTATGAGCCTATTTTGGATAAAGCTTTAAAAAGCAAAACAGTGATACTTTCTGTTGCGGTGGTATTTTTTGCATTAGCGATATTTACTTTCTCAAAGATGGGTGGTGAGTTTGTGCCTAAATTAGATGAAGGTGATATAGCGATGCAAGCGTTATTAAAGCCCGGAAGCTCCCTGGAAGAAACTGAAAAAGTATCTACGCTAATCGAAAAAGCAATTTTGGATAACTTCCCGGAGGTGACAGAAATGGTTTCAAGAATTGGTGTGGCAGAATTGCCTACAGACCCCATGCCAATGGATATTGCAGATATGTTCATTATGCTCAAACCCCAGGAAGAATGGGTATCTGCAGAAACTAAGGAGGAATTGATTGAGAAAATAAAAGACGAACTTTCTTTTATCCCCGGTGTAAACTATGAATTCTCTCAACCTCTGGAGCTTCGCTTCAACGAATTGATGACCGGAGTGCGTCAGGATGTGGCTATTAAATTGTTCGGGGAAGATCTGGATAAATTAGCCAAATATGCAGGGGAAATGTCGGAAATCATCGGCACCGTTGATGGTGTAGCAGACATAAAGGTGGAGGCCACCAAAGGGCTTCCTCAGATGACCGTTCAGTTTGAGAGACGCAAATTGGCGCAATATGGCTTAAATGTCCAGGAGCTAAATACAATTATCAGAACGGCCTTTAGCGGTGAAACTGCTGGGGTGATATTTGAAGGTGAAAAGAGATTTGACTTGGTGGTGCGCCTAAAAGATGAGCACAAAACCAGCATCGACAATCTGAAAAACATTTATATCACCCTACCCGATGGGCAGCAGATACCATTGAAGGAAGTAGCAAATGTGAGCTATCAGGATGGTCCGATGCAAATATCCCGCGAGGGCACCAACCGCAGAACTTATGTGGGCATTAATGTAAGAGGAAAAGATGTAGAATCGGTGGTGAATGAAATTCAGCAAAAGCTGGATGCTCAGCTGGATTTGCCTCCCGGATACTATATAAAATATGGCGGTTCTTTTGAAAACCTGCAAAGAGCCAAAGACCGATTGTTGATTGTAGTGCCTATTGCATTGGCCTTGATTTTTGTGTTGCTCTATTTTGCACTAAAATCGTTCAGCCAGACCATCATGATTTATATGGCCATTCCGCTATCCGCCATTGGCGGCATCTTTTCACTTTGGCTTAGAGATATGCCATTTAGTATTTCTGCCGGAGTAGGATTTATAGTGCTGTTTGGTGTGGCAGTATTGAATGGGCTTGTTTTGATCAGCAGCATGAACGACCTCAAAGAAGAAGGTCTTAGTCTGATGGAGAGAATAAAAAAAGGGACAAAAGAGCGAATACGACCTATTTTTCTTACCGCATCAACGGATATATTGGGCTTTTTACCAATGGCCATTTCGTCATCAGCCGGTGCAGAAGTGCAACGCCCGCTAGCCACAGTGGTGATTGGCGGTATGCTGACGGCCTCAATATTAACATTAATCATCATTCCTATTCTTTATAAATTAGAAGAAGAAAGATCGGAAAGAAGGCAGTTGAAAAAAGCCGCCAGACATAGGAATATAGGAGGGGTAAGCTTAGCCAGCATATGTGCCATTTTAGTATTGGGGTTTTCTGCTATGTTTTATCAAAACGCACAAGCGCAAAGCGATAGCACCGGGTATGTTTCCTTAGATGATGCTGTTTCATTTGGGCTGCTTAATAATGGAAGTGTGCGATCGGCAGGTTTTGAAATCGAGCGTTTGGCTGAGTTGAAAAAAACATCATTTAGCTTAGGCAATACTCACTTTGGAATGCAATATGGACAATACAATAGTTTTGAAAATGATTTTGGGTTTACGATAGATCAGAAATTTCAATTTCCAACAGTGTATGCCAATCAAAGTGCTTTGGCTGAGGCCAATATCAAAACCGGGGAATTCCAAAAATTAGCTACAGAAAATGATTTGGTAAAGGAAATAAAACTTACCTGGTATCAATTGGCCTACTTGATGGAGTTGGGCGAATTGCTCGAATTTCAGGATAGTGTTTATATCCAGTTTTTAAGAGCCGCTAATCTGAGGTATGAAACCGAAGCCGGCACGTTGCTGGAAAGAGTAACAGCCGAATCGAAAATTACTGCTGTAGAAGCGACAATAACACAAAATGAAGCCAACATAAAAATCTATCAAAAAAGGCTTCAAATACTATTGAATAGTGTAGTACCGGTTGATATTGTTGGCAATTATATCCCTAAAAAAGATTTGAAGTTAAATTTAGATACAGCCATCATCGCTAATAATCCTAATCTGGGACTACTTGTAAATATGATTTCGGTCCGTGAAAATGAGACATGGGTCAATAAATCAAAACTATGGCCTGAATTCTCAGTTGGGTATTTTAACCAATCGCTAATAGGGACATATAATGTCAATGGCTCGGATCAATATTTTGGCGGCAGCCAAAGATTTACCGGCATTCAGGCAGGAATATCCATTCCTATATGGGCGAGACCAGATGTGGCACGCATAAATGCGGCAAAGCTCCATCAACAAAAAGCTGAGTCAGATGCCCGTTATTACAAAACAATATTGTATGGAGAATATGAACGCGTGACGCAGAATTATTTCAAATACAAAGCCATGCTTGAATATTACCAAAACAATGGACTGCCGCAGGCTGATTTGATATTGACAAATTCCAGAAAAAGTTTTGAAAATGGCGCGATTGATTATGTCGAATACATTCAGGGCCTCGACAATGGTATAAACATCAAAACCTTTTATTTGACACTATTAGCTCAGTATAATCAGTCTATTATTGAGATAGAATATTTGGCAGGAAATCGTTTTTAATCCTCCAAGGTTTGGATAACAACGATATAGAAAACCTTGGAGGTTCATAAAAATAATAATTCAATTATAAAATTATAAAAATATAAAAAATGAAAAATCATATAAAATCAATCATCGTAATCCTGATAATAGGTTTGGCCATGTATTCATGTAGCACATCTCCACAAGAAGAAGAAGAAGAAGAACATGCCGGACACCAAGAAGAAAAACGAACAAATACCGTTTCGCTTACCGATAGGCAAATAAAAGCCATAGGATTGCAATTGATTCAGATAGAACAGCGCAGCATGAATAGAGGCGTTGAGGCATCCGGAAAAATGGAGTTAGCTCCTCAGGACAAAGCAGATATCAGCCCATTGCTTGGAGGAATTGTAAAAGAAGTAAAGGTATTTGAAGGCGATATGGTTATTAAAGGCCAAGTACTGGCCACGCTCGAACATCCTGATTTCATTCAACTACAACTGGATTATGTAAATAACTTAAACACACTCGAATACCTTAAAAAAGAATATGAAAGACAAAAAAGATTGTACGAAGAAAAGGTGGGGTCTGGCAAAGAGTTTCAAAAGACACAGGCAGAATATAACAACAGCAAAGCAACAGTTGCTGCGCTAAAAGTCAAACTCAGAATGCTGGGAATAAATGTAACTGAAGTTGGTAAAGGCGAGATATACCCTACAGTTAACATCGTTGCTCCTATGAAGGGAATTGTAAGCCTGGTAGAAACTAATGTGGGCGCATTTGCCGAACCGCTTACCAAAGTATTTGAAATCGTAGATAATGATAAAATCCATGCCGACCTTATGGTATATGAAAAGGATATAAATCTCATAAAAGTCGGACAAAAAGTATTATTTACCACTTCAAGTCTTGCCGGCCAGGTATTGGAAGGAGAGATATACGCCATCAGCCCGGCTTTTGAAGAAAACCCAAAGGCCATTCATGTGCACGCAAAAATATTGACAAAGAATAAAGCGTTTATCTCGGGCATGTACATTCATGGACGCATTATTTCAGACAATATTTTGGTTGCCGCCTTGCCCGAACATGCCATTGTGGTGGAAGAAGAAAAATCATATATTTTCATCAAGACTGACATAGAAGCCCACGACAAGGAAGAAACCAAAAGTGAAGAAAGCAGTCATGATAGCCATGGCGATGAGGGAGAAATGATGTTTGAAATGGTAGAAATAATCACAGGTGCGATGGATGGCGGATTGGTAGAGATAAAGCTTTTAACTCCTATACCAGAGCAAGCTCAAATAGCAGGAAATGGTGCTTACTATTTGTTGGCCGAAATGGGAAAAGGAGAAACCGAGCATAGTCATTGACATGTATAAATAATAAAACTGTTTTTGAGGATGTGTATTCAAATGGTATCAATGAAAAATATATAGTAAAACGTATAACATTATTTTACTTGATGGTGTTATTTAACAAACTATTAAAATTTCCAAATTCCATTTTTTTATGTGTTTGGAATAAATAAAAATTTAAAAGAATAAATAAATCATGAGTTACTATTTTGAAAAAACTTTAACAAATATAAGCTTCGAGGAAGCTATTGAAAAAGTTACTGTAGGTCTGAAGGCAGAAGGATTTGGCGTATTAACCGAAATCGATATTAAAGCTACCTTAAAGAAAAAACTGGATGTTGATTTTTACAATTACCAGATACTTGGTGCCTGCAATCCTCCTTATGCCTACAAAGCGCTGCAAGCCGAAAATAAAATTGGATTAATGCTACCCTGCAATGTAATTGTTCAGGAAAGAAAAGCAGGTACAATTGAAGTTTCTGCAATAGACCCAGCAGAATCTATGAAGGCTGTTGAAAATAATGAGCTTGGTGGAGTAGCTGAAGATATTAGAAACAAGTTGAAAAGCGTGATTAATAAGTTGTAATCAACCAACAGTTTTATTAGCATAATTAATAAACTGGAGGAGTTTCTCAATGAGATTCCTCCAGTTTTTTCAGTCAGCTACCTCAAGGCAAACCCACGAGGCATGAATAGGCCAAATTTTTTTATTCGATGCAAGCATCAGGGAATAAAGCCACTGGTGGGATTTAAAATACAATACTTTTTAGTCTTTGAGTATATTACTCATAAAGGTTGATTTTAGGCCAATCCATATTATAAAAATTAACATCGCCCATTTTAAATAAACCTGATAATAGTCTGTGGTATCCTTAAACCTGCTTTCTTTAATCTCAGCTTTTTCATATTTGTCAATGAGCTTAAATACATCCACCAAAGTTTTGTTATTAGAAGCTCTGTAGAAATGACCCTCACCGATTTCTGCGATCTTCCTGAGCGTAGTCTCATCCAATGTATTTTCACTGTACACGGTCTGCCCAAAAACATTTTTTCCCGTCGGAACTTTACCTTCTTTCCCAATACCAATAGTATAAATTTTAATATCATAGGCATGAGATATTTCTGCAGCTGTGATGGGGTCAATATTTCCGGCGGTATTATCTCCATCGCTCAACAATATCACTACTTTTGATTTAGAATCGGACTCACGCATTCGGTTAGTCGCTACGGCCAAAGCACTACCAATGGCTGTTCCTGATGCTTCGATTTTATCAAAATTTATTTCATCAATATAAGTATTCAATAATTTATAATCAGTTGTTAGCGGGGCCAAAGAATACGCATCACCGGAAAATATAACAATACCTATTCGATCCTGAAATCTACCTTGAATGAAATCCTTGGCTACTTTTTTCGCTGCCTCAAGTCTGTTTGGCTTAAAGTCTTGAATGGTCATGGATCTGGAAATATCTACCACCAACATGATATCAATTCCCTCAGTCCATTGTTCTACCTTTTCGTTACTGGTTTGCGGGCGTGCCAACACAATGATGAGGAGGGAAATCATACTTGCAATCAAAATATCTGGAATAAACCTCAATATGCTCATCAAATCAGATTTGATCTTATTTTCTGGGAGAGCAATGGTAAGTTTTTGTTTTATACGCATGCTCAACAGCCATCTCAAAAGAAATATTACCGGAACAGCCAAGAGAAAAATCAGGAAAAACCTATACTCCCAGGTATAATTTTGGAAAGTAGATGGGTAAAACCACGAAATAGAAAACCAATTATTTACTTCAGGCATAGTATCTATCCGTTTTTAATTTCGTTAATTTTTTGTTGGTAAACCTCAATAGAAAATTTCATCAAATAGTCAAATGCAGCAAAGATATCATTACCGGTTTCTCCGCCATAAATGCTGCGATCAATAAGTTTTAAATTTTCCTTTAGCTGGGCATCAGTATGTAAAACGAGAATCTCTTTTGTGGTTAATTTAGAAATTGGCATTTTCTCAAGTTTTTCCAAATATTGTTTCCATACAGCCAGCACATGTTCCGGTTTGTTGCTGGGATTATTAGAGGATGTATCACGCATCAAATTAAAGAACTGCGCAATAAACTTTTTGTGAGTTTTTCCCATCCTGTAGATTTTCCATGCTTTTGTTAATTGCTTCCCAAAAAATAAAATAATGACTAATGAAATTATAGCCAAGATTCCCATACCAATTAATAGATAGGGGTAATTGAACTGCGAATTTATTTCAACCAAGTTGGTATTGGATTTTAATTCCGGATTTTCCGGCAAAGCTGTTATCGTAGGAACTAACAATATAGAATCAGTACTTGAGTACACTGCCATGCTATCATCATTATCAATGATAAATATCGGTAGTTGCAAATATTGAATGGTATCCAGCTCGAATGTTGCCAGTTGGTAAACCACGCTATCGAAACTGTTTGTTTCATCAGATTTAGTTTTGAAATACGACCTGGAGTAGTAATCGAATGTGCCAAACCTAAAGGTGCTGTCAGGGTAAAGAATATTCAGATTTTTTTCATATCTGACTGTTAAACTATAATATACCGGCTCGCCGATTTTGGTTTGTCCCTCAAGGAAACTACCCTTTGGAACTATCGTTTGAGCCAAACAGACATTTACACTAAAAAAAAAGATGATAAGTTGAGCTATTTTTAAATTATGCAATTTTCCTCGATTTATTCCTGACCCTAAATAGCTTTATTAATTTGGAAACGTAGTCTTCGTCGGTGTAAATATTTACATAATTGGCGCGTTGCTTCCTGCAAAATTGTTCCAGTTTTTCCTGGTTTCCTTCAAATGTATCTTTCAATTTATTTCTGAAACCAGGCGAACTTGTGTTTGTCCAGATGGTCTTTTTACTTTCATTATCCAAAAGGGGTACTATGCCCAACCTGGGTAATTGGGTTTCTCTCTTGTCACTAATGTGAATAACTACCAGGTCATGTTTTGAGGCCAGCGCTTTTAAGTTATGCTCATAACCTTCATCGATAAAATCTGAAATCATAATTATCACGCTTTTTCTTTTTATAATATTAAGTGCGTATAAAATTGATTTTGCTATGTCTGTTTTAAGAGATTTAGGAAGAAGGTGGATAAGCTCGGCGATAAAACTAAATGCATGTTTTTCTCCTTTGCCCGGTTTCACATATTTTTCTTTTTGATCCGAAAAACAAATCAACCCAACCTGGCTTTGTTCCTGAACAGCCGATAGTGATAAAACTCCACAAATTTCCTTGGCAATATCTATTTTTTGTTGCCCGGGGTTTCCAATATCCTGCGATGCACTCACGTCGATAAGAAAAAATACTATCTGCTCTTTTTCCTCTTTAAACGTCTTGACAAACGTTCCATGCCCTTTGGCTGAAACATTCCAGTCAATGGTTCTCACATCATCTCCGTATTGATAAGCTCGGACATCATCAAATTCAAGGCCTGATCCTTTAAATACAGAATGGAAATCTCCCTGCATTTGATTGTTAATTGCCTTTCGAATTAGAATTTGATATTTCCGCAGCTTTTTGACAAGCTCCTTCATTGGTATAATTTTGGCTTTAAAATTAAAACTTATTTAAGTAATTTTCAGCCGTGAAAAAAATATTTTTAATTCTTATCATTTGTTTTTGCACATTCTGCACAAAGAAAAAAGCCGAAAACCCAGGAGGGTTATACTCTATGGAGCAATTGGCAGGGTTTCTTAAAGAATTATACATCCTTGAAGCAAAGTTAAAAGGTCTTAGTTTATCCAAAGATTCCACGAAAGTGATTTTTGCTTATTACGAAAAACGACTATATGAAGAACACAATATGACCGATTCGCTCTATAGAGAAAGTTTTAAATATTATATTGAGGATGTAAAAGCCCTATCAAAAATATATGAAATCATCGCAGACTCGCTGAGCCTGGAAGAAAGATTGTCGGAAGCCAAATTTAAAGACTCCGAGGAAGACGATGATTAATTGCCACCAAGGGGACCTCTATTAATTCATTTCTTTCAAAAAACAAGGAGAATGAATGAGTTGCGAGGCATATTTATTTTTAATAGCCATAGCTATTAAAAATAAATATAACGAAGTCAAATCGTTTATTATCTTTGTTCCCAAAGGGTTTTCATAGTGATTTAAATACTGCGTCAAATTTTCTTGACTTATCCCGATAAGACTTCATAAATTTTCCTTGTCTTTTAATCACTATGAAAATTTTGATGCGAATGAATTATTAGAGGTCCCCATAAGTAACAGGGTTATATGCTTTTCCCACATGATATTGAGCAGAAGTTGGGTTTCGATAAAATTCGGGATTTGCTAAAACACCGTTGTTCCGGAGAGCAAGGCAAGCGCAACGTAGATAAAATTCGGTTTTCTTCCAATCCTGACTTAATTCTGAAGCACTCAAGGCAGACCATGGAATATATGAAGATGGTACAAGCAGCCGAGCATATTCCATCATTGAATTATCCGGAAATTGAATCGCTACTTCAAAAACTAAGGGTCGAAGGTATTTTTTTAGAAAAGGAAGAAATATCAAGTATTTACCAATCTTTGAAAATATTAAGCTCATGGTCAAGTTTCTTGAAAGCTAAAGCTGATGATTTTGAAGAGATACCTATTCTGGCAAAGCACATAAATATTTTCCCTGGGCTTTTAACCAATATTGAAAGATGTATTGATGAGAAGGGTGAGATAAGAGAAAGTGCATCTTCAGCGCTGAAAAGAATCAGATCGGAAATCAGAAATAAAGAGCTCGGTGCACGAAAAACAATCGATCGAGTGATCAGGGATACTCGCAAATCTGATATGTCGCCTGAAGATAGCTCATTGACTGTTAGAAACGGCAGGCTGGTGATTCCTATAAAGTCGGAGTATAAAAGATCAGTCAAGGGTTTTATTCATGATGCTTCCGCTTCGGGCAGTATTTTATTTATTGAACCTGCCGAAGTACTGGAAATTAATAATGACCTGCAAGAGCTCTCGTATAGTGAAAAAAGAGAGGTAATACGAATATTGACCGACCTTACAAAAGAGATCGGAATCCACAGGGAGGATATTGCTGATGGAAATAGATTTTTGGGTATCATAGATTTGATTAAGGCAAAGGCACTATTTTCTATTGATTTTGATGCACAAATACCAAGGCTGGAAAAACAGGATGATATAGAATGGATAGGAGCTATAAATCCGGTTTTGAAGCGGGCACTGCAAAAGCAGGACAAAGATATTGTCCCGTTGAATATTCAACTCGACAGGCAAAAACGTATATTATTAATTTCCGGACCAAATGCGGGAGGCAAATCTGTGTGTCTGCAAACCGTGGGCCTGCTACAATATATGTATCAGTGTGGCATGCCAATTCCTGTAACCGAAGGGTCGTCTATTACGATTTTTAAAAATCTTTTTATTGATATTGGCGATGAGCAATCTATCGAGGATGATTTGAGTACTTACAGCTCTCACCTGAAATCCATGGACTTTTTACTAAAAAATGCAACTCGGGGTACATTGTTTTTGATCGATGAGTTTGGATCTGGAACAGACCCACAGTTTGGCGGAGCCATTGCAGAGGCAATACTTGAGCAATTGGCAAAATCAAACAGTATGGGCATTATTACTACTCATTATAATAACCTGAAAAAGCTGGCGGATTCCCATAATGGATTGGTAAATGGAAGAATGCGTTTTGATGTAAAGAAATTGGAGCCTCTTTATCAATTGGAGATTGGCAAGCCCGGCAGTTCGTTTGCCCTGGAGATTGCCTCAAAAATTGGACTTTCTAAGCAATTGATACAATCGGCCAAAAACAAGGTCGGTACTGATGCGGTAGAACTCGATCGCCTGCTGACAGAATTGGAAAAAGATAAAAAGTATTTTGAGGAACAAAGCAGGCATTTTGAAAAACAAAACAGGGTACTGGATGCTACCATAAAAAACTACAAAGATCTTCAATCTACACTTGAAGAAAACAAAAAGGTCGTTCTTAATAACGCTAAAATTGAGGCAAAAAATCTATTGGCAGAGACCAATCAAAGAGTAGAAAACCTGATTAGAAATATAAAAGAAAATAAAGCCGAAAAGGAAACGACCAAAAAGTATCGACAAGAAGTACGGACATTTGAAAAAAGCATTAAAGTTGAAAAGGTAATCAAGAAAGAAAAAGAGGTCAAGATAATAAAAGGATCGATTGGCTTGGGAGATGTAGTGCGGATCAAAGGGCAGTTGGCAGCCGGTGAGGTAGTTCTTATCGGGAAAAAGGCCGTGGAAGTTATGTTCGGGAATTTGAAATCTAAAGTAAAAGTCAATCGGCTGGAGAAAGTATCACGAACTGCCTTGAAAAAAATCGAGCAATCGACAAGCTCTTCTATAAAGGGGATTGATATTAATAAACGAAGATCACTTTTTAGCACCAATCTTGATATCAGGGGTAAAAGGGCGGAGGAAGCGCTAAAATTACTTTCTGCATATTTGGATGATGCCATCCTTTTTGGAGCAGGCAATGTGCGGATTATCCATGGAAAAGGTGATGGTATTTTGAGAGAGGTTTTGCGAGAAGAATTAAAAGGGTATAAAGAAATCAATTCCTGGAATGACGAACATGCAGATCGGGGTGGTGCGGGAATTACCGTGGTGGAGTTTTGCTAAAACCCAGTGGAATTTGCATCATTTTTTTATTCAGTATTGTATCCTTCTTAGAGTCACTCTCGGAGGATTCGGAGCGGTGGACATTTAGAGACTGCCACACTTTTTTCAGCACACAATCCAAACTTAAAAGTTCGCAGTGACGTATTGCCGGTATCTGTTTACCGGACTTGTTCCGGTATCTGT
>VAPL010075621.1_pt1 | contig 21740 bp, 18 predicted proteins | sample 3395061 | NCBI WGS metagenome assembly VAPL01 (sample SAMN08290444, study PRJNA428436) | hydrothermal vent metagenome | isolation source: Deep-sea hydrothermal vent chimney 2 | place: Pacific Ocean: Juan De Fuca Ridge | depth 2182 m m | reverse complement strand
TTTAAAAATTGGTATAGATAAAAACCCTGTTATCATAGAAGCAATAGCTCCTTTTTCATTAAATTTTTTCCAAAAGAGAGAAAGTATGATCGTTGGGCAAAACGTTGCTGCTAATCCCGACCAGCCAAATATAACAAACCAGAATATGGTTCTCTCTGGTGATGATATTGCAACTATTAGCGCAATGATCAAAGCAAAAATAGCAAGAAATAAAGTGATCCATTTAGATATTCTGGCTAATTCTTTTTCAGATTTATTTGGTTTGAATATTTGTTGGTAAAAATCTCTTGAAATAGCACTTGATGCTACAACCAAAAGTGAATCAATAGTCGACATTATTGCCGAGAGTACTGCAGCTATATACAATCCTATTAAGGTGAGTGGCATTATCCTTTCCACCAGCATGGGTAAAACATTTTGAGCCCCATTACCTAATATATCTTCTGGATTATCTCCAATGGAAGTTAACAGATACCTTCCATAAATTCCAATAAGAACAGCAGATGAATCTGTAAGCAGGGTAAATATTACCGCCACCCATCGTCCTTTTTTTATTTCCGATTTGTCTTTAATAGACATAAACCGAATAAATAATTGGGGTGATCCCATAAATCCAAGACCGATAAATAAAAACCCTAAAATAGTAAAAAGATTAAGCATATTAAAACCTCCCGGGCCCCAAATATTAAGAAAAAAAGGATCTAACTTAATCAATTCTTCAGTTACAGATACTTCTGAATTAATTGAAAAATAGGCAATCACAGGTAGTAACAACAAACCAAACAGCATAATCAATCCTTGAAACAAATCCGACCAGGCAACAGCTACAAATCCACCTGTAAAAATGTAAGTAAGCACTATAAAAAATCCAATAATGGCACCCGTAAAATAATTCCAACCTAGAAAAGATTCGAAGGCAGACCCGGTTGCATCAATTTGTGCACTTACGTAGATAATAACAAACAAAGAAAGTGCTGTGGCTGCTACAATTCTTAAGGTATGAGTTGTTGATTTAAAACGGCTTACCAAATAATCTGGTATAGTAATAGAATCGTATTTATCGGTTAGTACTTTAAACTTTTCAGCCATAAAGAACCAGGATATGCCAACCCCAATTACTTCACCAAGAACTGTCCAGAATGCCGATACTCCAACCATTGCACCAAGGCCTGTAAGTCCTAACAATAACCATGCAGATTCTCCTGTAGCTCTAGCAGAGAATGCAACAACCCAAAAGCCTAATTTTTTACCACCTACATAATAATCTTTAGTGTTTTTAATTTTTTTGGATGCATAATATCCTATTAAAAACAAGATCGAAAAATAGAGAAATAATATGATGTATTTTGTTATCAATATGAGTTTTAAAATAGAGACAGTTTTATTTTATTCTAAATGAATATCAATATTGAATTCATGAATAAAATTCGAATTTCAATATACAAATTCAAATTAAAATGTGATAATTTATAAACATTTTTAATTGATTGGATTATTAAGAGGTAAAAGAGGTATGAAAAATATGTATTGTTAAAACAATCAGGTCACCCCGATGGGGTTAGTTGTGAGTTGTAACTGTTCTTGTTACTAACAGGAAGCTCCGATGGAGCTATATCTAATTAAAATCTATTTGTTAACATCGTAGCTACCTTGTTTCTACTAAATTGCCTCAGAGAGGCAAACTGTTTTTAAAATGACTGATCATGAATCATAACCAGCTCCAGAGGAGCGACCTGATTTATTTTATTTAGACAAATTATAATTAACAGTTCACCCCCAATAGGGCTATTTATGTGTTATGACTATATGCGATACAAACGGGGTGCTCCTTCCGAGCTCGGTTTTAATCAAACCTCCGTTTGAACGATCAAACTATTAATAAAAATTAAGAGTATTGCATCTTTCTCTTCATCAAAAAATAATAAATCGAAGATGAAATAATGAAACCCGTAAACCAGGATAAGGAATATAAAAAATTCAATACAGGAACCCAATACCCTATTAATGCTAAAAAAACACCAATTAGCAGTGCGATCATAGCCATACTATTAAATCCGGTATTATTATAGGAATAAATTCCATTTTCTTTGTATAGTTCTGCCAATTCTACTTCTTTTTTTCTAATCAAAAAATAATCGGTAATTAAGATTCCCAAAACGGGTCCTAATAAGCCACTTACAAAAATTAAAAAACCCGAAATCTCATTTAATAACCACCAAGGCACAATTAATATTCCAATAATACCAGTGATAAAACCGCCCATTTTAAAGCTGATCTTTTTTGGTAATAAATTTGAAAAGGCATTTGCTGGTGCAATAACATTGGCCGCTATATTGGTGCTTAAAGTTGCTATAATCATAAATAACTGCGCGATGACTACGACAATTGGATTTTCAAATTTAGCGATCAAAGATACCGGATCCCATGGTGCATCTTCGGCAATTAGAATATCATTAAAATTGATAACAGCGGCACAGGTAACAAATATTCCAACAAAAGAATACAACATCATCGTACCCGGTAATCCAATAAACTGACCGGCTACCTGATCTTTTTGTGAAGAAGCATATCTTGTTATATCTGCAATACTAATTGACATAGTAGCCCAAAATCCGACCATGGCGGTTAACCATAAAATATATCCCCAAATTTTTGAACTTGTTGCATTAGTATTATCAATAATTGATGCAGTAACCATACTTGATTTATAGTCAATATCTGACGAAACCTTTCTAAATTGAACAAGGACTTTTTCTTCATTTACATTTACCAATTCAGATAAATTAATTGGTTTGGTTACAATTGGATTCCATTCACTTTTAAAATCTCCCACACTAACCTGGTATTCATTCGCTTTTAAATTTTCATCCTTGTCTTTTAAAGAATTTAGATTCAAATAATAAACATTGTTTTCTTTATTAATAATAGCAGTTGTTTTCCCTAATTGTTTACTCTGATCAAGAACAACTGAAAAACCATCCGCTTTAGCGTATCCCCACCAAATAAGTGCAACTCCCATAACAATGAGTATGGGTGCCGAATAAGTTTCGAGCCATTTGATACTTTCTGTACCTTTCCAGATAAAATAAATATTAATGCACCAAAATATTGCAAATCCAGCAAATTTACCAACGGATAATCCCAATTCACCTTCGCTACCTGTTATGGCATTAAAAATGGCGTAAATTGCCAATCCACCTATCCATGTTTGTACCCCAAACCAACCACAGGCAATTATTCCTCTGGTTACCGAGGCCAGATGAATTCCTTTTGTACCAAAGGCTGCTCTACCAATAACCGGAAACGGGATACCATATTTAACTCCGGCATGACCATTTAATATCATTGGAACGGTAATAATTAAATTGGCAATACCAATTATAATTAAGGCTTCCAGCCAATTAAGTCCGGTTTTAATCATATAAGATGCTAATAGATAGGTAGGAATACAAACCGCCATTCCCACCCAAATTGCAGCAAGATTCCACTTGTTCCAGGTTCTTTTTTCCGGTGGAACCGGGGCCAGATCTTCGCTAAAAAGTGGTGATTGTGATACGTCTTCTTTTAATTCTACTATATCTTTATTCATATAAATGATACTATTTATGAATTATCTATATCTCTAATTACTCTTGCCGGATTACCAGCTGCAAGTACATTTTTTGGGATGTCTTTAGTAACCACAGAACCGGCCCCAATAACTGCACCATCACCAATATTCACACCCGGGCAAACTACAACTCCGCCACCCAACCACACATCATTTCCTATATGCACAGGTTTTGCGAACTCGAGCCAGGAATTTCTCGATTTGGCATCAATTGGATGCGTTGCCGTATAGATTTGAACATTTGGGCCCATCATCACGTTATTCCCAATTTCAACTTCCATTACATCTAAAATACAACAGTTAAAATTCATAAAAACATGCTTTCCTGTTTTGATATTATAGCCATAATCGCAATAAAACGGGGGTTCGATCCAAAGACCTTTATTGGCATTTGTTAAAAGTGAATAAATTAATTTTCTTCTTTCCTTTTTGTGATCATCACTCAACGAATTTATCTTCTGAAAAAGAATTCTAGCTTTATGTCTTTCTTCCAATAGAATTTTATCATTCGGGTTATATAATTGACCCTTTAACATTTTTTCTTTTTCTGTCATTATTCTATAAATCTATTTGGAAAATAATTCATCATGTCCTGTTCGATAATATTGCTTATTAACTAGCTCTAAAAAAATTAATAACAATGCTTATCGGCAATGGCAATAGCTTGAGAAATTATTTGCAAGCCTTCATCTATTTCTTCTTTACTCACATTTAGGGGTGGTGCAATAAAGATCCAATTCCAACGAACAAAAGTGAACATGCCTAATTCTCTAATCTTTGCAGCCATTTTATTGGTTATTTCCATTTCATTTGGTGCGGCATTCCAAGGGGTAACAGGTTCTTTCGTCTTTTTGTTCTTAACCAATTCTATACAACCCAATAAACCGGTATTTCTAAAATCACCTATTGAAGGGTGTTTATCTTTTAATTTTTCTACTTCGGCTTCTAAATATTCCCCCATTTTTGCAGCTCTTTCTACCAAATTTTCTTCTTCGATTATTTTTAAATTCTCTAAGGCTGCAGCACAGAGTGTTGGATGAGCCGAATAGGTTAAACCAATAGTTAAGTTATTATCGTTAAAGTGATTAGCTATTTTATCGCTAACAACCATTGCTCCAAGTGGCAGATATCCTGAGGTTAATCCTTTAGCCAAACACATAATATCTGGTGTTACATCATGATGATCGATACCAAACATTTTACCTGTTCTTCCAAAACCACTCATCACCTCATCATCTATTAACAAAATCCCATACTTATCACAAATTTCACGAACTTTTTTTAAATACATAGGCGGGTATTTTATACAACCTGAAGAACCCGATTCACCTTCAAACAAAATAGCTGCAACACTTTCTGGATTCTCAAATTTTATAACCCTTTCTAAATGTGCCAAAGCTAATTCACCACATTGCTCTATAGAATCTGAATTCCACGGGCACCGATAGGCGTAGGGATTTTCTACGTGAATGATATTGGGTACAGCCTGTGAATCTACAGGAAATTTTCTTGGATCACCACCGGCACTTATGGCTCCATAGGTAGCTCCGTGATAAGCCCTGTAGTGGGTTATTATTTTATGACGGCCTGTATACATTCTTGCCAGTTTGATACTATTATCTATGGCTTCTGCACCTCCCAAAGTGAAAAATGTTTTGGTTAAATTTCCCGGGGTGATCTCTGCTATTTTTTTTCCCAACTTCCCCCTAACATCTGTAGCCATACCAGGGTACACATAACTCACTTCCTGCATTTGTTTTGCAACGGCCTCGGTAATTCTTTGGTTACCATGTCCAATATTCACATTCATTAATTGAGAGGAAAAGTCTAAATATTTTTTCCCGTCTCGGTCATAAATATAAGATCCCTTTGCGTGAGATGCATTTATAGGATTTAGATTCGCTTGCTTTGTCCACGAAAATAGCGTGTAATCGAGGTTGTTTGATATAATTTCTTTGTTCATTTTATGTTTTATTTGGTATTTGGTAGTTCTTTAAAAAGACACCAAATATTCATTTTATTTAAATGTAATCATCACATTCATTATCTGATAAGATCTATCATCCTATTATTCAAAATTTCTTTTCGAAAGATCCCAAATATTATTTTCGTTCCTCAAATATTTTTGGGATAAGCGACCACTACGGTTTTGAAAAAACAAAACCTTGCGTCTGCTTAACTCATCCAATTAACCTGCGCTTCAGGATTCCATTTGGTTGTTGATTTTTTGTTTTGTGTCCAAAATTCAATTGAACTTCTACCGGTTATATCGCCAACACCAAATTTTGATTCGTTCCATCCACCAAAAGAAAAAGGTTCACGAGGTACGGGTACACCAATATTTACTCCTATCATACCGGCACTAGCTCTATTAATAACTTCTTTTGCCATACCTCCGCTTTGGGTAAATACAGCTGCTGCATTACCATAATTAGACCCATTTTCAATTTCGATAGCTTCATCTAAATCTTTTGCTCTTATAATTGAAATTACTGGTCCGAAAATTTCCTCTCGTGCAACCGACATATCTAAGGTAACATGGTCAATAATAGTTGGCCCTACATAAAAACCTCCTTCTTTACCCGGTACTGTTGTATTTCTACCATCAACTAAAATTTTAGCACCATTAGATTCCGCTTCAGCGATATAATTCTCAATACGATTCTTAGCAGCTTCACTAATTACTGAACCTAAATTTTTACCCGGCACAATACTTTTTGCCTCCTCAACCATCTTGTCTATAATGTGTTGCACTTTATCTACTCCAACCATAACAGATGCTGCCATACAACGTTGACCCGCACAACCAGACATAGAAGCTACCACATTTGAGGCTGTCATATCGGGATTGGCATCGGGTAAAACCAAAAGATGGTTTTTCGCGCCACCTAGTGCAACACATCTTTTTAAGGATGAAGTAGCACGTTTATAAACTATTTTTGCCACTTTAGTAGATCCAACAAATGAAACAGCCATTATTTTCGGATGATCACAAATTGCTTCCACAACCTCTTTACCACCATTTACTATATTAAATACACCATCGGGTAAACCGGCTTCTTTAAGTAATTCTGCCATTCTCATAGTACTCAAAGGCACAACTTCTGAAGGCTTCATAACCATAGTATTACCCAAAACCAGAGCGTTTGGCATGGTCCAATGGGGAACCATATTTGGGAAATTAAAAGGTGTAATTGATGCTACAACACCCAAAGGTTTTCTTTCGATACGGCATTCTACTCCTTTGCTAACTTCCTGTACTTCATTAACCACTATTTGTGGCATAGAAACCGCAAATTCACAAAGTTCCATACTTTTTTCAACTTCTGCTTTTGCTTCCCCATAGGTCTTGCCATTTTCTAACTGGATTAATTTGGTCAACTCATCCATGTGTTTTTCCAACAAATCGCGGTAGGTAAAAAACACCTGAACTCGTTCTTTTAATGTTCTTGACGACCATTCTTTAAATGCATCTTGAGCAGCATTTACTGCTTTATCTACGTCTTCATAAGTCGAAAGAGGTAGTTTTGAAATTATGCTTCCGTCAAGCGGACTTATAACATTCATACTATTATGTCCGTTTTCTGTGAATTTACCATTTATAAAATTCTTTACTTCGGGCTGTTTTAAAAGCGTATCCATATTGTGATATTTAAATTAAATTTTCTTTATTCATTCCTATTTTTCAAGCCTATCAAATATATAAAATTAAAAGGTATTTTTTCAATCCATTGGATGAATAAACTTCTCTATTCAATTAATTTAAAAATTGGTTTTAGGGATGGAGTACTATTAGGCATTGAATTTATTTATTTGTAAATTTGCAAACTTTAAATATAGTGTGAATGTCAGACAAATCAGTAATAAAATCTCGTAAAAAAAAGCCAGAATGGCTTAGGGTAAAGCTCCCTGTTGGGAAGAAATATACAGATCTTAGAACTTTGGTTGACAAGTACAAACTCAATACAATTTGTACAAGTGGAAGTTGCCCCAATATGGGTGAATGCTGGGGTGAAGGAACAGCTACTTTTATGATTTTGGGAAACATTTGCACTCGCTCTTGCGGATTTTGTGGTGTAAAAACGGGTAAACCTGAAAGTGTAGCATGGGATGAGCCCGAAAAAGTGGCAAGATCAATTTTTTTGATGAAAATAAAACATGCGGTAATCACTTCGGTAGACAGAGATGATCTTAAAGATGGTGGTTCAATTATTTGGGCAGATACAGTTGAAGCCATTCGACGAGCAAATCCAAATACGACCTTAGAAACCTTAATACCAGATTTTAGAGGAATTGAAAGAAATATTGATAGATTGATAAACGTAAGTCCAGAAATAATTTCTCATAATTTAGAAACCGTAAGAAGACTTACCCGCGAGGTGAGAATTCAAGCTAAATATGATAGAAGTCTGGAGGTATTAAAATACATCAAAGATAAAGGTCAGAAAAGAACTAAATCGGGCATCATGCTCGGCTTGGGTGAAAAAGAAGCAGAGGTTATTGAAACTTTAAATGATCTAAAAAATGCCAAGGTAGATATAGTTACTATTGGTCAATACTTGCAACCAAGTAAAAATCATTTACCCGTTTATGAGTTTATTAACCCGAGTCAGTTTGATAAATACAAAGAAATCGGATTGGATCTAGGCTTTAGACATGTTGAAAGTGGGGCTTTGGTTAGATCATCTTACAGAGCACATAAGCATCTTACATAATATTCAAGAGTTAACAAATAATTAACACAATAATTGCGATTTTGGCATAGAATTTGCTAATTATACTCACGAAGCAAAGTTCCCCATTAAATTTTGTTTTCATTATGATTAATTTTGAGTTAGTAAGCTAAAAAGCATCTTTTTACCGAGATGCTTTTTTTATGGAGTAATTTCTAAATAAAGTCACTTGCCCCTCTAATTATATTTACTCTTATTTTTTATTTAACCTATCTTAAAGATATTCAATCTATTACGAAAATACGAAATGATAATTACTTTTAATTAAGATAATTATAACAATATTTAACAAAATTCTAAGATTAGAATCAAATCTTTGGCACAAATTTTGTGAATTATAAACTGAAACAAAATTTTCCATTAAATTTTGTTTTCATTATGATTAATTTTGAGTTAGTAAGCTAAAAGCACTTCTTTTTAGAAGTGCTTTTTGATTTTTCGATAACAGTTTTGCTTATAAATATCAGGTTTTAACAAGAATAAATAATCAATAATTCATAAGTAATCTATTTTACTCTTGAATGAATCAATGGATAGAGTAAATATTATTACCTTATTTTATCAATAAAACCTAAATATTTATTAACTATTCAATATTATTAAAAATATTATCACTGTTTTCAAACAAATCTTTTAATTAAACCGTAATTCTATTGTGAATTTTCTATTTATTTTGTACCTTTAGATTGAAATAATAAAATCCCCCTCAAAAAATTTGTTTTCAGTGTGATTAATTTTGAGTTAGTAAGTAAATGCACTTCTTTACAGAAGTGCATTTTTTATTTTAACTTTAAATAAGCTACCAGGTAGAAATAAAATCCGATACCAAAATACTAATGGTCTTTTCTGAAGCCTTTGCAGCCATTTGTACGGCTTCATGAGAAACTTCTTCAATATGACCTTCTATGCCCAAATCAGTTATAACTGATAAACCAAAGCATTCCATACCCATATGTTTTGCCACAATAACCTCAGGTACAGTACTCATGCCCACTGCATCAGCTCCCAAATTAGAAACCATTTTATATTCTGCCGGAGTTTCAAATGTTGGTCCTTGTAAGGCTAAATAAATTCCTTTTTGAATTTTGATATTATTCTGACTTGCTATTTTTTCCATCAAATCAATCATTTTTAAACTATAAGGTTCATGCATGTCTACAAATCGAGGCCCAAATCTTTCATCATTTTCGCCTCTTAACGGACTATTAGGCATCATATTAATATGATCGGAAATAATCATAATATCACCAACTTTAAAATTCGGATTAACGCCACCGGATGCATTTGAAACTATTAAATTATCTATTCCTAGAAATTTCATCACCCGAATTGGAAAAGTTACTTCATCCATTTCCCACCCTTCATAAAAATGAAACCTGCCTTGCATGGCGATAACTGTTTTATTGGCAAGTTTTCCATAGATAAGTGTTCCAGAATGACCTTTGACTGTTGAAACGGGGAAATTTGGAATATCTTTGTACTCTATTTTTACTTTTACATCAATTATATGAACCAAGCTTCCTAATCCTGTCCCCAAAACGATACCGAAATCGGGATTAGACAAACCTTTCTCTTTTAAAAACTTAACTGTCTCCTGAATTTTGTTGTACATAATTTAAAATTAATCTATTAAAATCATCTTCTCTATTCAATATTCTTGTTTGAATAGGCAAATAATATACATTATTATCTGCCTCTGAAAAAGTACGAACATAATCTTTTTCAGTTGTAAGAACAATTTTTTTCTTACTTTCTATTTTATCTAAATTATTAAAGATTGTTTCTTTTTCTTTTTTTGAAAAATTATAATGATCGGGATATTTGAAATGTTTGTATTTAATGCCTTCACTTTCTAAATAGTCTAACAAAGGGATTGCATTTGCAATTCCAGTTACCAATAGCACTTCATAATCACTCAATTGGGAGACCGGTATCTGTGATCTTTTATTTACAACCTCATCTTGATATACAATAGTACTAAAAAAAACAGATTGGTGTTTAAGTGGCTTTAGTTTTTGAGTTATAATTGATTGCTCTTTTTTTGTAATGTCTGCCGGGCATTTAGTCACCACAATGGTATTCGCTCTTTTTGCTCCGGATGTTTTTTCTCTAAGATTTCCTGTCGGTAACATTTTATCATTTACATATAAATTATTATAAGAGGTCAATAAAATATTAAATCCTGCCTGTATTTTTCTATGCTGAAACGCATCATCTAACAAAACTATTTGAGGTGGAAATTCCACTTTTTCCAATTGTTGCATACCATTTACCCTATCCTTATCGACTGCCACTATAACATTTTCAAATTTTCTGTAAAATTGCATAGGTTCATCTCCAACCTGATCAACAGTAGAATTCTTATTAGCTATTTGAAAGCCTATGGATTGCCTTTTGTAGCCCCTGCTTAAAATTGCTAAGTTATATTTGCCTTGTAAAAGACGAACTAAATATTCTATTTGAGGTGATTTCCCGGTTCCGCCAACACTTAAATTCCCAACCAAAATTATAGGTCTGCTAAAAGTTATTGATCGAAAAATACCTAGATCAAAGGCCTTGTTTCGAAGGTCTATAATTTCACCATATAGTAAGGCAAATGGAAATAATATTTTACGTAGAAAATTCACTCAAATAAGAAATCAATTTGTTTTCAAAAAGCAAAAATAATAAATAACTAGCTTACACTTTAACCCAGTATTTCTCCTGAAATTTTAATGGAAAAACAAGGTAATACTCAAAAAGGAACATAATCAATAATCTCTAATCCGTATCCAATCATTCCAACTCGTTTACCTGCATATTTTCCATTAGAAATCAATCGAATTTTTTTGATTTGCAGATCGTGCAAAATCTGTGCTCCAATTCCAAAATCTTTTTCGTCCATTCTTGCAATAGGGTTATTATTTTTATCTCCTTGAGAGTTTTTTAAATGGGTTAGTCTATGAATCAAATCATACGATTGGTATTCTTGATTAATAAAAACAATTGCACCTTTTCCTTCTTCATTGATCAGATCGAACATTTTTCCCAATTTGTCATCGGGATTATTTACCAAAGTTCCTATAATATCATTATTCACCAGAGTAGAATTTACTCTTACTAAAACTTCTTCATCTGCTGTCCACTCACCCTTTGTCAATGCCAAATGAACCTGATTGTTTGTTGTTTGTTTATACGCTCTTAAACAATATTTACCAAATCTGGTCTCAACAGAAAAATCTTCGATTTTATCGATTAGAGAATCGTGATTCATTCTATAAGCAACCAGGTCTTCTATAGAAATTATTTTGAGATCGTGTTTTTTGGCAACATCCATAAGTTGAGGTAATCTGGCCATTGAACCATCATTATTCAATATCTCAACAAGCAAACCTGCAGGTTTTAATCCTGCCAATCTCGCAAGATCAATTGCGGCTTCTGTATGACCTGTTCTTCTTAAAACACCTCCATCTTTTGCTCTCAATGGAAAGACATGGCCTGGTCTACCTAAATCGTTAGATTTTGTATCATCTAAAGTTAATGCTTTAACTGTTTTAGCCCGGTCATGAGCAGAAATTCCGGTGGAACACCCATTACCTATTAAATCGATTGAAACGGTAAACTGTGTATTGTGCAGCACTGTGTTTTTACCAACCATTAAATTCAGTTCGAGATCATCACACCGAGTTTCGGTTAAGGGAGCACAGATCAAACCTCTTCCATAGGTTGCCATAAAATTTATCATTTCTGGAGTAACTTTTTCTGCCGCAGCTATAAAATCTCCTTCATTTTCTCTATCCTCGTCGTCAACAACAATAATCAAATTACCTTTTTTAATATCTTCTATCGCTTCTTCAATTGTATTTAATTTAATTACAGTTTTATTAGTAGTTTCCATCATTCGGATATTTTATTTTTATTCAATTTAAATAATTTATTGAAAAAATTCATCACTGGTTGTATAAATGCATCTATGTTAAATATTCCTTTGTCGTTTGTTGCCCTAACCATTAGTAATATACCAAAAGGCGCCAGTACAAAAGTGGCTAGCCATCCTCCTACAAAAGGAGATACTGTATTAGATTCTGCCATATTCTTTCCAAAGGTAGAGATGAAAAAATAGATTACAAATATAACAATTGCCATAATCATAGGTAATCCAAATCCCCCTTTTCTAATAATAGACCCCAAGGGTGATCCAACAAAAAACAACACCAAACACGCAAGAGAAAAGGCAATACGTTTGTGAAATTCTGTGCTATAGCTATTAATCACTTTTTGCTTATCTTTTAATGCTGCTTTAAAACTCTCTAAATTATTCACATTCCCTTGGGCATAAGCAAAGGCATTTTCAATTACCATTTTCTTTGAATTGTCATCAAAATTTTCAATTATATTTGCTTGTAACACAGAATGTTTTACCGTATCTTTTTTTAACATATTTCCTTTTAAGCTTTTGTACATTCGATCGGCTCTATTGGTTATAAAATCATGAAAAGGTGTTTGTAAAGAATCTATATAATAATTCAATTGTTTCAAACTTAGCATTTCCTTTCCTGTTTTGTATTTTAAATCATCGGGATCAAAATTACCAATCTTAGACACGTCAATATTTACTTTATATTCATCAAAATGGGCTTTAGAAGCAGGGGCTTTTTTTCTCTTTTCTAAAGGTGTTCTGTTACTAACCAATTCTTCTGCATAATATCCGTCGTTTAATATTAAGGTAAGGTACCTGCTTCCTTCTTCTGAAACTATCTCACCTATTTTAGCAGTTATAACCTTGTTATTCACCATGTTAGATTTTAATTCATAGATCAATACATTTTTTAGAAAATTATTGTCTTTACCGTATTTTTCATCGAATTTAATACTGTAGCCGGGGATTTCATTATTAAAAGTACCTGGAACCAAAGCCAAACCAGGTTCTTTCATTTTCATATTATAAACTAAATTCTTTGATTTCAACGAAGCATAGGGAAAGACATTATTTAAGAACCAAAAATTCAATGCACTTAATAAAATCATTAAAAAAATCAAAGGTCTTATAAATCTTTGCAAAGAAACTCCTGCAGACTTCACAGCAGCGAATTCATAATTTTCCGCCATATTCCCCAGAGCCATGATAGACGACAATAAAATGGCTATTGGTAATGCAGTAGGAGCCATCATTAAAGCGATATAACCTAAAAACTTAAAGATGATAACTGTACTTATTCCTTTACCCGCAATTTTATCGAATTGTAACCACAATGCCTGCATGATAAGTACAAACAAAATAATAAAAAATGTAGCCAAAAAAGGAACAAGAAAACTCTTAAGTATGTATCTGCTTAATATTTTCATTTAAATTCCCAAAAATGGGATAGGAAATTATTTATTAATTATATAATTCAGTTTAACGTATTTATTTTCATCAAACGCAAAGGGATCTTTATTAAAACTTTGATTAATCTTAAAACTCTTTGCGGTTAAGATCGTATCCGTTCCATTCTTACCATTTTCAATAATCTGATAAATATGTTCCTCTTTTAAGTCTATTCCAACAAAGATAGATTTAACTTCAGAATGGGTGTCGATTGGTATCAATTTAACAAACTTTATTTGTTTACCTTTTATTGTTTTTTGCTCATCCAATTTATAAGTATAGCCATTTTTATAAAAGGAGAAGAACTTAGAAGGAGTAAAAGTATTATCGTCATCAATATCAGTCTCTGAAATATTTACTTCTTCATTTTCCGGAATAATTGTAAAAGTTTTAGAACCGTCATAAATCTGGGTTGTTCCAAAAATATTTACCACATATTTCTCGCCTTTTAATAATACATCCCCACTCATTTCTTGTTGAATATCTTCTGACTTATTGTCTAAAACATAATCAAATTCTACAAAAACATTTTCATAGGAACTCATTCTTTTAGATACTTTATCCAATAATTGCTTCGCATCTCCACTGCTTTGTCCCATTACATTTACAAAAGCAAAAATAGCCATAACACTTAGTATTTTACTCATACTCTTAATTTTTTTCATCATCAAATAATTTTTGTAGAGAAATCACATCAATTACTAAAACTTGTCGTGCCTTACTTCCCTCAAAGGGTCCTACAATATTTGCGGCTTCTAACTGATCTATTATCCTACCTGCTCTATTGTAACCCAGTTTTAATTTTCTTTGTAATAAAGATGCCGATCCTTGTTGTGAATTCACAACCAACCGAGCGGCTTCTTCAAATAGTTTATCCCTATCGGCTATATCTACTTCAACACTTGTGCCACTTTCTTCACCAATATATTCGGGCAATATATGAGCACTTGCATAAGCTCTTTGAGATCCAATAAAATCTGTTAAACTTTCAACTTCCGGAGTGTCTATAAAAGCACATTGCAATCTGGTCAATTCATTACCTGTAGATATCAACATATCTCCTTTACCAATTAACTGATCTGCTCCCTGAAAATCTAAAATTGTTCTTGAATCAATTTTAGAAGTAACTCTAAATGCAACTCTTACCGGGAAATTTGCTTTAATGATACCGGTAATTACATTTACAGATGGTCTTTGGGTTGCTACAATTAAATGAATTCCAATGGCTCTTGCCAATTGGGCCAATCTAGCTATAGGCGTTTCAATTTCTTTTCCGGCAGTCATGATCAAATCTGCAAACTCATCAATAACCAAAACAATATATGGTAAAAATCTATGTCCGTTTTCGGGATTTAATTTTCTTGCTATAAATTTAGTATTGTATTCTTTGATATTTCTTACGTAAGCATTTTTGAGTAAATCATAGCGATTATCCATTTCAATACACAGAGAATTTAAGGTATTGATAACAGCTGTGGTATCTGTAATAATTGCTTCTTCGGTATCGGGTAGTTTTGCCAGATAATGTCTTTCTATCTTATTAAATAAAGTAAGCTCCACTTTTTTCGGATCAACCAAAACAAATTTAACTTCTGCCGGGTGTTTTTTGTACAATAAGGAAGCCAATACAGCATTCAATCCAACCGATTTTCCCTGACCTGTAGCTCCTGCCATTAGTAAATGTGGCATTTTAGCCAAATCAATAACAAAAGTTTCGTTAGAAATAGTCTTACCAAGAGCAATAGGTAATTCCATTTTTGAATCCTGAAATTTCTTTGCAGACAATACCGATTTCATAGATACAACCGATGGTTTTTTATTTGGCACCTCAATTCCTATTGTTCCTTTACCAGGTATAGGAGCAATAATTCGAATACCTAATGCTGCCAAAGAAAGGGCAATATCATCGTCTAAATTTTTTATCTTTGAAATCCTTACTCCGGCATTTGGAACGATTTCATATAAAGTTACTGTTGGACCAATAGTTGCTTTGATACTGGAAATACCAATTTTATAATTATTTAAAGTTTCGACAATTTTATTCTTATTGCTCTCCAGTTCTATTTTGTCTATATTAATATTTTCATTATTGTAATCTCTTAATAAATTTAGGTTTGGAAATTTGTAAGTCCCTAATTCAAGTTTAGGGTCATATTCACCAAAATCTTTAACCAAGGTATTAGATAAATTTTCAACAATATGCTCTTCCTCTATCGGGTTTTCTACTTCAATTTTAATTTCTTCAACGACTTCTTTATTCTCTATCTCAGCAGAAGCAACAGAGACAATTTCAGCCTCTTCTACAGGAATTATCCTTGCTTCCTCCTCATTTCCAACGTTTTCTAAACTAAGTTCTAATTCGTTTATCGATTTCTCGGAAATGGTCTCTGTAATAAAACCATCATCGGTTATATCATCCATTAGAACACTTTTCTTTTTCTCTCTTGTTTTTGATTTCGGAAACAAGTTTTTAATTTTTTCGGGAGTAATTTTAAATTTCGAAATAATAAAGATCAAAAAGGAAATCACTAAAATTAAGAAAACACCTGTTCTACCTGCATAAATTTGAAGAAAATCATTCACTTCAAAACCAACTTTACCCCCCATGAGAGGATATTCTGGATTAAAAAATGCCAGTACCAAAGACAACCAAATCATGGTGATTATAGCATTGAACCATGGCTTGATTAATTGTTTGACAGGAATGTTTAAAATAATATATAATCCACTAAAAAACAACATTATAGGGAATATAAAAGTGGCAATTCCAAATCCGTCATAAACGAAAAAATCACTTAACTTAGCTCCTAATTTACCCAATAAATTTTTTGCTTCAAGAGATTTATCCGTAAAGTTATTTAGTAAACTCTGGTCTTCTTTCCAATGCTGTAAAAAAGAATAAAAAGATATCAATAAAAAGATAGCAGAAGTAAAAATAAAAACCCCAAAGACTAAATGAGTCTGCTGGCTTTTAAAAAAAACTTTTAATCGATTATTCTTCTTTTTTACCCTTTTCTTTTTTGGGCTACTTTTCTTTCCTTTTGCCATAGGCAACAAAAATACACAATTTAATTGGCTTACAAATTAAACATTTTTTAGAAATAATGCTTGTTTTGGCTTAGTTTTTAACTAAATTTTGGGAAGTAAATAAGTACGCCAATTAATATAGCTATTAATGCAGCAAAGGTGGCTGCTCCCGCAGAAATATCTTTAATAAAACCTATTCTTTTGTGAAAATCGGGATGAACAAAATCACATAGTTTTTCTATAGCTGTATTCAATGATTCTGCAACGAGAACCATGCCAATTGCTAAAAACTGAAACATCCATTCTATACGAGATAAATGCATAAAAAAACCTATAATGGTTATCAAAACACCTATACCAAATTGTACCATAATAGAATGCTCGGTTGTCAACAACAACCAAGCACCTCTAATTGCAAATTTTAAACTTCTTAATCTGCCTTTAAGAAAACTATCATCAGGATTTTTCATAAAAAATAATCCTTTTTATTTTAGGGCTTCCAAAGCAGCTTCATAGTTTGGCTCATCAATAATTTCTGACACTTGTTCGGTATATTTTACCATACCATCTTCATCAACCACTACAATTGCCCTTGAATGTAAACCCTTCATCGGGCCTGTTTTAATAGTCACCTTGTACTTTTTACCAAATTTACCATTTCTAAAATCAGATAATGTTATAGCATCTTCAATTCCCTCAGCACCACAAAACCGGGCTTGTGCAAAAGGTAAATCCATTGATACATTAATAATTACTGTATTTTCAAGACCTGCAGCTTCTTTGTTAAATTTTCTTAAAGATGCGGCACATACTCCTGTATCTAAACTTGGGGTTATACTTAATAAAACTTTTTTACCCTTAAAATCTTTCAATTTTGCAACAGAAAGATCATTTTTCACCAATTTAAAACCTGGAGCTTTTTTACCAACTTTCGGTAATTTACCAATGGTTTTAATTGAATTTCCTTTTAATGTTATTTTAGCCATAATGAGATATGTTTTTATGTTTTGGTATATTAAATATTTTAATTCTTCAAATTTACAAAATAAAAAAACTCCTCACACGAATAGGAAGAGTTTTACATTTCTTTTATGATTTTTTTATTGATCAATTGATCCAAGAACCCGTTTCATAAAATTATTCAAAGCTTCTTTTTTAGGGCTACCGTTTTTGATCATCTTATTAACTTCAATGGCGCCATACATATTTGAAATTAATTCTCCTATTACATCTAATTCCTCATCCTTTAATGATGAAACTTCAGTGAGATCTTCCAGTACTTCTATAGTTTCTTCCAGATAGTCTTCATCATTATTTTCAATAAAATTTACAAGGTGTTTTATTACCGGTAGTTTCATAGATCGATATTTTTATTCTTTGAATTACTAAACAACTTCGTTCACCAAACCTTTTAGTACATCCATCTTATTGGTTTGTACTTGATTTTTTTTCTTACCATCCACGAAAGTGGCGAAAGTTGGTAAATTATCTACCACAGCCAGTTTTCTAGATTCAGGAAATTTCTCTGCATCTACAAGAATGAAGTTAACACCCTCATTTTCAGATGCCAATTTTTTAAATTTTGGCTTCATAATGCGGCAATTACCACACCAGGTCGCCATGTATTGAACAACAACTGTAGCGTTATTATGTACTATTTCGTTTAGATTGTCTTCTGTTAATTCTGAAAGCATATTTTTTAATTTACAAAACGGGTAGAAAAAATTCTACCCGTCTTAATTTTTATTAATGTGAACTCAGATAAGAAGCTACCCCATCTCTGGTGGCAGACATGGCGTCTTTTCCTTCTTCCCAGTTTGCAGGACAAACTTCACCTTTCTCTTGTACATGCGTAAAAGCATCTATCAAACGTAAATATTCATTTACATTTCTTCCCAAAGGCATATCATTTACACTTTCGTGGAAAATTCTACCATCTTCATCAACCAAATAAGTTGCTCTATAAGTTACATAAGATCCTTCGATTATCACATTACCTGTTTCTTCATCATATGTTTCAGATTCAACGTCTAAAATCCCTAATTGTGAAGAAAGGTTTCTGTTTGTATCTGCTAACAAAGGAAATGTAACACCCTCAATTCCTCCATTATCTTTCGACGTATTTAACCATGCAAAGTGTACTTCTGCAGTATCAACAGAAGCTCCAATTACAATTGTATTTCTTTTTTCAAATTCACCAAGTGAGTCTTGAAAAGCGCGAATCTCTGTTGGACAAACAAAAGTGAAATCTTTTGGGTACCAGAAAAGTAAAACTTTTTTTCCTTTACTCACTGCTTCATCTAAAATATTAATTTTAAATGTTTCTCCCATTTCATTCATTGCGTCGACTTCTAAATTTGGAAATTTTTTTCCTACTAATGCCATATTATTTTTATTTTTAATTATTATTTCACATTGCTAATTTAGCAATATAAAACTTGTTTTTCTACAAATTTGATTTCTATATTCTATATCAGAATAGATTTTTTTTATAGCATAAGATTAATTCAAAATGCTATCTTTTTGCAAGTCTTTTTTACACAAATAAAAATCAACCCGTTCACAAGAATCGTCATTCAATCTATCATTCATTTCATCTAAATTTTTTGGTGGAGGAACAATAACTTTATCTCCTTTTTTCCAATCTAATGGCATAGCTACTCCGTACTTATCGGAAGTTTGTAAAGCTTCTAAAACCCTTAATATTTCATTCATATTTCTTCCAACATTTAGAGGGTAATACATGATCAATCGAATTTTTTTATTCGGATCAATAAAAAATACGGCTCTAACTGCTGCTGTTTCACTTTCATTTGGCTGTAACATCCCGTATAACTTAGACACTTTCATATCTATATCTGCAACAATTGGAAAATCAAAGTAAACACCCGTTTTTTCTCTAACATTATTCACCCATCCTAAATGAGCATGAATACTATCAATACTTAAACCCAACAATTCTGCATTTAAAGCTGTAAACTCATCTTTTCTTTTTGCAAATCCACTCATTTCGGTAGTACATACAGGGGTGAAATCGGCAGGGTGAGAAAACATAACTATCCATTTATCATTGGCATAATCATGTAATGTAATGTCTCCTTTTGTTGTTTTAGCAGTAAAATTTGGAGCAGTATCTCCAATTCTTGGCATAAATGTGGCTGTTTCTTGTGTTTCCATAATTCTATATTTATAAATTATTACTATTTAGATTAGAAATTTATCAATACATTAAACCTAATTATTATAAATTTAATTGATTGTTTCTATTTTTATATAAATATTTTTTATTGTTTTCTAATTAAGTACTTTTTAAACACCTATAAAATAACTAATTTTATCTAAATTTACAATTATTAAAAGTTAAAAAAGTGACAAACCTTTACAACAAATTTATACTTCCAAGAGTAGTAAACTGGGCCTGTAAGCAAAAACCTAGCATGAAGCAAAGAAGTAAGATAATACCTTTAGCGAAAGGAGATGTTCTTGAAATTGCAATTGGCTCGGGCTTGAACCTTCGTTATTATAATGGATTAGATATCAATAGCTTAACCGGACTAGAGCCTTCGAATGAAATCTGGGAACTAAACAAGTATAAAGTAGATGAACTTAATTTTGATTTTAATTTTGTTAACGCTTTCGCGGAAGAAATTCCACTTAAAAACAACAGCTTTGATTCTGTAGTAATAACCTATGCCTTATGTACCATTAAAAATACCCAAAAAGCCCTGGCTGAAATAAGAAGAGTTTTAAAACCCGATGGAAGATTATTGTTTTGCGAACACGGGCTGGCACCCGAAAAGTATATAAAAACCTGGCAAAAAAATATAAATCCGATATGGAAACAAGTCAGTGGAGGGTGCAATCTAAACAAAGATATTCCGAAAATTTTGACTGAAAACGGATTTACTTTACTTGAATTGAATAAAATGTATATTCCTGGTTGGAAACCTGCTAGTTATAATTATTGGGGAGTGGCTACAGTGAATGATGAAACAGTCGGTAAATTGTAGCGGGTATCTGGTAAAATGGCTTTTAGCCTTTGGCTATTTGCTTTTGGTAAAATTGTACTTAGATAGTTTTTCTTTTTGTTTCTTAATTTACTTTTCTAGTATTTAGCGCTGACTGGTTTTAATAATTTTTTCTCGCAGATATCGTAGAAACTACTATCATTAGAATAGAATGATTAAAGGATTGAAGGAAATAATTCAATGCCAGTTTCTTCTCTTTTCTCTTTTCTCTATTTTCTATTTCTATCAATTATTAACCAGAAAAAAGGCAAGCCTATTCAGGCAAGGTCAAAACGCATACCAGATACCCAATACCAGATACCCATTACTAATCCCTACAAATGAATCACCTCATCATAAGCAGCAGCAACTGCCTCCATCACGGCTTCACTCATGGTAGGATGAGGGTGAATTGCTTTTAACACTTCATGACCCGTAGTTTCCAGTTTTCTTCCTAAGACCGCTTCTGCAATCATATCGGTAACTCCTGCACCAATCATATGACAGCCTAACCATTCGCCGTATTTGGCATCAAAAATAACTTTTACAAACCCTTCAGTAGCTCCGGCAGCTGATGCTTTCCCGGATGCCGAAAAAGGAAATTTACCCACTTTGATATCAAAGCCTTTTTCTTTAGCCTGAACTTCTGTCAAACCAACACTTGCAATCTCAGGGCTCGCATAGGTGCAACCCGGAATATTTCCATAATCAATTGCTTCCGGATTTAAACCGGCAATTTTTTCCACGCAAGTGATACCTTCAGCCGAAGCTACATGTGCCAAAGCAGGCCCTGGAACCACATCGCCAATAGCATAATAACCTGGTAAATTAGTTTGGTAAAAATCATTAACCAAAATTTTATCTTTATCTACAACTATCCCAACATCCTCTAAGCCTATATTTTCGATATTCGACTTAATACCTACTGCCGATAAAACAATATCAGCCTCTAAGGTAATTTCACCTTTTTTGGTATTAACTGTTGCAATAACTCCATTTCCACTTGTATCAACTTT
>VAPL010130322.1_pt1 | contig 21755 bp, 20 predicted proteins | sample 3395061 | NCBI WGS metagenome assembly VAPL01 (sample SAMN08290444, study PRJNA428436) | hydrothermal vent metagenome | isolation source: Deep-sea hydrothermal vent chimney 2 | place: Pacific Ocean: Juan De Fuca Ridge | depth 2182 m m | reverse complement strand
TTATCATAGTCGATGAAAAAGGAACCGTGTGAATTTCGTAACTCCTTGATTTTTGGTACGCCTGACAGGATTCGAACCTGTGACCTACGGATTAGAAGTCCGTTGCTCTATCCAGCTGAGCTACAGGCGCATATATGTTTAAAAACAATGAGTTATTCTTTTTTAAGTGGAGAGATAAAACCTGAAAATATTTTTTTGTCCCACTATCCTACTATTTGTAGAATTAGCGGCTTGTTGAAATGACTTTTGGCGGTCCAATGAGGAAGATTGTAATGGTTTTTATTGAGGGAATCAATACAATGTCTAACTCTGCCGATTGCCAAAGGAAAGTGGCAGAGGTTCACCGGACCCTGGTTCGGATTGGTTCCTTAAACTTCTCAGGGTCTCACAGGGAACCCGGAATCAGCCCTGTTGGTGTGGTTTTCGAAAAGGTAATTGTGTGTCTTGAAATTCTATAAGACATTGAATAATAAGTTAAAAACAACTTATGTCACAGAGAGATGTGATGCGGCACTCTTGATTTTTATGCAATTTCAATGAGAATTGAAATGTAATAGATTGTTTGGGTATGAGTTTCGACTTTGAATGCAAATATTTTGGGGAGGAGATTTGTTCCATGGAGAAAAGGCGAACTAGATTCTTGATGGTAGTTTTTGGATTAGCGGTAATGGGGTTGTTTTTTTCTGGGACGGTTTTTGCATCGGCAATAACGGATAATTTAAAAAATACGATTGATGCAGTGATTTCCATAGTGACTAATGAAGATCTAAAAGACAAGGCGGAAATCCGCAGGGAAAAGCTCCGTCAGGCGATAGGTAAGGGCTTCAATTACAGACAGATGGCCATGCGGTCTCTGGCCCGGGAGTGGGTGAAAAGAACTCCAAAAGAACAAACGGAGTTTGTTGAATTATTTAAAAAGTTTCTAGAGTTTTCTTTTGCGAATAAAATAGAAACTTTTAGTGGGGAGACAATCAATTACACGGGTGAAAAAGTAATCAAGAAAAAATATGCCCTCGTGAACACGGAAATAGTCCGTAAAGACGGGCCTGTCAAAATAGATTATAAACTGATCAACGAAAATGGAAGTTGGTTGGTCTATGACTTTGTTGTTAAGGGAGTGAGCATGGTTCGCAATTCCCGCTCCCAATTTGAAAAAATTATCAGGGAAGAATCCTACGCGGTATTGGTTAAAAATTTGTCTGAGAAAATTAAAAAAATCGAGTCCAAAAATAACGCTTCCGCAAGTTAAACCGTTAAACCCGTTTGATTCAGGGCGATTGTCATGCTTTTACGCTGTGTGGATTTTGACGGAAATGAGTCGGATTCTGCAATATTCAGCCCATTATGACTAATTTTTTCTAAAACAAAGCCGATCTATAATAGCGTGGGAGAGTTTTTTCACTTCTAATTCAGGGAGAAACAGAATGAATATAGAAGGAGTGAATCATCAGTTTCCGAAATTTCAATTGGCACCCGTTTTAGAAGAAAAAAAGCTCGATGCTAAAGCGCCAACTGGCCTGATACAATCAGCAATCGAGGCTTCTGAAAAAATCCTGGCCAATATTGAACCGACTTCGACAGAGCTTCATGTTGATTTAGACGCGTAGAGTTGAATGCGAACCGGTTTAAGCCCCACCAGTTGAGTCAGTTGGCGTACTTCTTCTGTTGCTGAAATACCAAATGTGCGCGCAAGGATCACTCCCAGTTGATCGCGATGGTCACAGCCAGGAAGATGGCCAGGCAGACAAGGAAGCTGAATAGCGGAGAAAGTTTGTCTATAATTTTACGAGGTGGTTTGTTGTCTTCGGACATGAATTGGACACGACTTTAGTCGAACAGTATATGGTTAAAAAGAGCGGTTAAAATTTCTTACCTCAATCCGCATCCGCTTGGTGAGCCCGCCAGCTTTGAGCTTCAATGAACACCCGGGTGACTTCGGGAAACTTTTCTTTGATTTTGCTTTCGAAACTTGATATCGCCTCCTCCACCTGTCGGGAGGATAAGTTGTCTTTAAAGTCAAGGCTGACCGTCAATAGAACGTCCTTGGGGCCCAAGTGTAAGGTGAGAACTTCGTTGACATGTAATATATACGGGTTCTCCCCAATGATCCATTTGATGCCTTTAACCACGGTTTCGCTTGCGGCTTCACCCGTCAACAATCCCTTACATTCATAAGCCAGCAAGGCGGCGGTTATAGCCAGAATGATTCCTATTATGACGGACGCCACGCCATCCAGAAAAGGAAGTTCTAAATAGTCGCTCAAAAAAATTCCCGCCATTGCGACGACCAGGCCAAAGATGGCCGCAGTGTCTTCAAACAGAACGGTAAAAATTGTTGGGTCCTTGCTCCGTTTAATGGCGGTAATCAAACCTAACGATCCTTTGGATTTGTTGAATTCTTTAAAGGCAATGTACCAGGCCGCACCCTCAAAAATCATGGCGAACCCAAGCACATAATAATTTATCGTGGGGTCCGTAATAGGATGTGGGTGCTTGATTTTTGAGATGCCTTCATAAACTGAAATTCCCGCTCCCAATCCAAAAATTAGAATTGCCACCACAAAGGTCCAAAAATACAACTCCATCCCATAGCCAAAGGGGTGACTGCGGTCCGCTGGCCGGTTTGAGCGCTTTATCCCATAAAGCAATAACCCTTGATTTCCAGTGTCCACGATCGAATGGATGGCTTCGGAGAACATTGCCGAACTTCCGGTGGTGGCGGCGGCGAAAAACTTGGTGACTGCGATCAATGCGTTCCCGGCCAGGGCCGCGAAAATTACTTTTTTCGAAGAGGAATTAGCCATGTGTCATTATCTCATTTCAAAAAATTTGCACCGATGAATCGGCAAGTCGTCAAGCGTCGAATAATTTTCAGAATTTCCGGTGACAGCTTTGAGCTGTCTTGAAATACCGTTTTCATGAAGGCGCATAGAGAGCCTCCTATTCAACAGGATTTTCATAAAATATGTAGCTGGTGGAATAATCGCTGAACTCAAAATAAACTTTCTTTTCCCCTGAATCTTTTATGAGGTTTTTGTTTGTATCCAAAATACCATAACCATAGCGATAGGGTCTGGAACCACTGCCACTGGTGCTGGAGGCGGTAGAAATTTTGTCAATATTAATAAAGCGTTTGACGAGTTTATTGCCCGCATAAATATCCAGAACGCCGTCTGTTCCGGTGTAGTTTTGCACGGCTCTGCCTATTTTGTTTTGTATTTCCTGAGTGCAACCGATGGAAAAAATAAAAGCACCGAGTGCCATAAAGTTTAATATTTTTTTACTCATATTAAGCCTCTTTTTATTAAGAAAAAAACCCAAAAGCCAAAGGCGGTCCCTGGGAGTGATTGTGTGTAAATATTGGGATTGCTGATTTAAACTGTTCTCTCGTACTTGGAGAATGTCATTTTCCCCCTGACTTATTTTTTTTGTTGCCTTCATAAAGCACGATTTTGACTTCTTCTTCCGTGATGAGCCCCTGTTCGATCACTTTGTCGAGCTGGGGTTTTATTTTTTCTATGTTCTCTTTTTTGTCCACGACTTCAATGACGATGGGCAAATCTGTGGAAAGCCTGAGGATGGAGGTGGTGTGAAGGTGGCTGGATTTGCCGAATCCTGCAATCCCCCGCAATACGGTCGCGCCTGCCAGGCCTTCTTTTCTGAACAATTCGATCAAATATTTGTAAAGCACCGTGCCTTCATATTTGTCCGACTCTCCAATGAATATTCGCAACAAAACGGCTTCAGATTCTTTTCTCATGATTTTTTCACCCCAGATTGACGACGATTATTTTTCCCAGATAGACCGCGAGAAAAGTCAGAATCAACGTTCCCGCGATGTTCAGGCTGAACGCTCCGATTTCTCCCTGCTCCAGCAGTTTGAACGACTCAAAACTGAATGTGGACATGGTGGTGAAGGAGCCCAAGACGCCAATGGTCAAAAAAATCCGGACCTCATCGCTGAACAACCCCCGGTATTCTGAAAGGTACAGGACAAGGCTGACAAAAAAACTACCTATGAAGTTGACCCCCAGCGTTCCCAAAGGAAACGTCACCGCGCCGTTTTGTATCCAACCGCTCATTAAATAGCGCAATATGGCGCCGATGAATCCGCCGACACCGATCACCAGCCATAAATGCATTCTCATCTCCCGTTAAATTTTAAAGGCAGTGACGGTGTATAAGATAAGGGTTTTCCTGAAAATTTTCACAACCATCATAGGGGTTTTTTCAGAGTTAGAAAAGGAAATTTAGGAAACCAAAAACAGCCCCCCTTTTTCTATTGAATAAAAAAAGGGCCACCGCAAAATGCGATAACCCTTTCTTATTACTGGTCGGGGCGAAAGGATTTGAACCTCCGACCCCCTGCTCCCAAAGGGGGGTGTGTTCTTTTTGAGAGTCTTAGTGCAACTCACTGAATTTACTTATTCAATTGAATTCCTTCCTGATATTGAGACCCGATCAAAGTCAAGTTTCTTTCCGGTGAGTCCGGTGATCCCCTATATCTCCGGTAATTTATCCGCCATAAGCTATCAATAGGGGAAAGATGGATTCCCTCTAAATTATTTAATTCCCTGAATCTTCCCTTCCACAACATCGATGTTTTCCGCCTGAGGATTTTTGGGAAGCCCCGGCATGCGCATGATGTCGCCGGTGATGGGGATCAAAAACCCGGCTCCAGCGGCGATCAGAATTTCCTTTACGGTGACTGGAAAGTTTTCTGGCCTGCCGTGAATTTTTGGGTCATCGGTGAGAGAGGCGGGCGTTTTTGCAATACACACCGGCAGGTTGCCGTAACCCAGTTTGGCGATGGATATTAAATCCCGTTCGGCTTTCCTGGCATAGATAATTTTCCCGGCACCGTACATTTCGCGGGCAACCGTTTCTATTTTGGTTTTCACCGCATCGTCCCAGTCATACAAGGGATGAAACGGGGACGGTATTTTTTCCGCATGTTCCAATATGGTTTGTGCTAAATCCAGACCGCCTTTCCCACCCTCTTCGAACACATTGCTGACGGCAAAAGGAACTTTTAGGCTGGTTTCGCAATGTTTGCGAACCCGATTGATTTCTTCGTCGCTATCGGAAGCAAACCGGTTGAGGCAGACGATGGGTTTTTCGCCAAATTTGGCGATGTTTTCCACGTGTTTGTCAAGATTCCCCATTCCTTTTTCCAAAGCCTCGAGGTTCAAACTGGACAATTCATTCAATCCCACGCCTCCGTGCATTTTCAAAGCCCGGCAGGAGGCGACGAGGACCACGGCGGCGGTGTCGAGGCCAGCGCTCTGGCATTTGATATCGAAAAATTTTTCCGCACCCAGGTCAAAGCCGAACCCGGCTTCCGTGATCGCCCAGTCGGACAAAGACAACGCCATCTTGGTGGCCAGCACAGAATTGCAACCGTGCGCGATGTTGGCGAAAGGCCCGCCGTGGATAAACGCGGGAACCCCTTCCATTGTCTGCACCAGATTGGGGAGCAGGGCATCTTTGAGCAGAGCCGTCATGGCTCCGGTGGCATTGAGTTGACCGGCGGTAACGGGTTCCCCTTCACGAGTGAAAGCCACCAGAACTTTGTCCAATCTGTTTTTAAGGTCCTCGTGGCTTTCCGCGAGGCAGATGATGGCCATGATTTCGGAGGCGGCGGTGATATCAAATCCTCCTTCCCTTGGGACACCCTGCAGAACTCCGCCCAACCCCAGAATGATTTTTCTAAGCGCTCTGTCATTCATGTCCATCACCCGTCGCCAGGTGACGCGCCTGGGATCGATGTTCATGTGTTTGTCGTGGTAGATGCGGTTGTCGAGTAGAGCGGAGAGAAGATTATTGGCTGAAGAAATGGCGTGGAAATCTCCGGTGAAATGCAGGTTGATTTCTTCCGCCGGGATCACCTGACTCAATCCTCCTCCAGTCGCCCCGCCTTTCATGCCCATGCAGGGGCCCATCGACGGCTCGCGAAGCGCCAGACAGACCGATTTGCCTAGTTGGGCCAATGCCTGTCCAAGGCCAATAGTGGTGGTGGTTTTGCCTTCTCCCGCGGGAGTGGGTGTGATAGCGGAAACCAGGATCAGTTTTCCCCGTAGCGAATTTTTCTTGAGAACATCCAGACGAACCTTTGCCTTGGTGTCGCCATAAGGGATGATGTCCTGGGCGGTCAACCCCAAAGACTCCGCGATGTCGGCGATGGGTTTTCCTGAGAAAGATGTTTGATCGGGGTCGTTCATTTTTACCTCAATTTGAAAAAAATAGTACACGCCCAAAAAGACTTTTATTTTAAGGGGTGATTTGCGTTCCGGTTTTTCCTGCGACCGCTGGAATCAGATCATACAAATTGGCGATGATCGCCTTTTTCCCTCCCGCCTTCAAAAAATGGATTGCGGATTCTACTTTGGGCTTCATGCTTCCCTCCAGAAAATGACCTTCCTGTAAATATTTTTCTATTTGTTCAACCGATGCATGGGCAATCGGTTTTTGCCGCGGTGTATTGAAATTCAAATAGGCAAAATCTACTTCCGTCAGCAGGACCAGCGTGTCGATGCCAATCTCATTGGCCAACAATGCACTTGCCTTGTCTTTGTCGATCACAGCTTCGACGCCATCGAGATCGCCATTTTCTCTGCGGACGACGGGAATTCCACCGCCTCCCACCCCAATGGCGATGAAACCCAGATCCAGTATTTTCTGAAAAACCTCTTTCTCCACAATTTCCCGAGGGGCGGGGGAAGGAACCAGCCGCCGATAGCCCCTACCAGAGTCTTCTTGTAAAACCCAGTCATGAGTTTGTTTCAAAAAGTCGGCGTCTTTTTGTGAGTAAAAAAGACCGATTGGTTTGCTGGGTTTTTTAAAAGCGGAGTCATTGGCATCCACCACGACCTGGGTGATGACGGCAAAGGATTTTTTGTCGATCCCGCGTTCGGTGCAAACATTGTCGAACACGTTTTGTAAAATATAACCGATCCTGCCCTGGCTGTCGGCGACACAAACATCCAGTGTGATCTGCCGGGGGAATTCGTTTTTCGTGAGTTCCTGCTGGCGAAAGATTTTCCCCACTTGCGGGCCGTTGCCGTGGGTGAGTATGATTTTATCGTGTCCCTTTTCAATCAGGGTGACCACGGATTCCATGGATTTTCTGGCGATGATAAATTCTTCATTTTGATGCGGGTGATCCATTTTGGGAACGTTGAGCGCGTTGCCCCCAAAGGCGATGAGAACACTGGATTTGGGTGAGGATGCCAATTTTTTGAGGAACCTTTCAGGACAAAAAAGTTTTTAAAACAGTTTCCAGATTGGGCGTTCCGATTTCCGCAAGTTCATACCGGACCCGTACTGTGGGTTTTTGAATATTTAATACCCGGGTAAGGTCGATGGGGGTTCCGATGACTACCAGATCGCAATCCGCGGCGTTGATGGTGGCTTCCAAATCGCGGATCTGCTCCTCTCCATATCCCATAGCCGGCAGTAACTTCCCGATATGGGGGTATTTGGCAAACGTGTCCTTGAGAGATCCCGTGACCCAGGGCCGGGGATCGACGATTTCTTTAGCGCCGAAACGTTTGGCGGCGATCACCCCGGCGCCATATTGCATTTCCCCGTGGGTCAGGATGGGGCCGTCTTCCACCACGAGGACGCGGGCGCCTGCAATCTGTTGTGCATTATCCACATAAATGGGAGATTCGGCTTCGATGATGGTTGCCGTTGGATTCAATCTTGAAATATTATTTCTGACGGTCTCCACGTCTTCTTTTTTTGCGCTGTCCACTTTGTTGATGATAACCACGTGGGCTCGCTTGACGTTGACTTCGCCCGGATAATACAGAAGTTCATGTCCCGGCCTGAGGGGATCGGCCACCACGATTTCCAGATCGGATGCATAGAAGGGAAAATCGTTATTGCCTCCATCCCAGAGAATGATGTCCGCTTCTTTTTCAGCCTCTCTTAAAATAGCCTCATAATCGACCCCGGCAAAAAGCACGGTTCCCATTTCAAGATACGGTTCATACTCCTCCATTTCTTCGATGGTGCAATCGTGTTTTTTTAAATCCGCCAGTGTCTCGAACCGTTGCACAGACTGCTTTTCAAGGTTGCCATAAGGCATCGCGTGACGAATGGCGACCACACGTTTCCCCAAGCCACTCAATATCCCGGCAATTTTTCTCGCGGTTTGGGATTTGCCGCAACCGGTACGGACGGCGCATACGGAAACAACTTTTTTGGACGATGCGAGCATGGTGCTTACAGGACCCTGGAGCCAGAAGTCGGCTCCCGCCGCGAGAACGGTCGCGGCTTTATGCATCACCTGTTCATGCTTGAGATCGCTGTAGGCAAAAACCACCCGCTGGATTCCCTTCTCCAGGATAAGGTGGGGCAATTGTTCTTCAGGAAAAATTGCAATGCCCTGGGGATAAAGTTTGCCCGCCAATTCAGGAGGATAAATTTTATCTTCGATGCCGGGAATTTGCGCGGCGGTGAAAGCGACAACTTCATAATCAGGATTATTCCTGAAACAGACATTGAAGTTATGAAAATCCCTGCCCGCCGCTCCCATGATCAGTATTTTTGTCGGTTCCATAATAATTGATCCCATTTTTTGAGTTCAAGCTTGCTTGAGCCACATTATTTTTGATTTGCTAGGTAACGGTATTTCCAAAACAATTTGTGAGTTTCCATTACCGCCAGGATGGACAAGGGGCAAACGAGTGCCAGCATCCAGGTTGAGAATTCCACGGGTTCGGTGCTTAAAAAAACTCTGGTCCAACGGGAAGTACATTGATAGCATATGAACACGAAAAATGCCATTGAGGACCGCTAATATGGAAACGCTGACTGCCAGACACTGGCATTATTTACAGACGACTGAAGTGCTCGATCTACTCGAAACGGATCTCACTAAAGGTCTGGATACTTTCGAGATCAAACGCCGTCAGGAACTTTTCGGTCCCAATATTCTCTCGCAGAAAAAAGGCAAGGGACCGTTTACCTTGTTCCTGCTACAGTTCCACCAACCTCTGATTTATATATTGGTAGCGGCAACAATCATTACCGCGTTTCTTCAAGAGTGGGTCGATGCAGGAGTAATTTTCGGTGTTGTGTTGGTCAATGCCATTATTGGTTTTGTGCAAGAATCGAAGGCCGTCAAAGCCATTGAAGCGTTGAGTCGGTCGATGACCAACAAAGCGACCGTGATAAGAGCCAATAATAAACTACAAATTCCCGCATCTGAACTGATCCCCGGTGATATTGTTCTCCTGCAATCTGGAGACAAGGTTCCAGCCGATCTTAGGCTGTTACGTTGCCGTGAACTTCAGATCGATGAATCTGCTTTAACTGGTGAGTCTGTTCCTGTGAAAAAACAGATCGGACCATCGGCTCTTGATACCGTCCTCGCCGACCGGAATAACATGGCTTATTCGTCCACCCTTGTCACTTACGGTACGGGGACTGCTGTTGTTGTCGCTACAGGCGACAAGACTGAAATTGGCCGCATTAATGAGTTGATCGCTACAGCGGATATTCTGGCCACGCCTCTGACCCGAAAGATTTCCCATTTCAGTGGTATTTTGTTGTGGGTGATCCTTGGCCTCGCCGGGGCGACCTTTCTGGTCGGAAGCCTGCGCGGCGAAGCCATGCTCGACATGTTCATGGCGGCTGTGGCACTGGCAGTGGGTGCCATCCCGGAAGGGTTGCCAGCGGCAATGACGATCATGCTGGCTATCGGTGTATCCCGAATGGCAAAGCGCAACGCCATTATTCGCAAGCTACCTGCGGTGGAAACTCTGGGCAGCACAACGGTCATCTGTTCCGATAAAACCGGCACACTAACGCAGAACCAGATGACCGTGCAGGAAGTCATGACGGGAAACCGATTGTTCACCGTTTCAGGCGTCGGCTATGTACCCGACGGCGAGTTTCGCCAATCCGACGCAACGATCGATCCTGAATCCTACGTGGGGTTGGTTGAATGTTTAAAGGCAGGACTGCTTTGCAACGATTCCCGCTTAATTGCATCGAATGAAATTTGGAAGATTGAGGGAGACCCCACCGAAGGCGCCCTGATCACCTCAGCAACAAAGGCCGGGCTTTCCAAAACGTCCCTGGAAAACGATTTTTCTCGTATCGATGCCATCCCGTTTGAGTCCCAATATCAGTATATGGCCACCTTGCATGATGCAGGTTCGGATCGGCCCAGGCTTGTTTATCTCAAAGGGTCAGTAGAAAGCTTATTGTCTCGATGCGATGGCGTTATTGGCCCCTCGGGGAAACGAGGAGTGCTGGATACCGATGCTATTCACCAGCATGTAGAAGAAATGACGGCACAGGGGTTACGGGTTCTGGCGTTCGCATGTACCGAGTTGCCGGTCGGAAGCACCTCGGTCACCCATGCCGATGTTGATGCGGGCCTGACGTTTTTAGGCCTTCAAGGCATGATCGACCCGCCGCGCCCGGAGGCTGTAAAAGCCGTACACACCTGCCAGAGAGCCGGCATTAAGGTCAAGATGATCACGGGGGACCATATCGGGACAGCTTTGGCTATCGCGCGGCAAATCGGTCTCAATGGAACCGAGGGTTCCGTTGGTCAAGCGTTGGCAATCAATGGTAAAGCCATTGCCGAATTATCCGATAATGATTTGATCGAAACTGCTGAACGTGTGGCCGTCTTCGCGCGCGTAGCCCCGGAACAAAAGCTACGCCTGGTTGAAGCTCTGCAAGCCAGAGGCCACGTGGTCTCCATGACGGGTGACGGAGTCAACGATGCGCCCGCCTTACGACAGGCCGACATCGGCGTGGCCATGGGGGTCACTGGCACTGAAGTCGCCAAAGAAGCCGCAGACATGGTGTTGACAGACGACAATTTTACCACCATTGAGTCGGCCATCGAAGAAGGACGGGGCGTGTGGGACAATCTCATCAAATTCATCATTTGGACTTTACCGACAAACCTCGGCGAAGCTCTGGTGATATTATTGGCGGTGTTTGCTGGCCTCACGCTTCCCATCCTTCCCGTGCAGATTCTTTGGATAAACATGACAACGGCAATATTCTTAGGGTTGATGTTGGTCTTTGAGCTAAAGGAGCCCGGCATCATGGAACGGCTTCCGCGTGATCCTAAAATCCCGATTCTAAGCGGTCCGTTAGTTTTTCGTGTTTTTCTGGTTGGCTTGCTTCTCCTCGCCGGATCGTTCGGATTATTCGAATGGGAACTGCTCCAGGGGAAAAATGTTGCAGAGGCCCGGACAGTAGCGGTGAATGTCTTTGTCTTTGGAGAACTGTTTTATCTCTTCAATTGCCGGTCGCTGACTTACTCCATGTTCACCCTTGGGGTCTTCTCCAACAGATGGTTGCTCGTAGGGGTCAGTGGAATGACCATCCTGCAATTGCTATTCACTTATGTCCCTTCCATGAACCACGTATTCGGCAGTGCACCCATCGGGTTGAATGAATGGGGGCGTATCCTGGGAGTAAGCCTCACGATTTATCTTGTGGTTGAAACCGAAAAACGGTTCCGGAGACAGGGCAAGAGCAAGCGCATTGAAGAGACGGCTTAATCGGTTGCAAAACCTCCGGCACTTTTAGACTTTACCATTCGGCGAAGACAGCGTTTTCAGGAACTTTGATTGCCTTTTGACTCACGGGTTGGTTTCTCTAAAGTGGGTGGTCGACATTAAGGGGAGCTCTAATATTTCGATATATTTCTTTCAGTCAACTCGCGTGCCCTTATTTTATAAGGGCCGCTCATGGCCAAAAGCAATTTATAGAGGCGCCCTTAAGTGAGTCGGGAAAGAATGTGGCGGATGACATCCTCCATGACTCCATTCATATAAGGAGACAGAGTTTCACCAAATTGAAAGTTTTTCCCCTCGATACCGTACACCAGCAATTTCTCCGGCAGTCGGCTAAGGTTGCGGGCCAGTTCAATGGCCTCCGCCACGCTCATATTATGGGTCGAAGTATTGAACAGACTCCAGGGAATCTTTTGTTCAACTGCGTTTATTATCTGAAACGTTCCCGGTTTGGAATTGGAGGAAACGGCATCGACCAACAAGACTTCATCGTAACCTTTCCAGGCATCCAAAAGAGCCATTGGGTTACCTGCAAATTCCAGAACGTCGAAACGATCCTTGGCCAGGGTTTTGATTCGTCCGGCGACTTCAAGTCCCGCACGGTCGTCACTTCTAAAAGGATTCCCGACGCCTATGACCAACACGGGTGCCTGCATTCTTATTTTTCCTCAGGACAAAACAATCATTGCCGATCCATCTCCAGTTTCAGGAAATGGGTCGCGCACGAGATACAAGGGTCGTAATTCCGAATGGCCTGCTCGCACTGCCAGGTCAATTCTAGGTCGGGAAGATCCAGATACTTGGCGACAAAATGCTTGAGATCGTTTTCAATGGTTTTTTGATTTTGCGAAGTCGGGGGGACGATCTGGGCATCGAGAACTTTTCCCGAGTCATCGATCGTGTACCGATGATACAGGATTCCCCTGGGAGCCTCGGTGCACCCATGCCCCGTTCCGGCTTTGGGTTCGACCTCTACATAAGGACGATCGGGCATTTCGTAATTTTCCAATATACGAAGCGCCTCGTCGCAGGCGTAGAGAACTTCGACGCTACGCACGATAATACTTTTAAACGGATTGTTGCATTTTCCCGGCAAGCCCGCCTGCTGTGCCGCTTCTTTCGCAATGGGCGACAAGCGATCAAAATTTAAATTGAACCTGGCCATGGGGCCGACGAAATAAGCCCCGCGTTCCTTGAGCACCGAGTGCAGGGCATTGGAGTGCTCCACATGCTCTTCCTCGATATGCTGATCGAACTCGGAGATATCAATATCGAGTCCGGCGCTGGAAACCAGTCGACCCTCATTGATAGGATATTCATCGGGATGACGAAGGGCGACGAATTCGTAATCCTGTTCAAATTCCTGAAAGGGAAGTTTTGCCGTCCAGCGCACCGTTTCCAATGCCGCATCACGCGCCCACTTGAGTTGCTCCACGAGATCTTTCAGTTCCCGCTTTTTAAAAACTTTAAAAAACCCTCCCACCCGAACATTGATGGGATGGATTTCCCGACCGCCTATTTTGGCCATCAAATCGTTGCCTGCTTTTTTGAGCTTCAAACCACGCTCCACAATATCTCTATGATCCTTGGCCATGCTTATCGCGTCCTCATAACCCAGAAAATCAGGCGCGTGCAACATGAAGATATGAAGCGTGTGGCTCTCGATCCACTCGCCGCAATATAGTAAACGCCGGAGTTCACGCAGGGGACCTTCAACTTTAACTCCCAGCGCATCTTCCATCGCATGCACAGAACTCATTTGATAGGCGACCGGGCAGATACCGCAAATTCGCGCGGTGATATCCGGCACCTCCATGAAATCCCGGTCGCGTAAAAAAGCCTCGAAAAAACGCGGCGGCTCGAATATTTTCAGACGCACATCTTCGACAGAGCCATCCTTTACTTTAATGTAAAGAGATCCTTCCCCTTCCACGCGGGCGAGGGTGTCGACCTTGATTATTTTTGTCTTATTTTTTTTCTTCGTCATGCTTTGTACTTTCTTTCAAAAACGGGTCCGCCCAGGTGTTGAAAGTTTGAAACACTCTTTTGATTTCGCCTGGCGCCGCCCCCTGTTGTTTCCACTGTGCACTCATGGAGGCTGTATTGGGATTTTCCATGGGACCAAAACATCCATAACAACCACGCTGATAAGAAGGACAGATGGCGCCGCAACCCGCATGGGTGACCGGCCCAAGACAGGGAGTTTGGCCTGCCACCATCACACACACCGTCCCCCGGTGTTTGCAGTCGATACAGACGCTGTGGGCGGGGGTGTTGGGCTTGCGATCGGCTAAAAAAGCGCTGATCACCTCCAGCAATTGTATTTTATTTATCGGGCAACCGCGCAGTTCAAAGTCCACCACAACATGATCGGCAATCGGCGTCGATTGATCCAGAGTGTCGATGTAGGCGGGGTTCGCATAAACGATGGCAACAAACTCTTTAACGTCTTTGAAATTGCGTAACGCCTGTATTCCACCGGCAGTGGCGCAAGCGCCGATGGTTATCAAGGTTTTCGACACACGGCGAACTTCTTGAATCCGTTTCGCGTCTTCGGGAGTGGTGATGGACCCTTCGATCAACGACAGATCGTATGGCCCTTTCATCACCCGGCGCGTTGCCTCAGGGAAATAAGCGATCTCGATCTCATTCGCCAGACCAAGCAATTCGTCCTCGCAATCCAGCAGGCTCAGCTGACAACCGTCGCAGGAAGCAAATTTCCAGACGGCTAATTTAGGTTTTTTAATTTTCGGCATATTTTTTTCTAACAACATTTTCATGAAACTCATGATTGAAATTTATTTAAATTTCACGAATCCCGAAAAACGGGCTGATCCGGTCAAACGAAAAAACAGGCCCGTCTTTACAAATGAAGGCAGGCCCAAATTGGCAATGACCGCAAAACCCAATCGCGCACTTCATATTGCGCTCCATGGTGACATAAATATTTCTTTCCTCGACACCGCAATGCTTCAATTCCTGAACAGAAAACCGCATCATCACCTCCGGTCCGCAGATCATGGCAACAGTATTTGTGGGATCAAACCGGACTCCAGGAAAAAGCGTGGTCACCACCCCGACGTTGCCTTTCCAGCTACGACCGGCGGAGTCTATCGTGACCCGCACCTGCACACCGTATTTCCCTCGCCAGCGCTCAAATTCTTTGGTGAACAAAAGATCTTCTTGTGTTCGGGCACCGTAAAGAAGAATGATCTCGCCAAATTGATCCCGTTCTGCTAAAAGGGCGTAGAGGGCGGGACGTAGCGGAGCAAGGCCAATTCCTCCGGCTATGATCACAATGTCACTTCCCTTGGATGCGGAAACCGGCCACGACCTGCCGAAGGGACCGCGCACACCCACCGTGCCGCCCGCTTTCAGCTTGGCCAGGGCGCGGGTCACCGTGCCGACATTGCGAATAGTGTGGTGGCAAAGATCTGGTTTTGCGGGATCGCCACTGATGGAGATGGGAACTTCACCGGCGCCAAACGCATAAAGCATATTGAACTGTCCCGGCAAAAACGATTTTCCCGGCTCATCGGCATCATGTTCCACACAGAGTGTGAAGGTGTCGCGGGTTTCCCGGATCACTCGTTTCACCTTACGGGTTTTGGGAATCATGGGGTCGGATGCGTCCATGCGAATTCTCTAGCGCTTTCCTTGAACGCCGTAGACGTCCAACAACTGCATCCGGGCCGCTTCCAAACCTTTGCCTATTTCCGGTATCAGGCGCGAAAGTAGCTCATAGCCAAAATTATGATCTTCCTGGCATTTATTGCGCAGACATTCTCCATCAAAGATGATGGCACGGGTCAGCTCCACCGCCTGAGCATCGAATTGCCAATGGTAGGGCGGGACCAACCACGACCAGCCTAAAATTTCTCCGTCACTGAAGGTTTGCAGGCGGATCGGTTCCCGCCCGGGCGCACAACTCTCAAGGACCACCTTGCCCTGGCGAACAATATAAAATTGATTGGCTTCTTCACCTTCCCGAAAAATAAATTGCCCCGCGTCGAACCGGACATTGGACGCACATCCAACAATCAATTCCAGGTAACTCTTGTCCAGGTTTTTGAAAAACGGATGCTCGGCTATTAGAGGCTCCAGGGTTTTCATGATCTACCTTTCAATATCAGTTTGTGTATTGGGCTTCAAAGACGGTGACTCTCTAATGGCCGTCACCTCCTCGGTCAGATCGATGGCGACAGGGCACCAGGTGATGCAACGCCCGCAACCGGTGCATCCCGATTCGTCAAACTGATCGATCCAGGTGGCGAGCTTGTGGGTGAGCCACTGTCGATACTGTGATCGGGTCGAGGCACGCACACTGCCCCCGTGCAAAAAGGAAAAATCCAAGGTGAAGCAGGAATCCTGTTTTTGCCAGCGCTCGGCGTGTTCTCCGGTAATATCGGTGACATCTTCCACTGTGGAGCAAAAGCATGTGGGGCATACCATCGTACAGTTGGCACAGGACAAACAACGGCTCGCGACTTCATCCCACCTTGAGTGATCGTGATTCTCTACCAGCAAATTGCGGATGCCTTCGGTATCGAGTTTCCTGCCCATGTTTTTCGCCGCCTGAGCGATTCGATTTTCCGCTTCGGCAACCTCGGTTTTTTTTGCGAGGCGGACAGTCAAGCCGGAAATAATTTTTTCACCCTTTTGGGTTCCCGACTCTACAACGAAGTAGTGACGGTTATCCTCCAGGACTTCCGTCAACGCGAGGTCAAACCCCGATTCCGCTTTGGGACCCGTGTTCATGGAGACGCAAAAGCAGGTTCCTCCGGCCTGACCACATTGCACGGCAATGATCAACGCCTGTTCCCGCCGTTTTTTATAGGTGGTGTTGTGATACTCCCCTTGCAGAAATACCTTGTCCTGAATGAACATTGCGTGAATCTCACAGGAGCGCACCCCAAGAAAAGCCATTTTGGGCGCCGGTTCATTTTCCGGGATAATGCGAAAACTGTTGCCTTCGCGTTCAGCCCGCCACAGTCGTTTTTCCGGCGGGTCCAGAAAACGCTTCCAGGAATAAGGCCCCACCACATAACCGAACAGGGCTTTATCTGTCCGCTTTTTTAATCGGTAAACACCACCGTCCTGTTCATCGGTCCAGCCTTCAGGAAGATCACTGACAGAGGTCAATTCGTCATACAAAATGGCCCCGTCTCGAACCGTTGGGCCAATGACGGTATAACCCTGATCCTTAAGGACGGTAAAAAGCCCGTTCAGATCGTTTCTTTCTAATACCACGTGCTCTCTCATGCCGTGATGATCCTTAAAAAAAACCTGGTGAATGGTGTTTACCCAGAGCGAACAAGGCCCATCTCCGCACCTACTTTTTTGAATGCTTCGATTGCCTGATCCAGATCTTCCTTTGAATGTCCGGCGGAAATTTGTACGCGAATTCTCGCTTCCCCTTTGGGAACCACAGGATAGCTGAACCCGATGACATAGATGCCTTCTATAAGAAGACGGTCGGCCATATCGTGAGCAAGTTTGGCCTCGCCAACCATGACCGGGATAATAGGGTGTTCGCCCGAACGGACATCCAAGCCAATTTCCTGTATTTTGTTCCGAAAGTATTCCGTATTCGACCGTAGTTTTTCAATCAAGTCTGGCGATCGGATGATGAGTTCAACGGCTTTTAAATTGGCCGAGGCTATGACTGGTGCCAGTGAATTGGAAAAAAGATAGGGCCGGGACCGTTGTCGAAGAAGCTCCACGACTTCTTTGCGGCCCGTTGTGAACCCACCCGACGCACCCCCCAATGCTTTTCCAAAAGTGGAAGTGATGATATCCACCCGGCCCATGACGTTTTTGTGCTCGATAGTACCTTTTCCAGTTGCGCCAAAAAAACCCGTGGCGTGAGAATCATCGACCATCACCAGGGCGTCATATTTTTCGGCCAGATCGCATATGTCCTTCAATGGCGCGACATCACCATCCATGCTGAAAACGCCGTCGGTTGCGATCAGCCGGAATCGATACTTCATGGCTTTCTTAAGCAGTCTTTCCAGGTGATTCATGTCGGCATGGTTATAGCGAAAGCGGTTTGCCTTGCACAGACGTATTCCGTCGATGATGCTCGCGTGGTTCAGCCTGTCGCTGATCACAGCGTCCTTTTCTGTCAAAAGCGTTTCGAAAAGCCCGCCGTTGGCATCGAAACAGGAGGAGTAAAGGATTGTGTCCTCAGTTTCCAGAAACCGGCTTATGCTAGCCTCCAACTGTTTGTGAATCTCATTGGTTCCGCAAATGAACCGGACCGACGCCATCCCAAAGCCATAACGCTTCAGCGCGTCTCTGGCGCATTGAATAATTTCCGGGTGATTGGCGAGGGCCAGATAATTGTTGGCGCAGAAATTGACGACTTCTCCCACAGCCGTTTTAATCCGCACTTGCTGAGGGGATGTCAGGATGCGCTCATCCTTATACAATCCCTCCTCGCGAATAGAATTCAGTTGTTCGCGTATTGTTTCAGTGAACAAGTCGGTCATGATGTTTTCCACACAAAGCCGTCATGAATACTTCAATATAATTTTAGGATGCTTCATGATGGCTGTTTCTAAAGTTTCAGTTTTTAACTGGTGAAAAGGGAACACCGTCCCTTCACCTTTATTTAAAATCACTTCATAGATTTTTTCCTGAAGCCCATGCTCTTTCGATTGCAGTAAATTACGGACGATGTACCAGGTTTGGAAAACCTTGCGACCGACAATCCCATGTAAAGTTTTTCCGTACATGATGATTTTTTGGAAATCGGTGATCGTGTAATTGCCTGAAGACAATCCGAATAGAATAATTTCTCCTCCCGCCCGGGTGGATTCGATGGCGGTGTTCAACGCCTGGTTGCTTCCAGCCATCTCGAAGGCCACGTCGACGCCTTCTCCAAAACAATGTTTTCGAATCGCTTCGACCATATCCCGGTCGGGAGCCGAACCGATTTCCTTCATTTTTTCCATGTCCACTTTTAGCGAGACGTCCACTCCCAATTGCTCGGCGAGTTGCAGGTTTTTATCATTGGGGTCGATGGCAATGATCGTTGTTGCTCCCATTGAGCGCGCGATGAGAATAGAAAATAATCCGATGGTCCCGCAACCGAAGATGGCGATGCTTTTGCCGCGAAGATCAACCCGACTGCATGCATGCACCGAGTTGCCCAATGGTTCCTGGATGGCGGCAACTTCGGGGCGAATTCGCTGGATATCTGTTTTCCAGAGTTCCTTGGCCGGCAGTTTTACCGTGTCGGCAAAACAACCGTCTGTAGAGATGCCTATGATGAGATGATTGGTGCATACATGCGCATCGCCGATCTTGCATTGAAAACATCGTCCGCAGAAAATATGCGATTCTGTGGAAACAATATCCCCCGGTCGGTAACCGTATGTTTTCTCAGCATACGATCCGGTTGCAACGATTTCTCCCAGAAGTTCATGACCGCAGATTCGGTAATGCTGACCGCTTGATTCCAGGGAATCGAAAATCATGTCCTTGAAAGCATGGCGAAACCAGATGCCTTTATCCGATCCGCAAAAACCTGTATACAGAGGATTGATGAGCACACGGCTGGCATCGTCGGGATTTTTGGATTCGTTGAGTGAAGGTTCCTCCACGCTGGCGAATTTCATTGCCTTTGTTGATTCCCATTCGCCTCTTTTGATATCCAGGATCAATGCTTTCATTGTTCTTCCCCGATCAAATTATATTTTCCGGTCATGGGTTAGCTTTTTCCGAGATGACCTATAAAGTATAAAACAATATTTACCAGCGTACCTTATTTTTAGATTCCTAAATGTAGTCTCTCTCAAGACCAGACTCGCGGTTTTTATTCTCGTTCTCCTGCGTTCCTGAAGTATTGCCCTTAACAGAGTGGATTCTCTTTTCAATTTGATTCACAATACATCCGAAAGAACAAAACCCGATCACTATTAAAAGCAAGTAATTTTTCAACAACTGAAAAATTTATAAAATAAATTTCAATTTTTCCTCTCTTAATAAGATAGGCAAATAGTACGGTTTATTCCCTGATCCCGTTTGTATTTCATATCGATTTGAAAGGGGCGGTCGTGTTTGAAATTATTGATAAAAAAGAGCTTGCCGCTGGCGTCTTCCGCTATGTCGTTGAGGCGAAGGATATCGCTAAAAAGGCTAAGGCCGGGCAATTTGTTATCCTGCGACTGAACGAGCATGGAGAGCGGTTTCCCATCACCATTGCCGATTGGGATTCTGAACAGGGAACGCTGACTCTGTTTGTCCAGGCACGGGGAAAATCCTCGGTGGAAATGAGCCGGATGTGCACCGGGGACTCCATCCTGGACCTTGTCGGACCGCTTGGCCTGGCTACCGAAATCGAAAAATTTGGAATCATCGTGCTGGTGGGGGGAGGATTCGGAATTGCCGCCATTCACCCCATCGCCAGAGAATTGGCCCAGGCTGGTAACAAAACCATTTCAGTGCTGGGTGCGCGCAGTCGCGACCTGCTTATCATGCAGGATGAAATGCGAAGAGTTTCCACGGAAGTGCGGGTGGCCACCGACGACGGAAGTTTGGGTATCAAGGGGCGGGTCACAGATGTCCTGAACGATATAATAAAAAAGGGAGAACCGATCGACCGGGTGATCGCCATCGGCCCGTTGGTCATGATGAAAGCCGTTTCGGATCTCACTCGCCCTTTGAAAATAAACACCAGGGTCAGCCTGAATCCGATCATGGTGGATGGCACCGGGATGTGCGGCGCCTGCCGGGTGACGGTCGCCGGTGAAATGAAATTTGCCTGTGTTGACGGCCCCGAGTTCGACGGGCATCGGGTCGATTTTGACAGCCTCATCAATCGATTGAACACCTATCGTCCAGAAGAGAAAAAATCGCTGGATCAATTTTTACATGCAGTGGATGACGAATGCCGACTTGAAAAAACAATATAATCCTCAACAAATAAATCACAAAAAAAAGCAAAACCATGAGTACACCAAAAGGCAAAAAAATCCCCCGTCAACCGGTTCCTGAACAGTCGCCGGAGTCTCGGAGAAAAACATTCGCTGAAGTTTCAACAGGTTACACGCCCACGATGGCCATGCTGGAGGCATCCCGTTGTCTCCTGTGTAAAAAGCCAAAGTGTGTGCTCGGGTGCCCCGTGCATGTGGCGATTCCTGAGTTCATCAAACTGGTTGCGGCGGGTGAGTTCGTTGCCGCCGCCCGCAAAATCAAGGAAACCAATTCGCTTCCCGCGGTCACCGGGAGGGTTTGTCCGCAAGAGGACCAGTGTGAAAAATACTGTGTGCTGGGCCTTAAAAACGAACCGGTTGCCATTGGGCAATTAGAGCGTTTCGCCGCCGACTACGAACGCCGGCAAGGGGAAGTCGAAATTCCCGAACTCGCCCCGCCAACGGGTAAAAAAATCGCCATTATCGGGGCCGGACCTGCGGGGCTGACAGCGGCAGGAGATCTTGCCAAAATGGGCCATGAAGTGGTGATCTTTGAAGGACTTCATAAAGCCGGAGGAGTGCTTTTTTACGGCATCCCGCAATTTCGCCTGCCCAAGGAAATCGTCGAGGCGGAACTCGATTATCTCAAGAAATTGGGCGTCGAAATCAAAGTCAATTACGTCATCGGAAAAATAAGAAGCCTCGATGAATTATTATCCGAGGACAACTTCAACGCGGTTTTTGTCTCCACCGGGGCCGGATTGCCTTATTTTCTGGGAATTCCCGGAGAAAACCTCAACGGCGTTTATTCGGCCAACGAATTTCTGACAAGAGTCAACCTGATGCATGCCTGGGAATTCCCGGTATTTGATACCCCTTTGCACACGCACAAAATAATCGCCGTCATCGGCGGTGGCAACACGGCGATGGATGCCGCCCGGACCGCACTCAGGCTCCCTTCCACAGAAAAAGTGATGGTCGTCTATCGACGTTCCCGGGACGAAATGTCCGCCCGAGACGAAGAAATCAAACACGGCAAAGAAGAAGGCATCGAGTTTCGTTATCTGGAAAACCCCGTGCGTATTTTGGGAAAGGACGGCTGGGTAACGGGTATCGAGTGCCAAAGAATGGCCCTGGGAGAGCCGGATGCATCGGGTAGAAAGAAACCTGTTCCCATCGAGAAAAGTGAATTTCAATTAGAAGCCGATGCCGTGATCATCGCGCTCGGCAGTGGGACCAATCCGCTGATCGCGCAAAGCACCGAGGATTTAAAAACAGA
>VAPL010747396.1_pt1 | contig 21756 bp, 14 predicted proteins | sample 3395061 | NCBI WGS metagenome assembly VAPL01 (sample SAMN08290444, study PRJNA428436) | hydrothermal vent metagenome | isolation source: Deep-sea hydrothermal vent chimney 2 | place: Pacific Ocean: Juan De Fuca Ridge | depth 2182 m m | reverse complement strand
ATAGATTTAATCATTCTATTCAACTATCCTCTGGGTGGAATAAAATTAAAATTCCCCTGACTGCTGTAAAGAAAGCGCCATTTAAGCGTGATATGAATATGCAAAAAATACAAAAATTGATGTTTTTTCAGGTGAATCTGCGTAAACCGTTGTATCTTCTATTTAGTACAATAAAATTGGAAAAATGATAATTTTATATACTGATTTTACTCTGCGGGGCCCGTATGTTGGTCAGTTAAAAGCGGCTGTTTATGCAAAACATCCAGATACAAAGGTAATTGATTTAATGCATGATGCGCCAGGCTTTGATGTAAAGCATTCGGCATGTTTGTTAAATAGCCTGATTCAGTACTTTCCTTTAGATAGCGTTTTTTGTTGTGTTGTTGACCCGGGCGTTGGCAGTTCGCGGCAGGCTATTGTACTAAAAGTGAATAGCCAGTATTTTGTTGGGCCAGATAATGGTTTGTTTGAATATATTCTTCGTTCAGCAAAGGATATACAGGCTTACAAAATAACATGGCAACCGCTAGAGCTTAGTTGCACTTTTCATGGCCGTGATATTTTTGCACCGGTTGCAGCAAAAATTATGCAGGCTGATTTCGATGGTATCGAAAATATCCCTGTAAATGATGTCATGCGCTTTGATTGGCCCAATGATATATTTGAAATTATTTATATTGATGCCTATGGCAACCTGATGACTGGAATAGCTGCAACAGCTATTTCAAGGGCAACTATTCTCGAATTAAAAGGGATAAAAATTTACTTTTCAAAAACATATGCGGATATGCTACCGGATACATTATGCTGGTATGTTAATTCCAACCAACTCGTAGAAATAGCCTTACGCGAGGGACATGCGGCTAAAACCCATTTTTGCGAAATTGGGGATAGTGTTAATATATTGAGTTAATTATTTTGCAAACTATTGAAATAAAAGAGTTAAATTTATTTAACTAATTCTGGAAGTAGCCGATATCCTATTGTGAAGTATTCAGGATAATAAATATAATTTCACAATATGACCGATAATTCGATTAATGATGTTCTCGCATTACTCAGGGAAGAATTTTTAGCAGCACTGCCTGAACGTGTTGATGAAATTGAAGAGCTTGTTTTAAATTTACCTGATACCATGGAAGTAGAAGATTTACTACGTGCGGTGCATAGTTTAAAAGGTGCGGCAGGTACTTACGGTTTTCATATATTCACAAAGATTTGTCATCAAATGGAAGATATGATGACCGAACTCATTGATTCGCAAAAAATTCGCACTCAGCATGCTGTCGATGTTCTATTGGAATACAATGATTTGTTAAACACAGCGTTGGAGTTGATTGCGAATAACGATGATAACTTCAGCAAAGTTGACACAAAATTACTACAAATTCATACCACGACTGGAACTCGGCAACGTAAAGTCCTGATTGTGGAACCTTCTCCGCTTTATGCCTCAATGATTGCAGCATCTCTATCCAATGACTTCCTGGTGAAAGTTGTGAGTGATGGATTCTCTGCATTGGAGAGTTTGTTAATGCAAAGTTATGATGCCGTGGTAACAGCAATGGAAGTGCCTACATTAAATGGTGAGGCTATATTATCAGCACTTAGGCTGTCGAATGGAAAGAACAAAAATATAAAGGCGATACTGGTTACAACGAAAGATCGTGGTTTGATTAAGCATGCTGGCCTGTTTAGCCATATAGTGGATAGAAATATAGTGAAGAATGGAAGTCTTCGAGGGTTACTGGATTAATTTCTATTACTGAATGAGGCATGGTTAACGATTTTACTGGATGGTTTGTGTTAGCATTAAATCGTCATCAAGATGATGACGATATTGCACAAGGATGCGCTTATGACACTTAACCACCTCACAGCTGACGATGCTTTTTCTCAGGCAATACAACTCTATACTAAAAAAGAATACGGTAGTGCGATACCGTATTTTCTGCATGCGATTCGAGGTACGGAAAAGAATGCATTTCATTCAAATGAATATATGGCCTTTTATGGATTGTGTTTAATTCGATTAGGTAATCGTGAGGAAGGTTTTAATAAATGTGTCGTTGCTGCAGAAACCGAACTCAATAATCCAGAGGTGTTTTTGTACCTGGCTAAGGCTGCTATTCTTATGCGTCGTCGGAAAATGGCACTTAGGGCTATTTCACAAGGTCTGGTTATTGAGCCGACCCATATGGAGTTAAAACTTTTACGCAAGGGAATGGGGGTGCGACGTAAACCGATCCTTGGTTTTTTATCACGAAATAATATACTTAATGTTTTATTTGGTAAGTTACGCTACAAGTTGATACATAACTAGACTACAGGTGATTACTTTACTTAAGCAATGCTTTTAGATATTGCCCGGTATAAGATTTTCGTACCTTGCTAATAGCTTCTGGTGTACCTTCAGCAACAATCGTACCGCCTTTGTTGCCACCTTCCGGCCCAAGATCAATTACCCAATCGGCTGTCTTGATTACATCGAGATTATGTTCGATAACGATTACCGTATTGCCATGATCGCGTAGCCGGTGTAATACCGCGAGCAATTGTTCAATATCATGAAAGTGTAAACCCGTTGTTGGCTCATCCAGTATATACAGCGTTTGGCCTGTATCACGCTTGGATAATTCACGAGATAGTTTTATGCGTTGTGCTTCACCACCGGAAAGAGTTGTCGCATTTTGCCCGAGGGTGATATAGGAAAGACCAACATCCATCAGTGTTTGTAATTTACGCTTAATTACCGGGATTGCATCAAAAAAAACCACTGCATCTTCAACCGTCATTTCCAGTACTTCGTAAATACTTTTTCCTTTGTAGCGTATTTCCAGTGTTTCCCGGTTATAGCGTTTACCGTGGCAGATATCACAGGGAACATAAACATCAGGTAGAAAATGCATTTCAACTTTTATAACACCATCACCCTGACAGGCTTCACAACGACCACCTTTTACATTAAAGCTAAACCGCCCCGGCGCATAGCCGCGTGTTCGTGCATCCTGTGTTTGAGCATAGAGTTCACGCAAGGGTGTAAAGAGTTGTGTGTAGGTTGCCGGATTAGAACGGGGGGTACGACCAATCGGGCTTTGATCTATATCGACAATTTTATCAAACTGCTCTATACCTTTTATACTTTTAACCGGCGCAACCTTACCACTGGCTTTATTAATTTCTTTTGCTGCATAGCGGTATAAGGTGTCATTGATTAAGGTTGATTTTCCTGAACCCGAAACACCGGTGATGGCTGTCATTAAACCAACCGGAATGCTAATGGATACCTTATGCAGGTTGTTGCCGGATGCCCCATTAATTTTTAGCTGCTTATCAGGATCATTACAGGTACGTTGCTGAGGAATAGCGATCGACTTTTTGCCGGACAGATACTGACCCGTGATCGATTTTGGGTTTTTCAGAATTTGCGCAGGCGTTCCTTCTGCGATAATTTCACCACCATGCACGCCGGCACCGGGACCAATGTCAACAACATAGTCGGCACTTAAAATCGCTTCTTCATCATGCTCTACTACTATCACGGTGTTACCCAGATCACGGAGATAGTTAAGGGTATGTAACAGCCGGGTATTGTCACGTTGATGTAAGCCGATGGAGGGTTCATCTAAAACATACATGACACCGACCAGGCCAGCACCAATCTGGCTGGCAAGTCTGATACGTTGTGCTTCACCACCGGACAAGCTGTCGGCCTTGCGATCGAGTGATAAATACTCCAGACCAACGTTGACTAAAAAGTCTAACCGTTGGCTGATCTCTTTCACTATTTTTTCGGCAATTTTTCCTTTGTGGCCAGTTAGTTTTAATTTTTTAAAGAATACCTGCGTATCTTCGATGGCCAGGGTGGTTATTTCTGGTAGAGTGGTTTCTTTTATATAAACATGCCGTGCAGCTTCATTGAGTCGCGCCCCTTTGCAGGTAGGGCAGGGTTGCTGGCTAATATATTTGCCAAGCTCTTCGCGAACAGTGTTGGACTCTGTTTCTCGATAACGGCGCTGCATATTATTAATAATGCCTTCAAAGGTCTGTACTTTTTTATGTTGTCGGCCATTATCATTAAAATAATGGAAAGTGATTTTTTCAGTACCACTACCGTATAAAATTTTTGTCTTAACGTCTTCTTTTAAGTCTTCAAAAGGTACATCCATGTCAAATTTATAATGCTTTGAAAGTGATTCAACCATTTGAAAATAATAAATATTGCGTCTGTCCCAGCCACGGATTGCACCGCTGCTTAAACTGAGTTCCGGGTGCACAACAACTCGTTCTGGATCAAAGAATTGATTAACACCTAAACCATCACAGGTTGGGCATGCTCCCGCTGGATTGTTAAATGAAAAGATACGGGGTTCAAGTTCACTGATGGAATAGCCACATTCCGTACAGGCATAACGGGCAGAAAAAATGATGTCGCTGCCGGCGTCTTTTGCCTGGGCCTCATCCATATAAGCAATGCGTGCCAGACCATTTGAAAGCTTGAGGGCAGTTTCAAATGAATCAGCTAAACGTTGCTTAATATCTTCGCGCACCTTAAATCTATCGATTACCACTTCAATTGTGTGTTTCTTGCGTTTATCGAGGGTATCAACCTGATCAAGTTCATGGATTAAACCATCAATACGTGCGCGAACATAGCCATCAGCTCGTAAACTGTTTAAGGCATGTACATGCTCACCTTTTCTGCCATCAATCACTGGTGCGAGTAACATCAGTTTGGTCCCTTCTGGCATGGCTAAAACCTGATCGACCATCTGGCTAACGGTTTGTGCATCGAGTGTTGTGTTATGTTGCGGGCAGCGTGGTTCACCGGCACGGGCAAACAGCAGTCTCAGGTAATCGTAAATCTCGGTAATGGTACCGACAGTTGAACGTGGGTTATGCGAGGTGGATTTTTGTTCAATCGATATCGCTGGTGATAAGCCTTCGATATGATCAACGTCGGGTTTTTCCATTACTGATAAAAATTGCCGTGCATAGGCCGATAACGATTCGACATAGCGACGTTGGCCTTCTGCATAGATGGTGTCAAAGGCGAGTGATGACTTGCCAGAGCCGGATAATCCCGTCACCACAATAAGCTTGTCGCGTGGCAGGTCGAGGTCTATGTTTTTTAGATTGTGGGTACGTGCCCCACGGATATGAATTGTGTCCATCTATCGATTTTTCGTTGAATGCAAACCTGCTAATATACGTGTCTATTGGAGTGGACGCAAAATTATATTTTCCTCCCGGTACGGTAAAATAAGCAATTCGGCTATGCGATTCCCTATATAATAAAAGGATCGCAAATTGAGTTTGAATAATAAACAGTAGTATGACAATAAATAACGACAAGATGAGCCGGGCTGAAAAGCGCACGGCCGTGTCACTGGCTGGTGTTTTCTCCACGCGAATGTTGGGGTTATTTATGATCCTGCCGGTATTCTCGGTTTTAGCAGAGCAAATGCCGGATTACAGTGCTGCTCTCGCCGGCATTGCGATTGGGATCTATGGCCTCACTCAGGCTGCACTGCAAATTCCCTTAGGGCTGTTATCCGATAAAATTGGCCGTAAACCGGTTATCCTTGGCGGCTTGCTTGTTTTTGCTCTGGGCAGTGTGGTAGCCGCAACAGCCGATAGCCTGCTCTGGATTACCATTGGGCGTGCCATGCAGGGGCTGGGTGCAGTGGCCAGCGCAGTGATGGCTTTGGCAGCGGATCTTACCCGCGAAGAGCACCGCATGAAGGTGATGGCGGCCATTGGTATGAGCATTGGTTTCTCCTTTGCTCTTGCCCTGGTGTTGGGGCCGCTGGTAAATAGCTGGTTTGGTCTGTCGGGTATTTTCTGGTTAACCGCTATATTGGCCGTTTGTGGAATGTTCATTGTGCTCTTCTGGGTGCCCACCCCGACGGTGTCACGTTTTCATCGCGATGCACAAGTCGAAACGGGCTGGTTCAAGTCCGCTCTAAAAGACCCCCAATTACTGCGCCTGGATGCCAGCATTCTTATTTTACACAGTGTACTTATGTCCAGCTTTGTGGTGATGCCGTTTATTCTGCGGGACAGACTGGGACTGGTTATTGAAGCACATTGGCAAATTTATTTACCGATTTTAGTTCTCTCGATGCTAGGCGTGATACCGTTAATTATTGTTGGTGAGAAGAAACGCAAGCTAAAACAACTGCTTATTATGGCAATCATAGTATTAGCTTTAGCTGAGCTGGGTTTTTGGCTGGTGGGACACTCTTTAGCAGGCATCACATTCATGTTATTGTTCTTTTTTCTGGCGTTTAATTTAGTTGAAGCCACCATGCCATCGCTAGTGGCAAAAATGGCACCGGCGGCACACAAAGGAACGGCCATGGGTGCCTATTCAAGTGCCCAGTTTTTTGGTGTGTTTATTGGTGCAGCCATTGGTGGCTGGTTAATGCAACATTATGGTCTCGACAGTGTATTGCTGTTTAATGTGGTGCTACTTGGCGCCTGGCTGATATTAATTATCAGTATGCGCGAGCCGCAGTATTCGAGCAGCATGTTATTAAACGTAGGGACACTGGTTAATTCACAAGCAACGGAATTAGCCGATACATTGAGTCAAATCGAAGGGGTGCTGGATGTTACCGTCATTGCCGAAGATGGCGTTGCCTATATTAAAGTAGACAAACAGAACCTTAACGAAGAAGACTTAATGAAATATTCAGTCAATCATTAATTGGCTGAATGGATAAGAAGTAAAAGTTGCAAGTTACGAAAATAAATAAGCAAATATTATTTAATTAAACAAATATAACTAGAGGAAGACATTATGGCACGAGGTGTAAACAAAGTAATACTCATCGGTAACCTGGGCAAAGATCCGGAAGTTCGTTATTCACCTAACGGCGGAGCGGTTACAACCATTACCCTGGCAACATCCGAATCATGGAAAGATAAAAACACCGGTGAACAAGTTGATAAAACAGAATGGCATCGTGTGGTCTTCTTCCGTCGTTTAGCAGAAGTTGCTGGCGAATATTTAAAGAAAGGCTCCAAAGTTTTTATTGAAGGCAAATTACAAACACGTAAATGGCAGGATCAAAACGGCCAGGATCGTTACACCACAGAAATCGTTGCCAATGAAATGCAAATGCTGGATTCAAAAGGTGGTGGTAGTGCCAATTATAATCAGGCTGCGGCACCACAGGCACAACAACAACCGGCTGCACCACAACAAGCCGCACCGCAGCAGTCTGCACCGGCCATGAGTGGTGGTGATTTTGATGATGATATACCGTTCTAAACAGATTTGTATCTCTTATATAAAAACGCCCACATTAATGTGGGCGTTTTTGTTTCTGTTTAGTACAATTTTATATTTTTCCAGATCATTTGTATATTATATAAAGTAAAAATACATTCAGAACAAGTAACAGTGCACTGATGGTTTGCCATGCACGTACCGGGTTGCGCTTAATAAGTGGAACATAGTCGGTGTTAACCAGTCTTGAATCAGCGTGATTAAGTGCGTAAGTAAATTCAGAAAGCCGGGTGAAACGCTGATCGGGATTAATACTTACAGATTTTTCTATTGCTTTATCAACCCATGCGGGTATTTCAGGGTTATAACGCTTGATTGAAATATAGTTGAGTTTCAACATATTTTTGGCAGAGAGGTCTTTGCCGTAAGGTAAATGCCCGGTAAGTAGCTCATAAGTAATTACACCAAGTGAAAAAATATCAGACCGGCTACTGCCGGTGTTGCCTATATGATATTCCGGTGCAGTGTAATTGATCGTGCCTAAAATATTATTGAACTGAATAGGTGCACTGATTTCATCAATACCGGCTATTTTAGTTGAACCAAAGTCAATGATTTTTAATGTTCCGTTTTCATCGATTAGAATATTCTCGGGTTTTAAATCCTGATGGATCATTTCAAGTCGATGAAAGGCACGCAGGCCACGTGCAATTTGTTCTGCAAAATCCCGTACTGTGTTGATATTGGCTCTTGGCTCATCTTCTATCCATTGGCGTAAGGTTCGACCCTGTATATGTTCTGCAATGTAATAAAGTGCGGTTCGTTTGCGTGGTATTTCCAGCACCTTCATTACATGCGGGCTGTTAATGCGTCGGCCAGCCCATTCTTCGTGCAAAAATAAACTGATGTACTCAGCATCGTCGTTATAATTAACAGAGGGTGCTTTTAGTACAACATTTTCGTTGCTATGAGTATCTTGTGCTAAATAAACCTCGGTTCTTTTATTGGAATATAAATGCCGTAGTATTTTATAACCATCCAGAATCATGCCCGGTTCTAATACGGGTGGAAAAGGAAGCTCGGTTAGTTTTTGATAAAATTCATCTTCATTTTCACCGGGTAGCGAGGTGATACGCACAATTTGACAGGTAACATTGTCGTTGGTTTTATTGTCAATGGCTTGCTGTATTATTTCATTGGCAGCAAGTTGTAGATCATCTGTATGTTGCCGAATAATATCTACCATGCGGTTATCAGTAATAAATTCATGAACACCATCACTGACCATCACGAATATATCGCCAACTTCCAGGGGTACACTGCGATAATCAATATCAAGGCGTACATCAATACCAACGGCGCGCGAGAGTAACGATTTATTTTCATTAATTTGTACGCGATGATCATGCGTGAGTTGTTTAAACTCATTACCACGGAGTCGATAAATTCGAGTATCCCCAACATGAAAAATAAAACCGGTATTTGATTTTAACACCAGTGCACTTAGCGTGGTGACCATGCCTTTATGAGACTGATATTTGCGCTGCCCATTACCATGCAACCAGTGGTTGAGAGCAGAAATAATTTTATGTGCGGATGTTTGTACCGTCCATGTTTCCGGCGTGCTGAAGTAATCACTTAAAAAACCTTTCACACAGGCCTGACTGGCTTCTTTACCTGCATCACTGCCGCTCATACCATCGGCAATAGCTGCAGCAATCCCTTTGGTTTTCAATAGTTGACCGTCTGCAACCTGAACACCACAAGTGTCTTCATTTTCAGCTTTGCCACCAGCAAGGCATTGGTGAGCGGATTCGATAGAGAGTATTTTTTTCATTATTTTTTACTAAAAAAGGCCATAGATACTTTTATCTATAGCCTTTCAGGTTACCGCAAATTGCTGCTATTATTCAACTTCAATCATTTGTACAGTGCCATCCGGTAATACTTCCACCATCTGGTCTTGCGGGTTATCAAGGAAAAAAGTAATTAAAACAAACACCACTGCCGCAAAAACAGCAATAACAATAAAGAATATATTCGTTGCAACAAATGAAAGTGTTGTTAAAAATATAACCGCGCCAACATTACCGTAGGCGCCGGCCATACCGGCGATTTGTCCGGTAAGCCGGCGTTTAACCAACGGGATGATGGCAAACACTGCACCATTACCCGCATTCACAAATATTGAACTGAATATAACAGCAGCAAGGGCAAGGTAAATACTCCATTCGCTGGTAATTAAACTTAATAAGTAATAGCCAATACCGGTTCCGGCCATTAATACTGCCAACGATAATTTTCGGCCAAACTTGTCACTTATCCAGCCACCAGCTGGGCGCATAATTAAATTAAGGCCGGCAAATACGGAAGCGACCAGACCGGCTTGAACGGCTGACAGGTTAAAGGTATCCATAAAGAATAAAGGCAGAATTGAGATAACGGCTAGTTCAGAGCCAAACGTGACCATGTAAGATAAGTCCAATATTGCAACTTGCTTAAATTTGTAGCGCTCAATTTCAGGAACGGTTTCAGTAAAAACATGCTTGTTAATTTGGTACACACGTATTGTCTGGAAAGCATATAAACTGCCCAATATGAGATAAATCATATCGGTCACGCCGTTGCTTAACATGCCTAAGTTAGCCGGGCTTAGTTTCCAGGTTAATATGGCTAATGCGGCATATAGTGGAATATTCATTATCAGATACAAAAAGAAATCAAATCTGGAGGTGATTTCCAGTGCGCCATTCTTTTTGGGTTTGAAATAAGTTGAGCCTTTGGGCGTATCGGTCACACTAAAGAAATAAATAGCAGAATAAACGAGTGCCACAACACCGGTTGAGCCAACAGCCCAACGCCAGCCATCGTCGCCGCCAAACATCAGCGCAACGGTAGGCAATATCACCGCCGCACCAGCCGAACCAAAGTTACCCCAACCACCATAAATGCCTTGTGCGAGCCCGGTTTGTTTTGCTGGAAACCATTCGCTAATCATGCGAATACCAATCACAAAACCAGCTCCAACAAAGCCCAACAGGAAGCGCATTAATGCCAGTTGTTCATAATCTTCTGCCATTGCAAAACCAAAGCAAAGAAAGCTGGACACAAACAGCAGCATCGAATAAATCCGGCGAGGCCCAAAGGCATCGACCAGCATGCCGACAATAATGCGTGCTGGAATGGTGAGGGCAACATTAAGGATAAGCAGGGTTTTAATTTGCTGAGTGGTTAAGCCCATTGAATCACGCATCATGGCGAGTAATGGCGCGTGATTGAACCAGACAAAGAAGCTAATAAAGAACGCCATCCAGCTTAAATGCAGAATTCGCATTTTCCCGCTGAATGAAAACAGGTTCATTGTACTTGATGGGCTAGACATGTTATTTCCTTAAGTTTAAATTTGATGTCTTCAGTAAAGCAAGAGACATGCCAATAGCATAAGCTATTGTTATATAAACAAAAATAGAATCAGAAGTACCGTTTTTGCACTATAATAGTGCAAAATAAAGCATTAGTATATAATTAAACACTTAATTTGTGCAGTGGTTTTGCAGTAAGATTTTCATTCTCGATGCTTGCTATAATGTTATGCGCTATTATACTCGGTACGCACTATTATGGTGCAATCGCTGACTGTTCTGCACTGATATTTCCCTCCAGTGCGAGGTATTTCCCTATACTAATCATGTAGTTACAGTATATTTAAGTATTTACTAATACATGGCACGGCACTTGCTATGTTGAGATTCATTGAAATTACTGCAACGGCACTATTTATTCGAGAAGGCCGTTACAGACTATTAACACTTTAACGGAGTTCGAGCATGAAAGAAAAACTGGTTGTAATCGGTAATGGTATGGCAGGTATGCGTACCGTGGAGGAACTGCTTAAAATTGCGCCCGATGCTTATGATATTTCCGTTTTTGGTGAAGAGCCTTACGGCAACTATAACCGCATTATGCTCTCGCCAGTACTTACGGGCGAAAAAACCATTGATGAAATTATGCTGAATGATTTGCAATGGTATGACGACAATAACATCACTTTATTTAAAGGTGTAAAAGCCGTTGATATTGATCGTAAGAAACGTACCGTCACCGGTGATGATGGTAAAACCGTTAGCTATGATCGCTTATTGATTGCAACTGGCTCGACGGCTTTTATTATTCCTCTTCCTGGGCATGACTTGCCTGGTGTGATTGCCTTTCGTGATATTGCCGATGTGGATACCATGTTGGAAGCAGCCCATTCTGGTACAGGCAAGAATAAAAAAAATGCGATTGTGATTGGTGGTGGTCTGCTTGGTCTGGAAGCAGCAAACGGTTTAATGGAACAGGGTATGAATGTGAAAGTGGTTCACATTATGGATACCCTGATGGAGCGCCAGCTGGATGAACCGGCAGCAAAAATGTTGCAAGCGAATTTAGAAGAACGTGGCCTGGAATTTTTAATGGGCGCGCAAACCGAATCCATTCAGGGCAACGGCAAAGTCGAAAAAGTTTGTTTTAAAGACAGCACCGAAGTGGATGCCGATATTGTGGTGATGGCTGTGGGTATTCGTCCTAACTTTGAACTGGCCGAAAAAGTGGGTATTCACTGTGAACGTGGTATTGTCGTAAACGATACTATGCAAACATTTGACCCGGTTGTTTATTCAGTGGGTGAATGTGTGCAGCATCGAGGCCAGACCTATGGTCTGGTTGCACCATTATTTGAAATGGCAAAAGTTTGTGCCAATCATTTAGCTAAACACGGTATTGGTTTATACGAAGGCACTATGACTTCAACCAAATTAAAAGTAACCGGTATTGATCTATTTTCGGCAGGTGATTTTACCGGTAACGAGACAACCGAAGACCTGGTTTTTAAAGATGAGTCTCGTGGTGTTTACAGAAAGATTGTTGTAAAAGACAACATCGTACAAGGTGCCGTTATGTACGGCGATACTATCGATGGTACCTGGTACTTTGATTTAATGCGGGATGAAACCGATATTAGTGATTTCCGCTCGACCATTTTATTTGGTCAGGCACACCTGGGTGATTCCGGTCATGGTGATGACAATCGTGTTGCAGCCATGGCAGACTCTGCCGAAATTTGTGGTTGTAACGGTGTTTGTAAAGGCGATATTGTGAACGCCATTGTTGATAAAAAATTATTTACACTGGATGAAGTTCGGGCGCATACCAAAGCATCCAGTTCATGTGGTTCATGTACTGGTCTGGTAGAAGCCTTAATCGCACATACTGTGGGTGGTGACTATTCTGTTGCACCACATTTGAAACCGATGTGTGGTTGTACCGAACAGACCCATGATGGTGTACGTGAACAAATTCGCAAACAGGAATTAAAAACAATGCCAGCAGTGCGTGAAGCACTGGGCTGGGATACACCCGATGGCTGTCCTAAATGTCGTATGGCACTGAACTATTATTTACTTTGCCAATGGCCAACAGAATATAAAGACGACTCACAGTCCCGTTTTATTAATGAACGTGCACATGGCAACATTCAACACGATGGGACTTACTCGGTTATTCCTCGTATGTGGGGTGGCATGACCACACCACAGGAACTGCGTGCGGTTGCTGATGTTGCTGAAAAGTTCAATGTTGAAACAGTGCATGTTACCGGTGGCCAGCGTATTGGTTTGTATGGCCTGAAAAAACAAGACTTACCGGCAGTATGGAAAGAATTTACTGATGCCGGCATGGTTTCAGGGCATGCTTATGGTAAGGCATTACGAACGGTTAAAACCTGTGTGGGTAAAGAATGGTGTCGTTTCGGTACACAAGATTCTACCGCTATTGGCATTAAGCTTGAAGAATTAAGCTGGGGTTCATGGACACCGCATAAATTTAAAATGGCAGCATCCGGTTGCCCGCGTAACTGTGCAGAAGCCACCATTAAAGATTTTGGTGTTGTCTGTGTTGATTCGGGGTATGAACTTCATGTTGGTGGTAATGGTGGTATCAAAGTACGTGCAACCGATTTCTTATGTGCGGTAAAAACCGAAGAAGAAGTTTTAGAGTATGCGGCGGCTTATATGCAATTTTATCGTGAAGATGCGCATTACCTGGAACGTACCGCTCCATGGATTGAACGGATTGGTCTGCATCGGGTGAAAGAAGAAATTGTTGATGATGCAGAAAAACGCAAAATGTATGCAGAACGTTTTTATGTTGCGCAATCAGTTGCGCAGGACGATCCATGGAAAGAACGTGTTGACGGTGGTGAAAAACATGAATTTACACCACTAAAAGAAATCAGAGGGTAATTAAAATGAGTGACTGGATAGAAGTAGGCAGTTTAAATGATATACCAAAGCAAGGTGCACGTGTGGTTCGGACAGACGATGGTGATATCGCTGTTTTTCGTACTGATAGCGATGAGATTTTTGCGGTAAAAGATGAATGTCCTCACAAAAAAGGGCAGTTATCACAAGGCATTGTGTATGGTAGCAAGGTTGCCTGTCCATTACATAACTGGATGATCAATCTGGATTCCGGTACAGCGGTTGCACCGGATGAAGGTTGCGCAGCAACTTACCCGATTAAAATAGACGGTGACAAAATTATGTTATCACTTACGCCTAAAGATGGTTGTCCTAATAGTTAGGCCATTGAATTAACCACTAAGAACACTAAGTAAAAAATTAAGTGTTGTTATGTCATTGCGAGCGACAGCAAAGCAATCTTCTTGATACATGGTATTACTAACAAGATTGCTTTGCTGTCGCTCGCAATGACTATTAAATCTTTCTTAGTGGTAAAAAACGTTTAAATTTCGGAGTTAACACGATGCTATTCGGTCGTAACAAAAAGAATCCAATCAAAATTGCAGATAAAGGTGTTGTTGACTGGAAATACACAACCTGCGGTTATTGCTCTACCGGCTGCTCGATTGAAGTGGGTTTGGATAAAGACGGTGCTGCGGTTGCAACCCGTGGTGTTGCCGGTGCCGATGTTAATCGTGGCAAACTCTGCTTAAAAGGTATTTTTGAACACGAACTGTTTAATATCCCTGGGCGTGGCGATAAGCCTTTAATACGTGAGCATTTTTACGATGCGTTTGAGCAAACCAACTGGGATACAGCATTAGATAAAGTAGCCAGTGAAATAAAACGCATTCAGTCAGCCTATGGTCGAGATGCGTTTGCTATTGTTTCTACCGGCCAGATCATGACCGAAGAATTTTATACGCTGGGCAAACTCGCGCGTGGTGTTATCGGTACTAACAACTATGATGGTAATACAACACTTTGTATGTCTTCAGCGGTATCTGGCTATAAGCGTTCTTTTGGTTCCGATGGCCCACCGGGCTGTTATGACGACTTTGAACATACCGATTGTTTAATGGCCTTTGGTTCAAACCTTCCCGAGCAACATCCGATTATTTACTGGCGTTTAAAACAGGCATTGGAAAAACGTAAGTTTCCGGTGATTGTCGTGGATCCACGTGTAACCATGTTTGCGCAAATGGCCGATATTCATTTGCCAGTTACGCCAGGCACCGACCTGGCCTTATTAAATTCACTGGTGCATGTTATTTTAGATGAAGGTCTCGAAGATCACTCATATATCGATTCGAATACTTCCGGTTATGACGAGTTTATCAAAACAGTCGAACATTATGATCCGGTCAGTGCATCCAGGATTTGTGGTATTGATGAAGACACTATTCGAAATGTTGCACGTACCTATGCCAATGCCGGTGCTGCTATGTCTATCTGGACAATGGGCATCAATCAAAGTACTCATGGTTCCGATGGTGTATGTGCGATTAATAACTTAAACCTGGTGACCGGTAATATCGGTAAGCCTGGTGGTACCAGCTTATCCATTACCGGCCAGTGTAATGCTATGGGTACACGTGAATGGTCGGGTTGTTCTGGCTTACCCGGTTATCGAGCATTAGAAAAAGAGCAGGACAGAGAAGATATTGCAAAGTTCTGGGGCATCGATCCTGAATTTTTCCCAAAAAAACGTGGCTTGTTTCAGACTGATATTTTTCCGGCAATCGAAACCGGTCAAATCAAAGGTATGTGGATCATTGCAACCAACCCAATGACCTCGATGACCAACACCGCACGCATCCGTAAAATTTTAGAGAAACTGGATTTTCTGGTGGTGCAGGATGCCTATCAGGATTGTGAATCAAACCAGTACGCCAATGTTTACTTCCCTGCCGGTGTATGGGCAGAAAAAGAAGGCTGTTTTACCAATACTGAACGACGGGTTAATTTAATTCGTAACGTGATTAAACCACATGGTGATTCCAAACCGGACTTGTGGATTTTTAATCAAATGGCGAAGCGTTTCGAGCAAGGGCAAAAAATCAAATTTCCTGAAACAGCCGAAGGGGTGTTTGACGAATTACGCCAGTTATCCAAAGGACGGATGCTGGATTATTCCGGTATGAGTTATGAAAAACTCGAAACTCAAAAAGGCCTGCAATGGCCGTGTACCGAAGGGGACGAAACTGGTAGTCCACGGTTGTACACCGATGGCAAATTCCAGTACCCCGATGGTAAAGCAAAATTACTGGCTTTACCGTTTATCGACAATAACGAAGTGCCTGACGATGAATACCCGTTCTGGATGAACAGTGGTCGTGTAGTTGAACATTTCCATACCCGAACCCGTACCGGCAAGGTAGGCAACATCAATAAATTTAGCCCAACCCCTTATATGGAAATGAACCCGGATTCGGCCAAAGAGTTAGGTATTCAACATGGTGGTTATGCACGTTTAACCTCACGCCGTGGTGACGGGGTTGTTATGGTTCAGTGTACTCAGCGTGTACCACCTAACATGGTGTTTATTCCGTTTCATTTTCATGAATGTGCTAATCGCTTAACGTTGGGTTTACTCGATCCACATTCAAGACAACCGGCATTTAAACAGTGTGCGGTTAAAATAGAAGCCGTGGCTGATCAACATGCAGCCGCTGTACGAAACAAAGAAGCACGTGCTTTTTAATTTAGGAAAGAGTTAGATGTTTAAAGTACGAAAAGACGAACCAGAATATGCTTATCTGACTGATGCCAAAGCACCGCGTGTTAATCATTATGGAAAAAATATTGATTTAGCAGCAGAACACAGCGAGTTAACAGGGCAGAGTTTAAATATTAATGGCGACAGCAGTATCAGTGATAACCCTGACCGTTACAAACAGCACGGATTTTATTTTAATGCCGACAACTGTATATCCTGTCATGCCTGCGAGTCAGCATGCAGTGAAAAAAATGATCTGCCACCTTACCTTGCTTATCGCGCAGTGGGTTATGTCGAAGGAGGCACTTACCCAAGTTATACGCGTTTAAACATTTCGATGGCCTGTAACCATTGTGATAACCCGGTGTGCTTAAAAGGTTGTCCGACACGGGCTTACACTAAATACGCCGAGTACGGTGCGGTATTACAGGATCCAGACATTTGTTTTGGCTGCGGGTATTGTACCTGGGTATGTCCTTATAATGCACCGCAACTTGATATGAAAAAAGGTCATGTGCATAAATGTAATATGTGTGTTGATAGACTGGAAGCTGGACTCAAGCCAGCCTGTGCTTCTGCCTGTTTAGCAGGGGCACTGGATTTTGGTGTTATCGAAACTACACCGGAAAACCGTGATCAGTTAAAAACATCGATTCCCGGTTTCCCAACGGCGGATATTACTAATCCCAATATTCGCTTCCAGCAAACAAAAACCTTGCCGCAGGATATGTCTCGCACCGATGCGACGGCACTTAAGTATCACCGCAATGATGAAACGGGTGAGTATGAGCCGATGGTCGATGAGCAACGCAAGTCGAACAAAAAATTCTGGAACCTGAAAAAATTATTAACCTCACATGAAAATGCCCATATTGCCTTTACCTTAAGTGCACAAACCGTTATTGGTGCTTTCTTTATGGTTTTATTTTCACAGTACTTTGGTAATGATGCTGGCTTTGTCGATTTTACAGAAAATGTATCGACAACTTATGTCCCGTTAATGGCAGCATTGTTAGTACTGTTAAGTTTTGGTATGGCCAAATTAAATTTACACCTTGGCCGCCCGCATCGTTTTTATCGTGGTTTTTATAACTGGCGCATGTCACCAGTGAGTCGAGAAATTGCCGGGATTTCTTTATTTTTTGCGGGTATTGCAGGCTATGCCTTGTTTGCCTGGTTCAGTAATGGTGTGGCGCAATTTTTTGCTGATCTGTCGGCGATTGCAGCGGTTATTGGTGGTGTTGGTGGATTCTATTATATGTATAAACTGTATCGTATTCCGGCTCGGCCTTACTGGAACCACTGGCAAACAGGGAGCAGCTTTATTGGTAGTACCTTAGCTCTGGGTGGTCTGCTTGTTGTTATTGTTATTAGTATTACACACGGTTTAACTTTAACCTCAGCAACGCTTGAATTTACTGCAATATTTATTTTAGGTGGGTTAATAATTGAAGCATTGGGTTTATTATTTCATGCGCGCGATATGAAACGCAGCCATAGTGAAGGTGCTGTGTCCCATTACGAGCAAACCACAACTTATGGTAAGTCCTATCTTCTACGTAATTTTTTACTGGCAGCTAATATTATTGCAGTAGCTCTGGTCAGTATTTATGGTTTATCAGATGTTTTCGGAACGCTGGTTGGCATTACTTTAAGCTTATCCATATTTATCAGTGCCATACTGGGGCGTGCATTATTTTATGTATTAGTCATTCCAACAACAATGCCTGGGGCTTTCTTCTGGCGTAACAAGGGTTTTGAAGAGCATGCGCGCGAGACCGGTTTGGCTGATATGCCGCAAACCGGTGTTTTGGCAGACAATCATTAAAAGCAATACAAAGAGTTTAAAACAGATTTAAAGAGAGTATGATTTTATGTATCCAAATATGCAAATCAGGACCGTTAAGGTTGGCGATAAAGAAATAAGAACCTGTAGTGAAGGTTATATTGTTGACATGGATGAATGGAGTGCTGACTTTGTTCGTGCACAGGCCGCAGTTGAAGGGCTTGAGTTAACCGATGAGCATTGGGAAGTGGTTGAGTTTTTACGCAACTATTACGAAGAACATCGTGTGCAATGTGAAGTGCGTAAAATGATAAAACATTTTAAACAAATATGGGGTGCCGAGCGAGGCAACAGTAGTTACCTGCATAAAATATTTCCACGCGGTGGTCCGCAGAAGCAAGGTAACCGTTTGGCGGGCTTAATGCGTACCAAGGGCGAACATTAAAAGTTAACCTCGAGGGCACAAAAAACACGAAGAAGTTATCTTATATTAAAGATGGATAGTCTATAAAGTGGAGTTAACAACATATTTGTTTTGTTTGTGTACCTCATGTTTTAGTGGTTCAAAAACCTCCTGTTTTATCTCACCATCTCATGCTAGAATTTTTCTATATTTTTAGTGGTGTTTAATTCATGCCTTTAGAAGTCCAAACGACTTGTCCCTACTGCGGTGTTGGTTGTGGTGTGGTTGCCACGATTAGCGATGCAGGGTCTGTTTCTGTTAAAGGCGATCCGGCTCATCCAGCCAATTTCTCGCGACTATGTTCTAAAGGTGCCGCACTTGCCGATACTATTGGTATGGATGGCCGAGTGTTTTATCCGGAGGTAGATGGTATCGAGTACAGCTGGGAACATGCACTCGGTTATACAGCACGAAAATTTAATTCTATTATTGAGGAGCACGGTGCAGATTCTGTTGCCTTTTATGTTTCAGGCCAGTTAATGACAGAAGATTATTACGTTGCCAATAAATTAATGAAAGGATTTATTGGTTCGGCCAATATTGATACTAACTCCCGCCTTTGCATGTCGTCAGCCGTTGCTGCCTATAAACGTGCTTTCGGTTCGGACACCGTACCGTGCAGTTATGAAGATCTGGAACGCGCCAAACTAATCGTACTTGCCGGTTCGAATGCGGCCTGGTGCCATCCTGTTTTATACCAACGTATTGTTAAAGCAAAAAAACAAAATTCGGATCTGATGGTGGTGGTAATTGACCCACGCCAGACGGCAACCTGTGATATAGCCGACCAACATCTTGCGATTCAATCGGGTACGGATCATATTCTATTTAAAGGTTTATTAAACTATTTAGCGCAACAGGATGAAGTGAATCATTTATTTGTTTCACAATTTACCGAAGGAATGGGGGCTTGTCTTGAAGAGGCAAAGCGGTCTGTTGCAAGTTTAGATGCTGTTGCCACAGGTTGCGGTTTACCTGTTAGTGACATTAAACGTTTTTACCAACTGTTTGCATGTACCGAGCGGGTTGTGACAGTTTTTTCTCAGGGCATCAACCAGTGGTCGTATGGCACGGATAATGGTAACGCGATTATAAATTGCCACTTACTTACAGGACGTATTGGCCGGCCGGGAATGGGGCCCTTCTCTTTTACCGGCCAGCCTAATGCGATGGGTGGCCGTGAAGTGGGTGGCTTAGCCAATCAGCTTGCTGCACATATGGCTATTGAAAACAAACAGCACCGCCAGCTCGTAAAAGATTTTTGGGGTGCGCCATTTATACCCGAAAAAACAGGTTTAAAAGCGGTTGATCTGTTTAAAGCCGTACACAGTGGAAAGATAAAAGCTTTGTGGATTATGGCAACCAATCCGGCAGTGAGTTTACCCGACTCAAATTTTGTACGTGAAGCATTAGAAAAATGTGAGTTTGTTGTTGTTTCTGATTGTATGCGTAATACTGACACCACTCGCTATGCCAATATTCTCTTTCCGGCACAAACATGGGGTGAACGCGATGGTACGGTAACCAACAGTGAACGTCGTATTTCCAGGCAACGTGCTTTTTTGCCCACGCCGGGGCAGGCAAGACCAGACTGGTGGATTATTTCGAAAGTGGCGCAACAAATGGGTTATATCGAGGCTTTTAATTACGAGCGCCCGTTTGAAATATTTAAGGAACATGCTGCTTTGTCGGGCTATCACAATACTTCGCATAAAGAAGGCGTTCAACGTGACTTTGATATTAGTGGCTATGCAGATATTGACGAACCGCTTTATGATGCAATGCGGCCATTGCAATGGCCAATAACCAAAGATAACCCTGATGGCACGACTCGAATGTTTACCGATGGCCGGTTTTTTACAGCATCAGGGAAAGCGCAGTTTATTACCATTGAGCCGCACCAGCCTGTTTCCCTCATATCAGAGGCTTATCCTTTAATATTAAATACCGGACGCATACGTGACCAATGGCATACCATGACACGCACCGGTAAGTCGGCACGTTTATCCGGCCATATTCAGGAAAGTTTTATTGCGCTGCATACGGATGATGCCATGCAGTATGGTATTAGTGAAAACAGTCTGGTTACTGTAACGAGTGCAAAAGGGCAGGTTGTGGTGCGTGCTAATGTTTGTGACACCCAGCAACGTGGCAATGTTTTTATACCGATGCACTGGAATGATCAATTTTCAGGTTGCAGTGTGGTTGGAAAGTTAATTGATGCGGTTGTTGACCCCTTTTCTGGCCAACCAGAATTTAAATACACAGCGGTCGCTATTAAAGAAAAAATACCAGCATGGTACGGGTTTATTTTATCTCGCCGCAAATTAAAAATCAGTCATGCAAGTTACTGGTCAGTTTCAAGAGGACGTGGTTTGTGGCGCTATGAAGTTGCTGGCGATGAAGCGGCAGGGGACTGGGCAAACTGTGCACGGCAATTACTTTGTCAGAATGCTGATAATGTTGAATGGGTTGAATATTTTGATTCGGCGCAGAGCCGATACCGTGGTGCACGCATTGAAAATGGCCACCTGGAGAGCTGTATTTTTATTGGCCCGGATCAGGACTTGCCAGAGCGTGACTGGCTCGCACAGTTGTTAGCAAAACAATCATTGAAAGATGATGAGCGTATCAGCATCTTAACGGGTAAACCTTTATCTGGACAACAGGATGTGGGGCGTATTATTTGTTCCTGTTTCAGTGTGGGGATTAATACCTTAACCAATGCCATCGAAAAGCAACATTTAACAACCGTTGATGCCATTGGTGCAGCTTTAAAAGCGGGAACCAATTGCGGTTCCTGTGTGCCGGAACTAAAACGCCTTATTAACCTGGCTGAAAGAAGCTAACTGATTGTGAGTGTAAAGCACAATCAGGCTAACCAACTAAAACTGTGTAGGAAAATCCCTACGCAAGTTTAATCCTTGTCCTACAAGACAAAATAGCAACAGGCAAGTATGATTACTTACTCTTTGTAGTGGGTTGTTTGGGTGATTCTGGTGCGAGTTTTGAAGAGTAAAATAGTATTAATTTTGAGTATTTGGTTGGTAACCACTATCGTGGTTCTTTCTTTACCGACTAAAAGCGGTACATCATTACAATCAAGCAATTCTAAAGCTGTATCGGCTACTTCGCCGTCGTTATCTTCAGTTACGAGCAGGAATATTCGGTGAGTGCCGTTATACAAATAGCACGTTTTTCTGAACAGGGAGCCATCCCGGTTCGTGCAGAACGTTTTTACCAAAGCAGCAACCAATGGTTCTTTTCGGT
>VAPL010107523.1_pt1 | contig 21819 bp, 18 predicted proteins | sample 3395061 | NCBI WGS metagenome assembly VAPL01 (sample SAMN08290444, study PRJNA428436) | hydrothermal vent metagenome | isolation source: Deep-sea hydrothermal vent chimney 2 | place: Pacific Ocean: Juan De Fuca Ridge | depth 2182 m m | reverse complement strand
GGGGAAAAGATTTTAGAAGCGATACAACTCGCTTGGATTGAAGAAGTAGAATAATGTTTGAAGCCTTATTATTTCTCTTCATCAAACATTTCATTTGCGATTTTCCTTTACAAGCCTTTCCGTGGATTTATAACAATAAAGGCCGTTACCTACATCCAGGCGGCATCGTACACGCAGGGTTACATGGTATCGGCACTTCATTGGTTCTTTTCCCTTTTGTCGGTAGTGCAACTTTTATATATGGCCTAGTAGACATGGTCGTGCACTACCATATTGATTGGGCAAAAATGAACTTGTCAGAGCACTATGACTTAAAACCAAGCAATAGTGAACGGTTTTGGATCTTACTAGGCCTTGATCAGCTACTACACCACCTCACTTATTTTGCGATTATTTACTATGCCTTCAAATACACAAGCCTCTAACACAGCAATTCCTAAAGAGATTTTCAAAGCCTATGACATACGCGGTATTGTTGGTAAAACATTAACGCCAGAGATTGTAGAATCTATCGGCCATGCAGTTGGTAGCGAAGCTGCAAAACGTAACCAAAAAACAGTGTGTGTAGGCTACGACGGTCGTTTGTCCGGTCCAGCATTAGCATCAGCATTATCACGCGGCATACGGCTGGCAGGGATTGATGTTATTAACTTAGGCTTAGTGGCTACTCCTGTCGTTTATTTTGCCGCACATCATCTTAATACGCACTGCGGAGTGATGGTGACAGGTAGCCATAACCCACCAGATTACAATGGTCTTAAAATGGTACTCGCCGGCGAGACGTTATCTGGTGAAGCGATTCAAGGCTTACGCCTACGCATCGAAGAAAACAACCTAACAACTGGCGAAGGCAAAGAAAGTGACTATTATATTGACGATGAATACATCGCTAAAATTAGTGACCATATTAAACTAGCACGCCCAATGAAAATTGCCGCAGATTGCGGAAATGGTGTGGCTGGTGCCTTTGCTAAAAAACTCTACGAAGCACTAGGCTGCCAAGTAGAAGAACTCTTCTGTGAAGTCGATGGAAACTTCCCCAACCACCATCCTGATCCATCTGTCCCCGACAACTTAGTAGACTTAATTGACACCTTAAAAACGGGCGATGCCGAAATAGGCCTAGCCTTTGATGGTGATGGTGACCGCTTAGGTGTGGTTACCAAAGAAGGTAATATCATTTACCCAGACCGCCAATTACTGCTATTTGCAGAAGATGTACTTAAACGCGAGCCTGGTGCTACGATTATTTACGATGTGAAATCGACACGCAACTTAGCCCCATGGATTAAAGCGCGTGGTGGTAACCCACTGATGTGGAAAACAGGGCACTCTCTAGTGAAAGCAAAAATGAAAGAAACTGGCTCTGCACTAGCAGGCGAAATGAGTGGCCACGTTTTCTTTAAAGAGCGTTGGTATGGTTTTGATGATGGTTTGTATTCTGGTGCACGTTTGTTAGAAATTCTCAGTCGATTTGACGACCCTTCAGCGATATTAAACAACTTACCCGATAGCGTAAGCACGCCAGAGCAGCACATCAATATGAAGGAAGGTGAACCGCATGCGCTTATCGCCAAAATAAAGCAAACAGCAACATTTGAAAATGCTGAAGTGCTGACGATTGATGGCTTGCGTGTTGAATACGCGGATGGCTTCGGTTTAATGCGCCCTTCTAACACCACACCTGTCATCGTATTACGCTTTGAAGCAGACAATGAAACGGCTTTAAAACGTATACAAGACACCTTTAGGTCGGTGATATTAGCGGCAGCACCTGAAGCCAAACTGCCATTTTAAGTTAAGCCATGTCAAAGAATAGCTTTTTTATCACCGCTATTTGGCTTTGCATCGCCGGGGCAATTTATTACCTTGCCGACAACATTCAAAACCCCAACAAGATTAATACCTTGGGTTCAAATACTGAGGTTGTTCTAAAACGTGGGCTAGATGGCCATTACCGTGCAGAAGCATTAATCAATGATGTCAAAGTCAATGTACTGGTTGATACCGGCGCTACTGGCGTTGCTATTTCACAATCAGTCGCCAACAAACTTAATCTTAAAAGCATTTCTGCCGTACGCACCAGTACAGCCAATGGCGATACCGTTAGTTATATGGCGCGGCTTAGCACTGTTAAGCTTGGGGGCATAGAAGCTAAAAATGTATCTGCCATGATTACCCCAGGCTTGCATGGTGATGTACTACTAGGCATGAGCTTTTTGGGGCGCATGGATGTACGCTTGTATAAAGGAAAAATGACGATTAAAGCGATTTAGTACGTCAGCAGAAAAATTATGTGTATATAGTTTGCGCCCATTTTTGTGGCAGTCTATAGTGCCATTAAACATTGCTTAAACTTAAGAATTAAAAAGAAAAACAACATGAATCACACTCTAGCATCAATCACGTTATACGGACGCACGCGTTGGTATAATAGCTGTTTGGCGTCTGGGAAGGTTTTTGGGTTCTAAATGAAAATAAACATATTTAAAGGTGCGCGGCGAATTGCAATTCTCTGCGCAGTATTATTGACAGTCGGCACTCTGATTAATTCGGTTGGCTCCTATCAACCTGGGCTAGCCCGATATTCTATCGCACAACCTAACGGGGAATTTGTTTATATGAACGCGTCTTGCCCGGCCGATGCTGGACGGTACTCATTTATAGTAAAAACCAGTACCCAAAAAAAAGTTATAATTATCCTTTGTCTATTGCCTATGTCTTTTGGAGAAAGTGAAAAGAAACTCGTTCCATACAAGATCGATAAAAAGGGGAAGGCTTGGGGTGCGGACATCTATAGCACTGAAGTTTCTGATTACAAGAAAAATCTCGAAAAACGGTTCAAAATACCTTTCAAAGATGAAGATAAAATTAACAAGAAAAGTTCAAGAAAGTATCAAGAAGCTATGATTGATAAACTCGGTTACTTAATCGCTGGACTCGCAATACTTGGCGGAATTGTGTTTGCAATTGGCTGGATTGTACGAGGGTTTCTTGGTATCCCACATGGTATGGATAAGCGTCCAGATGCCTAACCAGCCCATCAAGCGGGACACGCCAAAGTGCGCGCCCCTTATGTCAAACATTAAAAAAGCCAGTAAAGCTGGCTTTTTAATTCCTCATTACATTTAAGTAATAACGGTTGGCTTTTCTCGACCTGTTCGTGCTTTTAATTCCGAAATCTGCAACGCAATCTGTATCATCTCACCGAGCGCTTCTTGTGCATCTAAATGATGGTTTGTTGTATCCGGTTCAAAAGCTTCTAAATAAATACGGATAGTAGCTCCTTGCGTGCCTGTGCCTGATAATCTAAATATGACGCGTGAACCATCTTCAAATAAGATTCGTAAACCCTGCTTGTGACTGACAGAACCATCAATTGGATCTGTATAAGAAAAATCATCACAAGCCTTCACTTGATATCGGCCAAAGATTTTACCTGTCATTGCCGTAAAGTTTTCACGTAAGTGTGTAATCACGCCATTGGCATCATCTGTTGGAATGTTTTCATAATCATGACGTGAATAGACATTACGGCCATATTCAACCCAATGTGATTTAACAATCTCTTCTACACCCTGTTTACGTGCTGCAATAATATTTAACCAACATAATACGGCCCACAGCCCATCTTTCTCTCGCACATGATTAGACCCTGTGCCGAAACTCTCTTCGCCACAAAGCGTAACTTTATCAGCATCCATTAAATTACCAAAAAACTTCCAGCCAGTAGGCGTTTCAAAACAATCAATATTTAATTTTTTTGCCACTCTATCAACGGCACCACTCGTTGGCATTGATCTTGCCACACCAGCCACACCAGCTTTATAAGCAGGGATCAACTGTGCGTTTGCTGCAATAATCGCCAAACTATCTGAAGGTGTCACAAAAAAATGGTTGCCTAAAATCATATTGCGGTCGCCATCACCATCTGAAGCCGCACCAAAATCAGGCGCTTCATCTCCATATAAAATATCAACTAAATCATGTGCATAGGTCAGGTTAGGATCAGGATGCCCACCACCAAAAGTTTCACTCACATCGCAATTCATCAAACTGGATGCTGACGCACCTAACCGGTTCACAAAAATCTCTTTTGCATACGGTCCAGTGACAGCATGCATACCATCAAACTTAAGTTTAAAATCGCCTGCTAATAACGCTTTTATGGCTGTAAAATCAAACATACTAACCATCAAATCAGCATAATCACTGACCGGGTTAATCACCTGCACGCTAAAACCGTCTAACTGTGTTTCCCCGACAACATCTAGTGCCACATCAGGTATATCGGCTAGCTGATATTGTGTAATCTTTTTACTAATATCGAAAATAGCCTCAGTAACTTTTTCAGGTGCTGGGCCACCATTTTCCGAATTGTATTTAATGCCAAAATCTTCATCTGGCCCAGCAGGGTTATGGCTAGCAGAAAGAATGATGCCACCAAAAGTTTTATACTTACGAATAACATGCGAAGCTGCAGGGGTAGAGAGTATCCCGCCCTGCCCCACAATCACTTTTCTAAAACCATTTGCTGCAGCCATTTTAATAATCACTTGAATAGCCACTCGATTATAGAAACGCCCGTCGCCACCTAAGGTAAGCGTGGCATCTTTAGGCATGTCTAATGTATCAAAAATGCTTTGCACAAAATTTTCTAAGTAGTGCGTCTGTTGAAAGGCTTTTACCTTTTTACGTAAGCCAGAAGTGCCCGGCTTTTGATCAGAAAATGGCGTACTTGTGATTAGATTTATTTGCATGATGCTTTCGCTTTATTCATTAATGGCTTTATTTCTTACTTGATTTCACATCCCAAATCTGTTCCGCATATTCCGCAATGGTTCTATCGCTAGAAAATTTACCCATATGCGCCACATTTAAAATGGCACGACGTGTCCATTCTTCTTGATCCAAATACAACTCGCCAACTTCATCTTGTTTTGCAATATAACTTTCATAATCAGCCAATAACAAATAATGGTCGCCATTATTAAGCAAAGTGTCAACAATTGCTTGGTAACGATTTGGCTCTTCAATAGAGAAGTAACCTGAAGAAATCATATCTAACACTTCTTTAAGTTCAGCATTTTGTTGATAGTAATCTCTAGGGTTGTATCGACCTTTCTTCAAGTCAGCAACTTCATCTACTGTTAAACCGAAAATGAAGATATTTTCCTCGCCAACTTCTTCCATAATTTCCACATTGGCGCCATCTAAGGTGCCTATGGTCAATGCACCGTTTAGCGCCATTTTCATATTACCGGTACCACTGGCTTCTGTACCTGCTGTTGAAATTTGTTCAGACAAATCACTGCCAGGAAACAGCACTTCAGCCGCTGAGACTTCATAATTGGGGTAATACACAACCTTTAACTTATCACCTACAGTGACATCGTTATTCACTATTTCTGCCACATCATTAATTAAACGAATAATCAGTTTTGCTAACCAATAGCCTGGCGCAGCTTTACCCGCAAAAATAACAGTCCGTGGCGCAACATTGCCAGCTTCACCTCTACGAATGCGGTTATATAAAGTGATGACATGTAACACATTTAGCAACTGCCGCTTATATTCATGAATGCGTTTAATCTGCACGTCAAACATTGAATTTGGATTCAACGTCACGCCCGTTAAACTTTCAATTTTATTGGCTAAACGCACTTTATTATCATGCTTAACAGCCCTAAAAGCTTTGCAGAAGTCTTTATCTTTTGCCAGTGGCGTCAATTTAACCAAAGCATTTAAATCTTTTTTGAAAGAGCTGCCTATTGCTTTTGTAATAAGTGCTGACAATGTTGGATTAGCCTGGTTTAACCAACGACGCGGCGTAATGCCATTGGTCATATTGGTAAATTTGTTTGGGTAAATCTTATGGAAATCTTTAAATAAAGTTGTTTTGATTAACTCACTATGCAGCGCAGCTACACCATTAACCGTATGGCTGCCAACGACGGCTAAATGCGCCATACGCACACAACGTCCTTGCGATTCATCGATTATGGAAACACGGCTAAGCAAACCAGCATCACCTGGAAAGTGATGATTGACCATATGTAAGAATTGATGATTAATTTCATAAATGATTTCTAAATGGCGTGGCAACAAATCACCAAACAGCTCTACTGACCACGTTTCTAACGCTTCTGGCATCAACGTGTGATTGGTATAAGCAAAGGTTTTATTACTAAGACCCCATGCCAAATCCCAACTTAAATGATGCACATCCACCAGTTGATACATCATTTCGGCAACGCCAATTGCCGGGTGTGTATCATTCAGTTGAATGGCTATTTTTTTAGGTAGTTCTTTCCAATCTGCTATTGAGTTAACGTCTCGCGTACTTAAAAATCGTCGTAAAATGTCTTGTATCGAAGCTGAAACAAAGAAATATTGTTGCTTTAATCTTAGTTTACGCCCATTGGCCGAGGCATCATTTGGATAAAGTACTTTTGAAATGCTTTCAGTACCGTTACGCTCTTCAACCGCTTTTTCATAATTGCCGTCATTAAAATGACGTAAATCGAATTCATTTGCTGCTTTAGCTGACCAAACCCTCAGTGTATTCACCGTCTCTGTACCAAAACCAGGCACTGGCATGTCATAAGGCATGGCCACTACATGTTCTTCATCAATCCACAAACGTTTAGTCCCTATACCGTCATCTGCAGGCACATCTACTGTTTTGCCATAAAACTTAATAGGGTAAGCTGCCTCCGGACGTTGAAACTCCCATACATTGCCATTACTTAGCCAATTGTCAGGGTTTTCTACTTGCTGCCCGTTTTCAATCGTTTGTTTAAACATGCCATATTCATAACGTATGCCATAACCCATTGCCGGCAAATCCATGGTCGCCATAGAATCTAAAAAACAAGCAGCCAAACGGCCAAGGCCGCCATTACCTAATGCTGCATCATGTTCCATCTCTTTCGTTGTTTCTAAATCACGTCCTAACGCATGTAAACTTTCATCTAATTCACCTTCAATACCAACATTAAGCGCAGCATTACTCAACATACGGCCAATCAAGAATTCTAATGAAAGATAATAAACACGTTTCGGATCTTGTTCTGCGTAAGCTTTTGAGGTTTTTATCCAACGCTCTGCAATATGATCACGAACCGTATAAGCCGCGGCTTTATACCAATCCCACTCGGTAGAAGCTTCATCGGTTTTAAAGCATGAAAAAGCCAAATGATTTTGAATGGCTTGCTTCATAGGCGTTAACTTAGCTAAGGGTAAGCTTGTGTTTTGTTTCTGCTTCATTTTTTAATTACTTTCAAAATTTCAATTATTTAAAATATAGTTAAACTACAAATTCTTTAGGTTGCTCGCCTGCTAAGCAAGCAACACCGTTTCATAAAGCGACAAATAGGCCTGTGCTCTTGATTCCCAACTCAAATCAAGTTGCATACCATTACGTTGGATACTGCGCCATTCAGCTTTTTTATGCCAACTGGCAATCGCACGCTTAATCCCTGCTTGCAAGGCAACTGTCGTTGCATCTTCAATCACAAAACCTGTAGCTGTTTTATTCTTAAGCGTTACCGCATTGGTGTCAACAATGGAATCGGCTAATCCTCCTGTCGGCGTAACAATGGGCGGTGTGCCGTAAGCAATACCGTACATTTGATTCAATCCGCACGGCTCAAAACGAGACGGCATCACAAACATATCACAACCGGCCATTATATTATGCGATAGCGATTCGTTATAGCCAACAGTCACACTGACCTGAGTTGGGTGCTGCATAGCGAGCGCTCTAAAATGTGCTTCCATCACACTATCACCACTGCCTAAGACCGCGAACTGACCACCTTGTGCAACAATCTCAGGAATAATCGCAGGCAACAAATCCAGCCCTTTTTGATCAGTAAAGCGGCTAACAACACCCAATAAAGGAGCATCAGCACTTTCTTTCAAGTTGAGTTGCTGCTGCAAATGTTTTTTAACGGCTTTCTTTCCAGCCATACGGCTCGCCGTATAATTTTTAGGCAGGTGCTCATCAACTGCAGGGTTCCAATCATTCGTATCAATGCCATTTAAAATGCCAACCAAATCATTTTGGCGTGTTTGCAATAATCCTTCCAAACCAAAACCAAACGTTGGTGTTTGTATTTCATCCGCATAAGTCGGGCTCACTGTGCTTAACTTATCTGCGTAAAAAAGCCCTGCTTTTAAAAATGAAATTTGATTATGGCATTCAAAACCGTTGATATTAAAGTGCGCCACAGGTAGTGCTAACATACTCATATAACTCGCATCGAAGTAGCCTTGAAACGCTAAATTATGAATACTAAAAATGGATTTAGCCGTTGAATGATCAAGCAACTTCATATAGGCAGGCACAAGACCTGTTTGCCAATCATTACAATGTACAAGTGTAGGCTGCCAAGCTTTATAGGGTGTTGCTACACTACATAACAGACTCGCTACACGTGACAACACGCCAAAACGCAAGGCATTATCTTCCCAACCGACACCCTCTTCATCACTATATGGCCCTCCCAGGCGCTCATATAATTCAGCATTTTTAATCGCAATTACATCAACAGTTGCGCCATCTTGCTTGCTGTGAATTTTAGGCATTTTACCTATTACTAGCGTACAAGTTTGGTTCAGCACATCAATAGTCGCAATTGTTTTTGGTGAGACAATTTGATCTAACACTGCTGAATAACCGGGCAGCAAAATCTTAACGTCACCTTCAAATGCATTTAAGTTTTTGAGCGCTTGCGGTAAAGCACTACTCACATCCGCTAAGCCACCCGTTTTCATCAACGGGTAAGCTTCAGAAGTTACAAATAAAACTTGCATAAATTCTACTCAATATTAAAAAAGTGCTCACATTGAGCACTTTAAAGTTAAAACAGGTGCTGTCGATTTAATCCAGCTGCAAAACGACGCAGGAAAGCGGAGGCACCACCATTGATATTGACTGTGACTGATTCATCCAAGAAACATCTTCAGAATTCAAGCCATAGACGTTGCCTTGGTTGCTACCGCCATAACAAGCAGCATCACTATTAAATAGCTCCGTGTAATGCCCGACTGCAGGTACGCCTAGACGATAATTTTCTCGCAGTACGGGCGTAAAATTCAACACAACCACAACAAAAGCACCATCACGCGCACGTCTGATAAAACTTACGACCGACTGATCTGAATCTCTACAATCAATCCAATCAAACCCCTCTTGATCAAAATCTAAATCATGTAAAGCTTTTAGCTTTGCATACAAATGATTAAGGTCTTGGTTAGCGCGCAAAACACCTTGGTGCCATTGTTCACCTGAATCGTTATTCTCTAGCAAATGCCAGTCCAGACTGGTATTCACATCCCATTCTCTGCCTTGCCCAAACTCATTACCCATAAAGTTTAGTTTCTTCCCTGGCGCGGTCATCTGATAGCTCGTCAACAAACGCAAGTTCGCAAACTTCTGCCAAGTATCTCCTGGCATTTTGTCTAATAATGAGCGCTTACCATGCACAACCTCATCATGAGAGAAAGGCAATACGAAATTCTCACTATAAGCATACAACTGACCAAAGGTAAGCTGATCATGATGATATCTTCGGTGCACAGGGTCTTCTTCCATATAGGCCAAGGTGTCATTCATCCAGCCCATATTCCATTTCATATTAAAGCCTAATCCACCCGCATAAACAGGACGGGACACCCCTGGCCAGGCTGTCGATTCTTCAGCAATAGTTAAGACACCAGGAAACTCTTCTCCCACCATCATATTCAATTGTTTTAAAAACTCAATGACATCTAAATTTTCTCTACCACCGTATTTATTAGGCAGCCATTGATCTGGTTCACGTGAATAATCTAAATAAAGCATGGAGGCCACCGCATCTACCCGTAAGCCATCAATGTGAAATTCACTAATCCAGAAGTTGGCATTACTCATCAAAAAAGTACTCACTTCATTACGGCCGTAATTAAAGATATAAGTACCCCAATCTTGATGCTCACCTAATCGTGGGTCTTCATGCTCATATAAAGCAGTGCCATCAAAGCGAGCCAATGCCCAGTCATCTTTAGGAAAGTGGCCAGGCACCCAGTCTAATATGACACCAATGTTGGCTTTATGGAAAGCATTAATAAGGTAGCGTAAATCATCTGGCGTGCCAAAACGATTCGTCACCCCAAAATAACCTGTTGTTTGGTAGCCCCAAGATTCTGTCAACGGGTGCTCAGTAATCGGCAACAACTCAACGTGGGTATAGCCCATATCAACGACATGCGGCACCAGCGTATCCGCTAACTCACGATAAGTTAAATAGTGCCCTTCGGCATTACGCTTCCAACTACCTAAATGTACTTCATAGCAATTAAAAGGCGCATGCAACCAATCATTGGCTTTTCTGCTCTTCAACCAAGCCGCATCTGTCCATTTATGCTTGCTTTGGCTGATTTTACTGGCTGAGCCAGGTCTTTCTTCAAATTCAAAACCGTATGGGTCTGTTTTAACAAGCACTTGATTAGTATGTCGGTTACGGATTTCAAATTTATACAAATCGGCATCAGTTAGATGTGGAATAAACATCTCCCAAACACCGCTACTACCGAGCGAGCGCATAGAATGCACGCGGCCATCCCATTGGTTGAAGTTACCCACCACACTCACGCGGTCGGCATTTGGTGCCCACACGGCAAATCTAACCCCTGCAACACCTTGTTGCTCACATAATTGCGCACCAAAAGTCTTATAAGCTTGCTTTAAAGTGCCCTCGCCGAACAGATGCAATTCATGTTCAGTTATCGCACCATAGAAGGTATACGCATCATATACTTCATAGCTATGTCCATGTGATTCAACTTTTAGTAAACAAGGCAAATCAATTGTCTCTTTAACACTTAATTCAAACATGCCTGCCGCATTGACCTTTTTAAGTGCAAGCCATTTTTTGCCTACCTTAAGTGAGACCTTATCCGCTTGCGGGTTAAACACGCGCTGTACATAACCGCCGCTTTTTGCATGATGACCTAAATAACTAAATGGGTCATGATGCAGTGCATCAAGAATGCGCTGCATGTCGACCGCGTTACTATCAACTACAGGAGCTGTCTTTTTAACCAGCGCCGTCCTTTTAACTTTATTAATCGTGCTTTTATCTTTTGCCAAAATTTTCTCTCAAATTATGTTCGACTTATTAAGTCAAAGAGCAATTTAAAACTAACAAAGCATATTATAATGTAGTTTGTCATGTAATAAGTCATTTTAATTTAATGTGTTAGGAAGAAAAATGTCTGAAAAAAAACATATCGAGCGTCGGAAAAATGGTGTTGGTGAAACAACATCCTCAGACCGATATATTAGTAATTTAACCAAGAATACCGTTGCCATTATTCTGGCTGGCGGTCGTGGCAGCCGTTTAAAAAACCTAACAGATTGGCGCGCTAAACCGGCCGTTCAATTTGGTGGGAAATTTAGAATTATTGACTTTCCGTTATCCAATTGTATTAACTCTGGGATACGTCGCATTAATGTTGCCACACAATATAAATCGCAAAGCCTGATTCAACACCTACAGCGTGGCTGGGGTTTCTTGCGTGGTGAGTTTAATGAATATGTCAATATTATTCCAGCACAACAAAGAGTTAGTGAAGAATGGTACAAAGGCACCGCTGATGCTGTTTATCAAAATATTGACTTACTGCGTGAAGGTGGCGGCGAATACGTTTTGTTACTGGCTGGTGACCATATATATAAAATGGATTACGGTAAAATGCTGGCGACACACGCTAAAAGCGGTGCAGACATGACTATTGCCTGCATTAATGTATCATTAGAAGAGGCCAAAGGCTTTGGTGTATTAGCCGTTGATGAGACAGATCGCGTGATTGAATTTGCTGAAAAACCAGAACAACCTAAACATATGCCAGGTGACCCAACAAAAGCTTTTGCTAGCATGGGCATTTATATTTTCAACGCCAAATTTCTATACGAACAAGTCATTCGTGATGCGGATGAACCAAAATCAACACACGACTTTGGTGGCGACATCATCCCCCATATCATTGACAAATACCACGTACAAGCACATCGGTTTACCGAAAGCTGTGTCAACGCTCAGAAAAACAATTATTACTGGCGTGATGTCGGTACCATTGATGCTTACTGGGAAGCGAATATGGAACTCACCAAGGTCATTCCCGAACTCAATTTATACGATAGCGTGTGGCCAATCTGGACCTACCAAGAACAAAACCCACCGGCTAAATTTGTCTTTAATGAAAAGGCCAGAAAGGGTAGCGCGATTGATTCCTTAATCTCTGGTGGCTGTTTAATTAGCGGCGCGTCTGTCTTAAACTCTGTGTTGTTTTCAGATGTGCATGTCGAAAACTACACCACGATTGAAGGCTCAGTTATCTTGCCAAAAACCACAATCGGCAGAAATGTGACGCTAAAAAATGTCGTTGTTGATAGAGGTTGCTTTATCCCTGATGACATGCAAATCGGTGTTGATTTAAAAGCAGATGCAAAGCAATTTTATGTATCTGAAAAAGGCGTCGTTTTAGTCACCCCAGATATGCTTGGCCAAGACTTATATAGAATCAATTAAAAAAAACAGGAATAAAAAGTAGCAAATGAAAAAAGAACCTAAGCTTTACCTCAACCTTTATTGGCATATGCACCAACCCGATTATCGGGATTTAAGCACGCATGAATATGTACTGCCGTGGACATATCTACACGCAATGAAAGACTATAGCGATATGGCTCACCATATTGAGGCAAATCCTCGTGCACGCGTTAGCTTTAACTTTGTACCCATCTTGCTCGAGCAGCTAGAAGATTACACGCAACAGTTTGAGTCAAATACAATACGCGACCCGCTTTTAGCGTTACTGACCGAACCTAATTTAGAGGGCATTTCAAGAGAACAATGCCGTTTAGTAGTACAAAGTTGCTTTAAAGCGCATCACGAAAAGATGTTGACGCCGTTTCCGCACTATCAGCGTTTACTTCACCTCTACCAACTTGTAGAACCCGTTACAGACGATAGTGACTTTCATTATCTATCTGGACAATATAAAGCAGACTTACTGGTTTGGTATCACCTCGCTTGGTTTGGCGAAAGCATCCGTCAAGAAAATGAAGTGGTGAAATCGCTCATAAAAAAAGGCCTATTTTTTACGCTAGAAGATCGTGAACAATTATTTGGCGTGATTAAAGAGACGATTAATGGCTTAATCCCACGCTATAAAAAGTTAATGGTTGATGGCCAGATTGAACTCACAACAACCCCTTACTATCACCCAATATTACCGTTACTGCTAGACTTTAAATCGACCAAAGACGCCATGCCTGATGCACCATTGCCGCAAAACGAGCTATACGCAAATGGCCGAAACCGTGCCATTGAGCATATTGATGCGGCAAAGCAGTATCACACTCACTTGTTCGACCAAGCGCCAACAGGTATGTGGCCTGCAGAAGGTGCCGTATCACATGCCAGTTTCTCTCTGCTTGCAGAGCAAGGCGTACAATGGGCGGCAAGCGGCCAAAGTGTATTAGCTAATAGCTTACATTTGTCTAATTTAGAGGCGGATAGTAACAACGAGTACCTATACCAGCCTTATACCGTGACAAATGGAAAAGATAATATTGTTTGCTTTTTTAGGGACGACAATCTCTCTGACAAAATTGGTTTTGAATATGCCAACATGCACGCAACAGATGCAGTGAATGACTTTATTGCAACGTTGGAAGGCATTGGCGAAAAAGAAGCAGATTACCCAAGAGTTGTCAGCGTTATTTTAGATGGTGAGAATGCATGGGAATATTACCCCTATAACGGCTTCTATTTCTTAAAAGAGCTATATGAGGCTTTAGCCAACCATCCAACCATTGAAATGAGCACGTTTAGTGACGTTTTACAGTTACAAGAAAACAACAAACTGCCTCAACCCAAATTACTGCCGCAAGTCGCAGCTGGTAGCTGGGTATACGGTACCTTAAGCACTTGGATAGGTAGCGAAGATAAAAATGCGGCTTGGGATTTACTCTGCGAAGCCAAAAAAGTATACGACAGCAATATACATGCCCTTAATAAAGAAGAACAAAAAGATTGCGAACAGCAGCTGGCTATTTGCGAAGGATCCGATTGGTTTTGGTGGTTTGGTGATTACAATGCGTCGGATAGCGTGAAAAGTTTTGACCAGCTTTACCGTCGTAATTTAATTAATTTATACCAACTGCTTAAACAAACTGTGCCTAAAAACTTGAATCAACCCATTAGTCAAGGTGGTGGAGACGCGGAAAATTCTGGCACCATGAGAAGAGGACAAAACGATTAATGACGCTTGGTAAGAATAGTAATCGCCAAGCAGGCGTTCTGTTACACATCAGCTCTCTACCCAGTGGAGACTTAGGATTAGACGCCTATCGCTTTATTGATTTTTTAGCTTCTACAGGTACCAGTATATGGCAAACATTGCCTATCAATATGCCGCATGACGACTCCCCCTACCAATGTATATCAGCACATGCTGGGAATCCAGACTTTATCTGTCTGCAATCGCTCATTGAAGAAGGTTTGCTGAATGCAGACGAAAAAGATTTACCACGCAATCAGCTATTTAACATCGCTTACGAACGCTTTGTCGAACGCGACCAATTAGAGGCATTTAAGCAATTCTGTCAAAAGTATCAGACTTGGCTAGAAGATTTTTCGCTTTATTTATGTTTGCGCCGTCAATATACCTTTGCTGAGTGGAATACATGGCCAGATGAATTTAAAAACCGTGACAAAACAGCAATGACTATACTTAAAACAGACCTTGCTAACGAAATAAGTGTCATTAAGTTCACGCAGTTTTTATTCTTTACACAATGGCATAAGCTAAAAGCCTATGCCCAGCAAAAACAGGTACAATTATTTGGTGACATTCCCATCTTTGTTGCTTACGACAGTGCCGATGTTTGGGCACAACCAGAACTATTCAAGCTCAATGAAAATAAAGAAATGTCAGTGGTTGCTGGCGTCCCACCCGACTACTTTTCTGAAACGGGCCAACGTTGGGGCAACCCGCATTACAACTGGGCAGAAATGGCCAAGGACAACTACGCATGGTGGCTTGCTCGCATAGAAACACAAACACACCTGTTTGACATGATACGAATCGACCATTTCCGCGGCTTAGAAGCTGCTTGGGAGATTCCTGCTAATGACGACAACGCCATTAATGGCACATGGATAGAAGCACCTGGTGATGCTTTACTTGCTAGCATTCTAGGGCATTTCCCTAACATCCAATTAATCGCTGAAGATTTAGGCATTATTACGCCAGAAGTCGAAGCGTTAAGGGCCAAATACGAACTGCCAGGCATGAAGATATTGCACTTTGCCTTTGGTGGTGATGAAAATAACCCCTACCTTCCACATAACATTGAAGAAAACAGTGTGATCTATACAGGGACGCACGATAACAATACAACACTAGGCTGGTATGAATCGATTAGTGAAGATGAACAACAAAATGTTAATGCTTATATAAGCGAAAACAATCTAAGTAAAAACAACGCATCAACTGATGTGGACATGCCGTTCTCATTAATCAACACTGCCTTAGCTGCCATCTCTACAATCGCCATTATTCCCATGCAAGATATCCTCGAACTTGATACGAATAGCCGCATGAATGTGCCAGGAACTTCTGAAGGTAATTGGCATTGGCGTTTTAGATGGGACCAGTTAAATGCCAATCAAATTAATCAGTTTTCCGAAGCCATTCAACGACATGGCCGAGCCGTATAGACTGCAAAAAAATGGCTAAAAGTATCGGTATAGACATAGGCGGTACAAATTTCAGAGTGGGTGTGTTCGATCAACTAGTATTTATTTCTGAAACACGTTTCCAAGCTAACTTTTCAACATTATGCAAAAATAACAATGCAAACACAGCTTGGCAGACCATCATTACCACCATCACTGAAGGCATTGAAAAAGTGTTGGCGCAACATCCTGATGTACAAGATATAGGCATTGGCTTTCCTGGCTTTATTGACCCAAAAACAAAATGTATTAGCGAATCGCCAAACCTACCCGGTCTTAAAAACGTTAACCTTGCAAAAGACCTAACCAGTGCGCTGAGCAAAGAGCATCAAATCAATCCAGTACTCGTTGAAAATGATGCCCTTGTTGCCGCATATGGTGAATATTGTACTAATAAGGCCAGTGGCTCATCTTTAATTTATTTTGGCTTAGGCACTGGCGTTGGCGGCGGCTTAGTGTTGGATGGTAAACCTTATACTGGTGTACACGGCATGTCGATGGAGGTGGGCCACATTATCATCACTCCCGATGGCAGACTGTGTGGTTGTGGCAACAAAGGCTGTATGGAGCAATATGCCTCGGCAACAGGTGTTGAAAAAAGCTACTTTCTTAGCACACGGCAACAATACAACACACAAAAAATTTCAGCGCTCGCACGTGCTGGAGACAACGCGGCCATAGAGGCATTTCAATTAGCAGGCACAAGCCTAGCCACGGCAGTAGCCCATACGCTTAAAATTGTTGATGTGTCGATGGTCGTAATCGGCGGCGGACTCAGCCAAGCATGGGATTTAATGGAAAGTAGTTTTAATGCGCAATTGGAAACTGACCTAATCCCTGTATTAAAAGATAAAACAGAAATTATTATTTCATCTGTTAATGATAAAGCCGGCATGCTAGGCGCTGCTATGCTAGCAACAAACAAACCCTAATAATTGGTCGGAACGGCTGGATTCGAACCAGCGACCCCTTGTCCCCCAGACAAGTACGCTACCAGACTGCGCTACGCCCCGATTTTTGCTTAATTTACAAAGTTAGCATTATACCCATGCCTCTAGCGTAGCAAGCTAATATTGTTTTGATTTTATTCCTGTGTTACATGCATTAAAAAAGCTTAGACTCAAAAAGTCTAAGCTCTCTAAAATTACCTATTGACTAAATTATGCGCGAAGCAATTGAATCACTTCTTGCAGCTGTAATCTAATACCCGCTATATCTGCAATATTATCTAGTGCGCCAGCCTCTGTCGTCTTAGTTGCTTTTGTCACTTTCATATCTGCGCCATCTAAGCGATTACGAGCGCCACTAATCGTAAAGCCTTGCTCATACAACAGCTCACGTATTTTACGAATCAACAAAACTTCATGGTGTTGATAATAGCGACGATTACCACGGCGCTTTACTGGCTTAAGCTGTGTAAACTCCTGCTCCCAGTAGCGCAACACATGTGGCTTAACGCCACACAGTTCACTTACCTCACCAATCGTAAAATAACGTTTAGCGGGTATTGGCGGCAACTGAATTTTTTTAGATGCATCTATCATATTGAGTTATGACGAATAATGTTCTTCAACTTTAGTTTTTAATTTCTGGCTTGCATGAAACGTAACCACACGACGCGCTGAAATGGGGATTTCTTCACCCGTTTTTGGGTTACGCCCTGGTCGCTCTGCTTTTTTACGTAATTCAAAATTACCAAACCCTGATAACTTAACGCTGTTCCCTGTTTCCAGTGCTGACCGCACCTCTTCAAAAAACGCCTCTACCATATCTTTAGCTTCTCGCTTGTTGAGCCCTACTTGCTCAAACAGTAAATCAGCTAAATCAGCCTTTGTTAGTGTCATAAATGCCCTAGCCTTGCTTATTCTATCGTCTTATATTTTTAGTTTGATTTGTTAATTTCTTAACTGTGCATCAAATTTATCTTCGAGCAATTGCAGCAGCGTTGCTATTGCAGCATCGGCTTCATTGTCGATTAGTGTTTTATGAGTATCTTGCATAAGTATAAGAAATGCAAGGCTTTTTTTGCTTTCTGCTATACCTTTACCCTGATAAATGTCAAATAATTGCATTTTATACAACATTGGTATATTGGCATCATGTGCTGCATCAATCATTACTTGCACTTCTACATCGGCATCAACTACAACCGCAATATCGCGCCTAACGGCTAAAGATTTGGGCACCTCTTCATAAATGGGTACAGCACCTGATAATAATGGTGCCGTTTCTAATTCAAATAATATTGTACTTTTAACCAAATCATAATGCTGCTGCCATTTTGGGTGTAGCTTACCCAACCAGCCTACTGCTTTACCTTCTAGGTAAATGCGTGCAGTCTGTCCAGGATGTAGCGCTGGGTGTTCTTCTTTACGGTATTCAGCTTTCCCTTGAGTCAGCACGTCAACCGCTGCCTTCATATCATAAAAATCAACATCGCGTGCATCACTCGCCCACTGCTCAGGCGCTACTGCTCCATAAACTATGCCAGCAACAATATTTTGCTCGCGATAACTTTGTTCACTACGATGGAACGTTGACCCCACTTCAAACAACATGGCACGTTCTTGTTTGCGGTTTAAATTATAAACAAGTACATCTAACAAACCGCCAAATAAACTTGTGCGCATCACACTCATATTACTTGCAATTGGGTTCTTTAACTTAATGGGGTCGGCATTGGCTAGCAAATCACGTTCCCAACTTTCCTCAACAAAGCTATAGGTAATCACTTCCTGATAGCCTTGCCCTTGCATACTGTCTTTTAACCATGTCTCGCTAAGTACTGCCTCCGGTTTGGGCAACATACTTAAACTAGCTTCTGGCGTAATCGCAGGTATTTTATCGTAACCATGTAAACGTGCTATTTCTTCAATTAAATCTTCTTCCCGTGCGATATCAAAACGGTAAGTCGGCGCTTGCACTAAAAAACCATCGCTTGTTTCTTTATACTGAAAACTTAGTTGCGTGAGTAATTTAGCAACGTCTTCTTTTGAAATATCAATGCCTAAAACAGAAACTAACCGCTTATAGCGAAAGCTCACCTCATTACGTGAGGGCAACGACCCGATTACATCGGCCTGAACACCCACTTTTCCACCGCAGACTTCAACAATCAAAGCTGTCGCACGTGCTAATGCATTTTTAGTGTTGCCGTAATCAACACCACGCTCGAAACGATACGAAGAATCAGTGCTTAAGCCTAAGCGACGTGCTTTACCCGCCATCACATCTGGCGTAAAGAAAGCACTCTCTAAAAAGATTGAACTTGTCGCATCTGAAACAGCTGTTGCATCACCACCCATAATGCCTGCTAGCGCAATAGGGCCATTAGCATCCGTAATGACTAAATCATCATTTTCTAGTTTTACATGCGCATCATTTAGTAGTTTGATTGACTCACCCTCTTTAGCAAAACGCACATCAATCTCGCCGTTAATTTTCGCTAGATCAAAGGCGTGCATTGGTTGGCCCAATTCTAGCAATACATAATTCGTAATATCGACAATCGCGCTAATAGATGAAATGCCGCTTCGTTCCAGCACGCGTTGCATCCAACCAGGTGTCGCAGCTTGTGCGTTTACATCTTCTATCACAAGCCCAAAATAACTAGGACACGCTTTAGCAGCGCTTACAGTAACATTTTGCTTAACGGAAGTACTCGCTTTAACCGCTAAACTGGCCGGCAACGTAATAGGTGCGCCTGTGATAGCTGCAACATCACGCGCTATGCCTAAAATACTCAAACAATCTGCACGGTTTGGCGTTAACTTTAATGTAAACAAGTGATCATCAAGACTTAAATAGTCTCGAATATCTTGACCAACTTCTGCATTGTCTGATAACACTAATATGCCATCAGCATCTTCTGCTATCCCCAGCTCTTTAGCTGAACACAACATGCCAAATGACTCAACCCCACGCACTTTGGCACGCTTAATAGCAAAACCTGGTAGCACTGCACCAACTTGCGCACAAGCCACCTTTAAACCAACGCGCGCATTTGGTGCACCGCAAACAATTTGCAATGGCTCTGCTGTGCCGACATCAACCTTGCACACTTGCAGACGATCAGCATCCTCATGTTTAATCGCTTCGAGTATTTCGCCGATAACAACCTGCGTAAACGGTTGTGCGACGGGCTCACATGCTTCAACCTCAAGCCCTGCCATGGTCATGGCATCACCTAACGCATCAGAGCTGATTGTTGGATTTACATATTGGCGTAACCAGTGTTCAGAAAATTGCATGTTTGATCTCTATCAATTTATTGCCTGTAAAAATTAACTTGTAAATTAAAAGCGTCACGCTAATTATTAAATTGTTTTAAAAAGCGTAAATCGTTATTAAAGAAATGACGTAAGTCATTTACGCCATAACGCAACATCGCCAAACGTTCTACGCCCAAACCAAAAGCAAAACCTTGGTACTTTTCACTATCTATATTGACGTGCCTGAACACTTCAGGGTGCACCATGCCACAGCCGCCGATCTCTAACCAACCGCCGTTCCAACTCATATCCATCTCTGCAGATGGCTCAGTAAATGGGAAGAAAGAGGGGCGAAAACGTACCGTTAAATCATCACGTTCGAAAAACTTTTGTAAAAAATCTTGCACCACACCTTTTAAATTAGCAAAGCTGACATCTTCATCTACCCATAAACCTTCTACCTGATGAAACATAGGCGAATGTGTCGCATCAGAATCCACTCGATAAACACGACCAGGCGCGATAATTCTTAATGGCGGTGCATTCTCTTCCATGTAATGCACTTGTACAGGTGATGTATGTGTACGCAGCACATGGTCATCATCCACATAAAATGTATCATGCATCGCACGTGCTGGGTGATTTTCAGGGATATTGAGTGCGGTAAAGTTATAAAAATCCGTTTCAACTTCTGGCCCAGTAGCCACATCAAAACCAATTGAATGAAATAGCTGCTCAATACGCTGCAGCGTTAAGCTCACAGGATGCAAACCCCCTTGTGATTGCGCGCGTGCAGGTAAAGTCACGTCTAACGATTCATTAGCGAGTTGCGCTTGCTGTGCCGCATTTAAAATCGCCTCTCGCCTTGCGTTAAGCGCTGCTTCCACCCCTTGCTTAACCACATTAATGGCCGCACCCGCTGCTGGGCGCTCTTCTGCAGAAAGTTTACCTAAACCTTTAAGCGCAGCGGTTAATGAGCCTGTTTTACCTAAGTATTTAGCCTTGGCATTTTCAAGGTCATTCATGGTTTCACAAGCTAAAAAGTCTGCTTGTGCTTCTGTGATTAAATGGTCTAAATTTGCCATGGTCTATCTTAACTTATCTCATTGATTAAGAAAAAAAAAGAGGCCGTAGCCTCTTTTTATTATTGATAAATTTAAGCTGCTAACCCAGTTTTTGCCATTTCAACAAACTTGGCAAAGGCTGCTTTATCAAATACAGCTAAATCTGCTAATACTTTACGATCGACTTCAATAGATGCTTTTTTCAAGCCATTCATGAAGCGACTATACGTCAAACCGAATTCACGTGAACCGGCATTAATGCGTGCAATCCATAAAGCACGGAACTGACGTTTTCTTTGACGACGATCACGATAAGCATATTGACCTGCTTTCATTACCGCCTGCTTAGCGACACGATATACGTTTTTACGACGACCGCGATAACCTTTAGCTGCTTTTAATACTTTTTTGTGTCTTGCTCGTGCAACGACACCGCGTTTTACTCTAGCCATATCAGTCTCCTTATCGTGTTGGCATCATCGCGCGAACACGATGGATGTCTGTTGCAGAAATAATTGACGTGCCGCGAAGCTTACGCTTTTGCTTAGTCGTTTTTTTAGTCAAGATATGACGTAGATGTGAATGGGTACGTTTTACTTTACCATTCCCCAAGAACTTAAAGCGCTTCTTCGCGCCGCTCTTTGTTTTCATTTTTGGCATTTTTTTCTCCTTAAGAGTAATTAAGAGTGCTTAGGCATGCCGTTTAGGCCGTATCACTCATGAAAATTCTGTATTACTTATTCTTTTTTT
>VAPL010286429.1_pt1 | contig 21840 bp, 14 predicted proteins | sample 3395061 | NCBI WGS metagenome assembly VAPL01 (sample SAMN08290444, study PRJNA428436) | hydrothermal vent metagenome | isolation source: Deep-sea hydrothermal vent chimney 2 | place: Pacific Ocean: Juan De Fuca Ridge | depth 2182 m m | reverse complement strand
TAGTTGCGCTTCTATGGATGATTTTTATTCCTCTATGTCACGGATTGCATAATATGGATAATGCGATCGATGACCGAGATCGCAATGCTGGTCAGAATCTTGAACCTTATTATTTTATTCCTTTAGGAAAAATACGTACTGCGAATTATTCTTTTGCGTATGATATCAATCACCGATTGCAAATTGTTGGTAATGGGAATCAGGCTTTTGTTTGGGATGCCAGTAATGCCAAAGCGATTTTTTTAGCTGATCGTTACTGGAGTGAAGCGTTGGCAATCAATGATCATGGGGCGATTGTGGGTATTGCGGCGAGTAGCGGAAAAATTGGTCATTGGCCAGGACAAGCCTATTACTGGGACCCTGTGAATGGTTTGAAAATTATCTCGATGGCGAGCAAAACCTGGGGTATTGCCCGCGATGTGAATAATGCAGGTTTTGTGACAGGTTATGCAATGAACCTCTCTGAGAGTGGTGTTTTTATTGATGATGAACCCAATGTGAGTTCTTTTGTTTGGCGTGATGGTGTCATGATTCAGGTTTTGCCGACGCTTGGTGGTAGCCATTCCTTTGCGTTCGCGTTAAACAATGCGCTGGAACCTTTAATTGTAGGGACGTCAAAAAATACTGATAACAAATACAATGCTTTTCAATGGCAGCCGAGCCGAGGGATCTTACCGCTTGCGACCCCCGATGATCAGCAAAGTTTTGCAACTAATGTTAATGAGGCGGGTGATATCGTTGGTTGGCTGGGGGATGTGCCGAGTACCTATTTTCCTAATTATGTTCGTGATCCCAATGGTCAAGCTAATGCGCCAATCGCTTGGTTAACCGGGTATTTGGAGGCATTTTCCAGCCAAGCGGTTTTGTGGAAGGATAATCAAATAATTGAACTGGAATCATTACCAGGGTTGCCTCACAGTATTGCTTTAGATATCAATAATGCGGGTCAAATTGTTGGTTTTTCGGCGACTGAAGGGGGGGGAACCAAGCACGCTTTTCTGTATGACCCGGCATTGGGTATGATTGATTTAAATGGACTGGTGCCGGGTCATGTGTCTTTACTGGCGGCGACTTCAATTAATGACTTTGGTCAAATTGTTGCCTGGGGTAGGTATCATCAAACTGAAAATTTTCAAGATTATCGACCTTTTTTGTTAGCCCCGAAGGCAACGACAAAAGTCGCTGATTTAACACTGCAGTTGGTTGGTTTGTCCGCGAGTAATGCAACAGTAGGGGATGAATTAAACTTTGCTATATCGCTAAAAAATCAAGGCGAAAATGCAACAAATGCAGTTGTGGATTTACACATTAAAGGTCCGTTGTCGTTAACCGATTTGCCTATTGGATGTCAATTTGAAAATAATAATTATTCGTGTAGTGTCGGTGTTGTTGCTGCCAATACTTCGGTAAAAACCTCAATGTTTGTTGGCCGAGTGGATGGGGGCGGTCAGATTGCCATTGAAGCCAGTGTGCAAGGACAGGCCGATGTGATTTTGCTGAGGCGTGACGAAGTATATGATCAAAGTAATTTTGCCTCTAAATATATTGATGTAATGAATGATGAGCTGATCGTTGAACCACGTTATGAGATTATTGATTTAGGCCCTCTCCCGGATGAAAAATCGAGTGATACAACCAATCCTTGGCGTCGCTTATATCACGTCTATGGCATGAACAATGATAGTGATATCGTGGGTAAAGCCGGTGATTATGCATTTTTTAAAGAGAATTTAAAGACCACATTTGTCGGTGATTGCCAAGCAATTACCATTGCCTGCCTTGATGGGGGAGGCTGGCAGGAGTTGAGTGCGATTAATGATACGGGAGTGAAAGTTGGCACGGGACATTTTAGCGATGACAATGGTGTGATGCTGAGTTCCGCATTGGTGATACGGCCCGATGGGAGTCGGGCCATCTTGCCGTTTGATGATACCGTACCGACTCAATATGCCATTGATGTCAATAATTCCGGGCAAGTGGTGGGCTTTGCTCAAAACGATCAGGCAAAAATTTTTGGTTTCCTTTGGGATGAAGTTCAAGGGCTTCGTTATTTTTCAGATTTAAACAATGACCATTACGTATTTTCCATCAATAATTTGGGGAAAGTGCTAGGTACGGTATTAGTGAACAGCAATGAGTATTATCCTTTTTTATGGAGTGAGACCGATGGTATACAGGTGTTAGCTCAAGTTAATCAGCAAAATACTTTTGCTTTAGATCTCAATGATAATGGTGTGATTGTTGGTTGGATAGGATCACCGCCGGAAAGGAATAACTGGTCATTGATGATTGGCAACAATCCCAATGCAGGACCTTCGGCTTGGTATTATCGGAATTTAATGGCGAAAGGCAATGCGCTGGTATGGGAGGAGGGTGAGGGGATTGATTTAGGGTCCGGCATGGCTTATGCGATAAATAATAACAATAAAGTGGTTGGTTATTTGTCACGACCCGGTGATATCGTGATTGATGATGAGTCGTTTTGGCCGCGAACCACGGATTTTAAACAAGCGTTTATTTATGATCTAAATACCAAGCAATTATTGTTGCTCAAAGATTTGATTATTCATGACACTCGCCGCCCCGTAATTTGGACAAATTTATATATTGCGAGTGATATTAATGATCAAGGAGAAATCATTGGTTGGGGACAGGTCTGGATAGATGGTGTGTCTGAGCAAATTCCAACCCATGGATTTTTGCTAAGACCACTTGATGAGAGTGCTTTGTCAGATGTGTCGATTACGACTGACAATGTCGCTGACGCTTATATTAATGAGTTATTTCAATGGCGCGTGTCGGTGACTAATCTGGGTCAGTTAACCACGGATGCTACGTTAATGTTTATGATTCCTTCGAGTATTGTGTTAGAGAATATTCCTGGTATTTGTGATGAAGTGAATCAGCGGATCACCTGTCAGTTGATTGCCTTGGAAAAAGATGCGGTATTAAACCTGGCGTTTGTTGGTAAAGTGACACAAAGTCAGCCGCTTCATATGCCTGTTAAGATCACTAGCGTGCAGCGCGACGCGGTAAACAGCAATAACAGTGCGGCTTGGACAATAACCGTGGCGCGGAAAGCAGATTTGAATTTAGCTGTTGATCTGGGTCAAGTGGCGGTGAATGAGCAAGTCACGGCGACTACCGTGATCAACAATGATGGAGGGGAGGCAACGCAGTATACCTTGGAGATGGCGTTTTCAGCGGGCTTGGTCGTAAGCGGGATGCCGGTCGGTTGTCAACGGATCGAGAGCAAGATAATTTGTGCTGGACAAGGTCAGACAATTAATGCTGGAGAAGAAATAATACTTACGTTTGATTTCGTTGCTTTGTCATCTGATAGGCAAACCGTAACGGTGCAAGTAAAGGCACAAGGCCGCGATTTGAATATAAGTGATAATACCGATACGTTAACTTTCTCTGTGCAAAGCGTTGAGAGGCCGGAGATTAAAATACAGTACCCTAAGGAGGGGAGTGTGTTTGTCAGCGAGGGTGCATTGCAATTACCCGTGGAGTTTACGATTAAGCATTGGGTGGTTGCCGAAAATAACAGTCATTATCGCTGGTTGTTAGATGGCAAAGATCAAGGGGCACGTTATGCGTTGAGTCCGATTATATTGAATGATCTTGCGGTGGGATCACATAGCGTGGCGATTGTGTTAGTCGGAGCAGATCATCAGCTGACCGAAATTAAGGCGCAAGTCAACTTCCATGTGATGATGTCTGCGGTACCTACGATCAGCTTCGGTCCGGCGATTCGTTATACATTATACCAGAAAAATAATGACGATAGTTTGCGGATTCCGTTTGCCCTGGAGAATTGGATCGTTGCTGAAGGGCAATCACATTATCACGTGTTGATTGACGGTGTTGATCAAGGACCTCGTTATGAAGTGGCACCGATTGATGTTTCAATGCTTGCCAATGGGGCGCATACGGTGACGGTGCGATTAGTCGATGCCAATCATCAGCCGATTGATGTGAAAGCTTCGACGATCGTTGAGATCTTGAAGCCTTCTGATAATTTACTTGATATTACCTCAAATAAAGATATTTTAGTGGTCGCACTTGAACAAAAAATACGGTATGTCGAGTATACTTGGAATCGTCTTATACAGCAGGATGATTTTCATATAGCCTGGTTTATTAATAATGTTAAACAGGGGGATTTAGCGGTAGGTGAGCCGATTATGTTGCCAACATTAGAAACCGGGAGACATGAAATAACGCTCAAGCTAATTTTGGATGAAACGAATCGTGTTTATGCCACAGATAATATGTTTGTCACTCTGCTTGCGATAGGTAAAGTAATGGAGATTAAGCCTTCGGTAGGTGCTTTAGCATGGCTTGAGTTGTTATTCATGATGCTGCTGGCTTATCGCTGGTTTAGGAAATATACGCCGTAGCGTTTCCTATTCTTAGAGAGGGGGCGTGCTCCAGGTATGAGCGATAGCCAGCCCCATTTTTCTATTGTTTATGTGCTTCTGCTTTGGTTTGCCAACCAATAGAATTGATACGGTGGAATGACAAGCCGATTATTGAAAAGAACGGGTGACTCGCCTGAATATAGATCGACAATCTGACCCAGATGAAACATAAACTTGTTGCTGATCGATTGGAGATCTAGATATTGAGGATGAGCGTCAAAGTTTCCAACCACGAGTACCGGATTTGATGAGCTGCTTAAATTGAATCGTGAAAAAATAAATAAATGAGGGTTGTCGATATGTATGAGTTCACGATTATTAAAATCAGCGAATGAAGGTATTTCTTTTCGAATGGCAATCATTTTTTTTAACGCATTGAAAATTCGATGTTCCACGGTTCCCGATTGATGGCGTAATTCTGCTTTGTTCCAGTCTATATTGGGGCGGTGCGCCCAGCGACTGTCGTTTGCTTTGTTCTCATCATCAAGATAGGTGCAATCATTTAAGGTGCCGATTTCATCGCCATAATACAGCAAGGGGATGCCGCCGAAAGCAAGAATCATCCCGTGCAATAGTAATATGCGTTTGATCGAATTATCGATACTATCTGGATCATTTTTCTCTAAGGCGGTGGCAAGTCCTGCGAGGGATGCCAGTGAGCCTGAAATTCGGGCATCACCTGTTTTATTATTATGACCAAATGGAAGTCCTTTTGCATCGGAGTCATCATAAACCCCGGTATAATAGTCAATCAAAAACTGGCGATGGCTGGCGGGGTCATATCCTATCTGTCTAATATCGTTGTCATCGTATCCTAAGCCGATATCATCATGACAGCGAATATAGTTTAACCAGGTGGCCCGTTCCAATTTATCAGGAATACTTTTTAATCCCTGGTATAATAAGTTCGCGTTTTTTGTGGCGATCGCATCCCATAATAAGGCCATATAGGTGGCGTTATAAGCGATTTCACATTCTTTCGCATTGATGGCATCTTCACCAAAGTACTTAGTGATTTCTACCGGGGCGACAATGGCTTCTGCAATAAACAAGACGCCGGGTGCTGTTACCTGACAACAATCTTTCATCAACTGTAAGATCAGATGTGCTTCTCTTTCATTTTGACCGGTGCTGCCAATTTTTTTCCAGAGAAAAGCGACCGCATCGAGTCGAATAATATCCGCGCCTTGGTTTGCCCAAAATAGGATAATATCGATCATTTCGATGAACACCTCAGGGTTTGTATAGTTCAAATCCCATTGGAAGTTATTAAATACCGTCATGACCCATTTCTTCATTGTTTCATCCCAGGTAAAGCTGCCCGGTGATGTTTCTGGAAAGACTTCTAACATGGTTTCTTCAAACATATCAGGAATTTCACGGGTATTAAATAAATAGTAATAATCCTGGTATTTTTTTTCACCCTGGCGCGCACGTTGTGCCCATTGATGTTCGTTCGATGTGTGATTGACGACAACATCAAGTGCTAATAAAACATTTCTTTTTTGCAGCTTTTCTACCAGCTTTGACAAGTCTTGTATGCTACCAATTCGCCGATCAACTTGCCTGAAATCACTGACGGCATATCCTCCGTCACTTTTACCTGTTGGGCATTGTAGAATTGGCATGATATGAATCATGTTGATGCCCAGTTCTTGGAAATACGATAGTTTTGATTTTAATCCCTGCAAATCATTGGCAAAACCGTCAGTGTATAGTGCCATGCCTACCCATTCTTGGCTGAGAAACCAGTTATGATTTTTTTCTCGTTCAAGATCTTTGGTTTTGAATTCATCAGGTCTTTGAATGTATTGTTTTGCCATGGTTTCTACAAGATGCAATGCCTGTGCTTCAAAATCATGGCGAGTCCCATAAAGTTGTTGAAACAGTGAATATATTGCGTAGAAGTTGGCGCCCAGGCGGGTATAAAAATAGCGAATTTGATGTTGCTTGATTTCGGGGTTGAGTTTGCTCAGAATTTCATTAAGCAGTGAATGCGATACTTGTTCGTACATGGCGCTGGTGTTTCCTTATCGTTATTTTATAACCCCCAGGCATTAATGAAAGATTCATAAAATGATCGATCATTGGTTGTTGCGCCTTGGATACCTACCATCGCACTGGCAAATGCTTGTGCTCTTTCCAGTGTTGTTTCTATGCCCCAATTTTTATATTGTCCTAGCAGAAAAACACTGCTCAATGCATCGCCTGCGCCCACCGTATCAATGACGCTTGTTTGGGGGGCAGGCTTTTTGCTCCGCCAGGTATTGTCTGCTGTTTTTACGAAAGCACCTTGTTCACCGCGAGTCACAATTAGCCTATTTATAGCGTATTTTTGTATCAAATACTTCATTTGAGATTGGGTAGTCTCAATGTCAGGAATGATTTGTGATAATTCATGCTCATTCAATTTGATGGTATGGCTGCCCATTATTCGCTGGTGGATGAGATTGATATGCCACCATGGCTCACGCAGGTTGATATCAATGAAAAGGGGATGTTCTGCATTATTTTTGATGAGATTTAGGGTGTTCCGTGATACGGCATTTCTTAGTGCAAGCGATCCATGATAAAGATATGCTGACGGTTGTAATTCTGGGATCGCGTTATATTCAATAAAATCCCATGCACTATTCTCGACGATGGTATAGCTGGGTTCGCCATGTTTAAACTGGATATCGACGATACCGGTGGCATGTTTGTTATCGAGTTGAATGCCTGTCTGATTCATCCCCCAATCCTGCATAGCATGTAGGATTTTCTCGCCCAATTTGTCGTTACCTGTTCTTGAAATGAATAGCGGTGATAAGCCAAATGCCTGGCAGTGCCAGGCGACGTTAAATGGCGCACCACCTAGCACTTGGTTGCCATCAGGAAAGCAATCGAATAAAACTTCACCATAAATAATGGGGTTAGCATATTGACTCATCTTCATTACTTATCCAGTTAGCTGCCATTGGTAGATAATGTACGACACCTTCAATGATTCCATCACTATAATTACCGTTCATGTTAGAAAAATTTCCGGTGGCTATGTACAGAGAGTCTAGCTGGTTATTCTGCTTTGCCATTTTCAATGCTTCAGCTTTGACATCATCACTGGCATTGGCGACAACAATAGACTGGATTGGGCTTGCCATGACAGAGAGATCATTCCCGCTATCACCGGCGAAAATGACTTCGTCTAATTGGTATCCTAGATTTTTCATCAAAAATTCAATTGCTTGACGTTTTCCTGCCTGCTTAGGCAGTACGTCGAGCAAGCCAATGTTAGCTTGTTCGTCGATGCTCCAGATAATATGTGTCTGGATTGCGTTTTCTATAAACCGTTGGTCCAGTTTTTTTATTAGACTCGCGTGATCGATATCCAGGGGTAAAAAATAACTGAGTTTGTATTTATTTTGTCTGCGAGGTTCTTGTTGTCTTAACTCTTTCAGTCCTTTGGTCAATTGATGAAGATCGTCATGAGATTTCCCGTTCCAGTCACGAGCGATTTCTGTTTCCCATATTTTCCAGCGTTGCCATATGTTGTTTGATAACTGATAGATTGTTGAGCCAACATCGGAAACCACATATTCAGGTTGTGGTAAATGGAAGTGCTTTATTGCTTTTTTTACCAATGCATCATGTCTTCCCGTGACATAGGTAAGTGTGACATTCGGGTGCCTGGCTAAGTTGGCAAATCGATGCCTGGCCATGTTAGATTCCGGTGGCGTGCCATTGGGCAGCAAGGTTCTATCTAAATCGGTACACAGGAGTAAGCGGCCCATCAATTTGGTACCTTGCAAGTATTAAAAAAATCATAGTGCTCGATCGCTTCAAGTATACCGGCTGCATACGGTTTTTTTGCGTAATAAACTCGCTCTAACTTACTGAGCTCGTCGAGTTCTTCTTGGTGTCGGTTGGCAACGATGACGCCTAAGGTATTGCCTCGGATCATATCTTCATCGGCACCTGATCCACCGGCCACGAGGATGTTTTCCAGCGGGATATCCCATTGTTCTGCATACCAACGCAACGCGAGGCCTTTTGAGGCGCGAGTGGGTATAACGTCCAGGAATTGTCCGAATGAAAAAATCACATTGACTGTTTGTTCACGTTGCATCAGCAAATGTTTTATTTTATCCACGGAGGGGGCGAGCGATTTGTCGTAATAAAAGCTGATTTTGTATTTGCTTTGCTCTACTTTAGGTTGCAGCTTGATACCGGGCAACTCTTTTAGTAGCCGCTTAATTTTTTCAGGTTTCCATAAATGATCGATATGATCGCTCCATGCGGTATCATGCGTTAGATCTGGTGCATAATAAATTTCAGTGCCTAAGCTGCTGATGAGCACATCGGGTTTGGGGATGTTATACGTTTTGAAAAGCTTCAACGCTGAATCAAGCCTTCGGCCTGTGGCAATTCCAAAGCTACTGAATTTGTTATTTTCCCTGATGGCCCGAACTAATTGTTCTAACGATTCGGCATTGCCAATCAGACTCTGGTCAATATCAGAAAACAGCGTCCGATCATGGTATAGCATCGGTCGGCGTTTTAAACTCATGCGGGTAAGTCTTTCGGTATTATCGATAATTGGCTGAATGACATTCAAATATTTTTCTGCATGGGCCTGCCATGAATAGTGTTTCCTGACACCCTTGATACCGTTTCGAGCAAAAATTTTCCATTGTTTTTTATTTTTTAATACCTCAAGTAATTTATTTTCGATATCGCTTTTATCGAGTGGATCAATCAAGTAACCGTTTTTACAATTGGCAATAATATCGGTGGGTCCACCATCTTCGGTGGATACGATGGGCAGTCCACAGGCGGCCGCTTCAATCAATGTGAGACCAAATGGCTCCGTCAGAGCTGGATTAATAAAAACCCCACTGGTTAGTGCAGCCAACCGGTAAATCACTGAGACATCATCAGGTCTGTGATGTTTGGGGTAAGCGACTTTTCCGTATAAGTCGTAGGCATCGATCAATATCAAAATATCGGTTAATACTTCCTGGGTGCTAACGTCGAGATCGCGGATGTCATCACGATTTCCTGCCACAATGACAAGATTGGCTTGTGCTTGCAAAGCCTCTGATTCACCATAGGCCTCTATTAAGGTTGAAATATTTTTGCGCTGATCAGCTCGTGATAAGGTTAGAATAATGGGTTTATCAGGCGCTTGTAAAAATCGAAATATTTCACGAACAATGTCACTGCTCATCTCTTCGCCAGTGGCAGGATGGAATTTTTCAAGGTCCGTTCCCGGCGGTATCACGCGCATTTGGTTCGGTTGGTAATAATCATAAAGTTCATATTGCTGTTTGATTTCTTGAGAGGTGCTGGTTATTACGCGCTCAGCAATGCCTAAGGTCGTTTCCTCTGCATCAATCCGGCGAGACATGTGATAGCGTTTCTCGATTTCATCTCGATTAACGCCACTGGCTAATAAACGTTTACGCTTAATTCTGCCTAATGAATGTCCGGTATGTATCAGTGGGACGCTAAGATGATGCGATAGTCTTGATCCTACATAGCCCGCATCGGCATAATGAGAATGAATGATGTGTGGATAGGTATCTTGCTCATAAATATATTTAAGCGCATTATCGACAAAATTGTCTAAGCAGTCCCATAGTTTTTCTTTGGCTATATATGAGCTATCACCACATTCGAGCCTGACAATGCGAGCTTTATTGTCAATGGATTCAAATTTTTCAGCGTAATCACTACTCACATTAGGATCAAAAATTTGGCGGGTGAGTAGATCAACTCGTGCAACCTGAGGTTGTTCGCTCAGTGCTTTGGTCAGTTCGACGACATATTTGATTTGGCCGCCGGTGTCTGCATCGCGCCCTAACTCAAGATTATGACGACGCACAAGCCCGTGTATACTGATTAAAATAAGATAGAGCTGTTGCTTAGGTTCTTCCATGGTCGAGTATTGATGTTTCCTTGTCATACTCACGTGATGAATGTAGCGGTAGTGTTATATTCATTGCCGAATATATCCTAATATTAATACAGCATTCTCCTCGGAAGTGCAATGTGGAATGGGGCGTTATTGGCAAACGGTTTGATCGCAGAATAAAAATAACCGATCAATTACTGGTCGGTCAATTTTTGCGCATAGAAAACGATAGAATTATTCAAGCGATGGCGATTTATTCTGTCGTTTGTGGATCAGTGAGAGATGGTTGTTTTTCGATCATTTTATTATGCTGTTGAGTACTCGTCGGTATTCGATATAATGATCTTCATTATCTGGGTAAAATCATAGGCAAGTCATGATGCAAAAATTTAATTTAGTCATCATCGGTGATGAGTTGTTAAATGGGCGTCGTAGCGATTGTCATTTATCAAATATGATTGAGTTAATGGCTGAACGTGGCCTTGAGTTGTATCGTAGTCTGATGATAGGCGACGTCCCTGAACTTATCGTCGAGACTCTTGGTTCATTACATCATGCGAGTAATATCGTCTTTTGCTTTGGAGGTATTGGGGCAACCCCAGATGATTATACACGTGAGTGTGCGGCGCAAGCTTTTTCTGTTCCTTTATTGGTGCATGAACAAGGCAAAAAAATCCTGGAAGATAAATTTGGGGATCAAACCTATCCGCATCGAATTCATATGGTGACCATCCCGGCAGGTTCTCGCTTGATTCCGAATCCCTACAATAATATTCCTGGATTTAGCTATGAAAATTTTCATTTTGTACCAGGTTTCCCGCAAATGGCTAAACCGATGATTGCGTGGGTTTTGGATACCTATTATCAACATTTGTTTCCTGCAACGCCCTTAGTTCGGCGATCGCTATTAATCTATGGAAAAAATGAAGGCGAGTTAGTAGATTTAATGAATGCATTGTTGGCGAAGTATGCCGACATAAAATTATCGTGTTTGCCAAGAATTGATGTGCAAAAATCCTATGTCGAGTTATCCGTGCTTTGTGACAAGTCACAAATGGATTCGGTTTATCAGTATCTGGTTTCTGAATTGGATGCCATGCTAGCTGACTGGCAGCAGGTGTAATATGCCCTAACGTGTCAAAAAAAACTGGTTAAAAACCGTTACACTACTTTTTTGAAACGTTAGGGTATACTCAGTACCCATTCCTTAGGCTGCTTTATCTGCCTCTGCTTTTATCGGTAAAACTGCACTGAAAGTCGAGCCTTTACGATATTCGCTAGTGACGTGATTTTTTTCACCCATGAGTTGACACAATCTTTGACTTAAGCACAATCCTAGATCCGTGTCTTCAATTTCGGCGACGGCTTCGGTTCTGGAAAATTCACTAAAAATTTTTTTTGTGTCTTGGAAAAACATTTTTGAAATCAAGGATCAAATGATAGACTGCCCAATGTCGGCTACAAGTCAAAGGAAATATAAAATGATACGACTAGGACTGATAATCACTAGCCTTCTTGTTGTGGTAAGTTGTACTCATCCGCCGAAAAATCAATCATTTCCCGATGTGTCCTCTGTTGCTCATGCTGCCTCAAAAGTGACTGAACTCAACCAAGCGGAATTGATTGAACAAGTCATGATGAAGTCAGGTATGACAGAGATGATTGAACAATTGCCGGGTGTGGCAGCAATGGGGTTTGATCAGCAATCGTCTTCGCTAATTAGCCGAAGAGAATATGAACAATTCAGGGGGCTTTATCTGCAAGCATTCAGTGCCTCAATGATCCGGGAAACGATCACTAACTATCTCAATGACCATTATGACGCGAAACGTTTTACCGAACTGCTGACCATGCTGCGTACACCCTTAGCGGAAAAAATGACTGAGTTAGAAGTTCAATCAAGCTCAGTTGAATCCCAACAGCAAATGATGCAGTCGGCCAATATCATTATGGGACAAGTTTCCCCTGAGCGATTAGCCTTGATTCAGCAGCTTGATCAAGTTCAGCAAGCCACGCAAAGCCTGTTAGCGATGCAAATGATGATGACTCAAGCCATGATGGTCAATACGAATAAACTGGTACCGGAAAAGCAGCAGTTATCTGAGAGGCATATGGCAGATTCATTGGAGGATATACGCAAGCAATCGCTGTTTCCTGCCCAACAATATATACAGCTTAATATGGTGTATGCCTATCGTATGGCCACCGATGCTGAGCTAGAAGATTATATTGCATTATATAAATCAAAGGTAGGTCGTTGGTCGATTAATTTACTTAATCAGGCATGGGTTAATGTATCAGAAACCATCGCTAACAAGTTGGCGACTTTGATGACACAAAATTTTGTGAGGAAAAATGCCTTGTGAATGAGTTGTTGGGAATGGGCGACTGCATGGAGACAGGAGATAGAATAATGCATGGAGCAGTAATCGAGACAAAGCCGAGATGCGAAACCGGGAGATGATTGCATGCCTATTCCTTAGCTTTCTCTGGAGGGGGTTCGTCGTGTGGATTAAGCGTAGCGAGAGGGGTTATTGTCATGAGTGAAACAGTGCGGCTTGATAAGCGTTTGATTGAGTTGATCCACTGTTCTCGCAGTGAGGCCGAGAAATATATTGCCGGTGGCTGGGTATTGGTGGATGGTGAGATCGTGGATGAGCCGCAGTTTAAAGTGCTGGAGCAGACGGTTGAGTTGCATATGAATGCTACGCTGGCGCCGCTGGCACCGATGACTATTTTGCTGAATTTGGCGACGGGATTTGATGTGATGACGCCGATTGCTGCGCTGCAGCTGATTACTCCCGAGACCCGTGCTACAGATGATAGGTCGGGTATTCGCCTATTGAAGCGGCACTTTTCCAGACTGGTGCCGACAGTGCCGCTGGAAGCCGGTGCGACGGGTCTGCTGGTGTTTACCCAGGATGGCCGGGTGGTGCGTCGACTGGTTAAGGAAGCCAGTAAGAATGAGCAGGAGTATGTGGTTGAGGTGAGTGGTGAGCTTGTGCCCGATGGTTTGGAGCAGCTTAATCGTGGCATGAAGCTTAACGATAGGCGATTACCGGCGACCAAGGTCAGTTGGCAAAATGAAAATCGATTGCGCTTTGCGCTCAAAAATGTACAACCAGGGCAGATTGAATTGATGTGCCGGCGTGTCGGGTTAACGGTGGTAGCGATGACTCGTCTTCGGATTGGACGGGTGCCGATGGCGAAGTTGCCGCCGGGACAGTGGCGTTATCTGCCGGCGGGTGTGTTGTTTTGATGGAATATGGATAGGCAGTTTGATGTCGTGTCCATTTCTTATTTACGGCTCTTCTGGTGGCTCTTGTTCGCGGCGGCGGCGTTCCAATTCTTCTTCCAAGGCGTCGTTGATGACAAGCATGACGTCTGCCACGTCGGTGGTGGTGCTTTCTGTAAAGTGGCCGGTGAGTTTGATGTCGGGAGAGAGATTACCGCTTTCATAGTGATTCCAGATTTCCTTGCCGTAAGCGGTGCTAAGCAGCTCGGGGGCATAGCGACCAAAGTAATCCCTGATGTTGTTGGCATCGCGTTCCAACATCATTGGGGCGCTATTATTGCCGGCGGCATTGACGGCCTGGGGCAGGTCGATGATAACGGGACCGCTGGGGTCAACTAGGACATTGAATTCAGAGAGATCGCCGTGGACTAATCCAGCACAGAGCATGCGCACGATTTCGCTGATAAGCCTGTCGTGGTATTCCAGCGCTTGCTCGCGACTGAATATGATTTCACCAAGGCGTGGGGCAGCATGGCCGTTGCTGTCGGTGATAAGCTCCATGAGTAGCACGCCGTCGATAAAACCATAGGGCTGGGGTACGCGCACCCCGGCCGCAGCGAGTTGATAGAGCGCCTCGACTTCAGCACAGAGCCATGCCTGTTCGCTCTCTTTTTGGCCGTAACGGGTGCGCTTTTGCATGGCGCGAGAGCGGCGACTGTTACGTGTGGTTCGACCCTCTTGATACTGCACAGCCTGCTTGAAACTGCGTTGCTTGGCCTCTTTATAAACCTTAGCGCAGCGCACGATTCCACCACAGCGAACCATGTAAACTTGGGCCTCTTTTCCACTCTTTAGCTGACAGATGATATCGTCGATTAAGCCGCTATCAATAAGTGGGTGTAATCTCTTTGGTATTTTCATTGGGTTCTGTTGGTTAATGTCAGGCATTATTATAGCAAGCAATTAACCGTATTCATTAAATTTAGTCTCTAATCCCGCGCTTTATGCGCCGGTGAGCATGGGTCGGGTGGATTTGTTTCACTTAAATCCATCCAACGATTCGGTGACCGTGTCATGAATAAGGGGCGGAACTTAGAGGATAGCGTACTAGGCGGGGCAGTCCTGTTGGTTTAAAATGGCGAATTTGCCGGTTGCCAGTCGTGAATTAAGTTGCCGTCGTCGGGTTTTGCTTGATATTTAATCGGCTGGCCTTAGTTTGTGCGGTTGGAAAGTTTTCAAAGGCGAGCAAATTTAGCTGGATTTGGTGATTTTTTAAGCATGGGTTCAATAACATTAAGCAGGGGGGTCAATCGAGTGATAAAGTTATTAGGTGAGGCTGTTACGTTTGCTAGGGCCGTGATACCCGTTTGTCCCGGATGCTATTTATGACGCCTTGGGTTTTACTTGAGAGTGCACCAGTGCCGGGAAACGGTGGAGAATTGAGCTTATATCGGCGAGGCGATGAATTTTCGATCAAATTGGTGGGCCGTGGTGAGCTGATGAACAGCCGTGTCCATGGGTCCGAAGATGCACTTGCTGAACAGACCTGCGCGAGGCTGGTGGATTGTTCAAATCCGCGCCTGCTCATCGGTGGTTTGGGCATGGGGTTTACCTTGGCGGCGGCGCTTCGGCACGTCGGTGACCAAGCGCAGCTGATAGTGGCTGAATTAGTACCCGCTGTGGTGGCGTGGAATCGGAGCTTGCTTGGTCCATCTGCCGCGCATTCACTCGAAGATCCACGAGTGACGGTGCACGAAAAAGATGTTGCTCGTCTGATAAAGGCCGAGCCGCAAGTTTATGATGCTATTTTACTGGATGTAGATAACGGCCCTGAAGGGCTCACTCGTAAGAAGAACAATTGGCTCTATAGCATCAATGGGTTGAATGCGGTCTATGTGGCACTGCGTCCTCAAGGGGTGTTGGCGGTGTGGTCGGCGGGTCCGGCACCCGAGTTTTTGCAACGGTTGCGAAAGGTGGGGTTTGAGGTCGATGAAAAGCGTGTGCGTGCCCATGGATCGAAAGGGGCGCGGCACATTATCTGGTTTGCTAGACGTGTGGTGTAAATGGCTAGGCATGGTGAGGAGAAGTGTATGAGCGACAACAAGACATCAAAAGAAAAATTAGATCAAATTATTGCGGATAACCGCCGGTATCAGGACGAGCGGGCAAAATCATATCGTGAATTGGCAATTAATATGTATCCCTGGATATGCGGTCGTTGCAGCCGTGAATTTACTCGCCAAAATCTTTCTGAGCTGACGGTGCATCATCGGGATCACGATCATGATAATAATCCAGCGGATGGTAGTAACTGGGAATTATTGTGTATGTATTGCCATGATAATGAACACCAACGATTGTTAGAAGCCACCGGTGCTGGAGAAGAAAAAAAACAAAGTGAGGCAGCCACCTTCAATCCATTTGCCGACTTGAAAGACATGCTTAAAAATAAGTGACATGATTCAGTCGATAAAGACCTCATATTCATCAGAATATGAGGTTTGTGAAATTCAGACTAAGGATGTAGCACTAGGAAGATGGGCAAAGTGATCCAGATTGGCTGAGAGCCGTCAACCAAGGTTTGAAGTTATGATGCAGGATGGCTTAAGGTGAAATTTAACGTTGACATAATCTTATCATGTTCTCCGGTAAATTAGCATAGAAGTGATGCGCGTGCTGCAGCACATAAATTTACTGATGATAAACGAAGTATCGTTATATCCATATCGAAAAAAAATGAGGGTATCATCTCAGCTTGTTTTTCTATGAAAACCATCGCTCAATATAAAGTTGTCGATGAGATAGCGAGAGAGTTTAAAAATTATTTACCCGATTATGAAGATGTTGCCATTTCATTTCCCAAATAATGAAAATCATATTATTGAATAGTTAAAAGGAAATCATATGAGGTGCAGCGAGAGTTGATAAGCTGGTGACAGCATCTATGGAAACTGCCCTGGAAATATTGCCAGAAGCGCAATATAGCACGTTATTGCATCACTCATGGCGGATGCGTTAACCGCGCTTGAAAATTTGGCTAACCATTTAAAGTTACCGGATGGGGCGAGAGGCTTGGGAGCAGTTATTGCAGCCATTGATGCAAGATGATGAAACGGTCAATGCACTTGAGTGACTGGATGACAAAAATGCGGATATTGAATGTGCGACGATTGCTTGTCATGAGCAAGGTTCACCCGGCAATGACAGGGTTTGATTGGCGTGACTTTGAACATCAGCGGGATAGATTTTGCGCGCTTGGAGAATGCCGTACTCCATCCATATCAAGGTGACCCTTTAAAAAATCAACGAGAGTCGTATGTCCGAGCTTGGGCAGCCTATCATTTGGTCGCGCTTGATCCTTGATTCGATAGAAATTTTTTGCTGTTGGCCATGTAATAAGTCTTATCTTCTTCAGAAAAACCCTTTAAAATCAAATTCCTTAGAGATTTTCAACTGCTAGATTGCCCAAGCTTGGTATCATTGTCTGTTTTTTTTGCTTGAGTATCTCTATGATTTTAAATAGAAGATTGAGAGTTATGGTAGAATTTTGTCAGGCAATCAGTGTCTCCCTCGGTGAAATCCATTTTAAAATCTGCTGGCGTTGGAAAGGCTGACTCAGGAAACGATGCCACGTTCGGAAGAGGCAATGAATGAAATGATAGGATATTAGATAATGAAGGAAAATTTTTCAATGTTAAGCGAAGAAGAGTTTGATTATCTTGATGAGTTTTTACTTGAGCGGATTGATGATAACACAGATACCGAGGATAAGGATGAGGGGATATTGGATGTTTCTGAGCTGGATGGATTGTTTGTGGCCATTGTTAGCGGTCCGACTCTTATTCCGCCATCGCAATGGCTAGCCGCTATTTGGGGTGACTTCGAGCCGGTGTGGGAAAATGAGCAAGCGTTCCAGGATATTTTTTCATTAATGGTTCGTCATATGAATGGTATTGCTAGTGGATTGATGGAACATCCTGAGGATTTTGAGCCGCTGTTTCTTCAGCGCAAAGTTAAGGGTAAATGGTACACGCTTGTTGATGATTGGTGCAGTGGGTATGTGCGAGGGGTGGAGTTGGCGGCTAATCAATGGGATATAGGTGGTCGGGAAATGAATATGATGCTAATGCCAATCAGGACATTTGCCAGCGATGATGGTTGGCAGGTGCTTGAAAAATTTAACGACTCTGAAATTGAAAAAATTCAGCAAAAAATTTCTCCGGCCGCCCGTGAGATTCACGGGTATTGGCTAGCACAAAGGAAGGGGGATAAATCGCCGGCGTTACCCATTCGCCGTGAGTCACCACGGGTGGGTCGTAATGATTATTGTCCATGCGGTAGTGGAAAAAAATACAAAAAATGTTGCTTGCATTAATTTTAATCATGGGAGGAACTTCAACAGTGATTTGTTGAAAAAAAGATAGACTGTTCCTTGACTGAGACTTGACATCAATTTCGAACTAACAATCTTATATACCATGGATGTGAAAAAACTTACCCTGTATGACGTTATGTGGGCGAACCAATCGACGGCGTGGCTAGATGATTCGTGCCATGTCTTGCGTGAGGCATTGATGGCTAAATATCATCAATTGTCATCGCCTATGCAAGTGATGCTGCAATTGATGGCCATCGACTACGGGGTGATGACGATTAGTGATTTAAATCGCAGCTTAAAGAGTTTGGATATCCGTGATGAAAACGACAAAATTTTTAGCTTTAAGGCGACCACGGATTACGTGCAACAACTGAATGCCTTAGGTGTTGTTGTGCAATATGGGGATCGTGCTGAGTACATATGCCATTTTTTGATAACTGAAATGGTGATGCGGGAGGCGGTGGCGCAAGGTCATGTTGAGCAATGGGCGGCGGTATTGCGAGAAAATATATTGGATTTATTAGCCGATTTTGCAGGATCTTACGTTAACTCCTACCATTGGATTCGCGCCTTTCGTTATTTTTTGTCTATAAGAGATGTGAAACAGGCACAGCGTTGCTTAGCTATGCTTGATCGAATCTCATATAAATATCCAATGCTAAGTCCATTGGTTTTAATGGGGCTCAATCCGTTTGATGTGGATTGGTTAACTCGTTTGCCTGATGAGCTCATAGGCCGAGCTTATCAAGAGATTACGCGTATGCGGTGGCTTGCCTTATTGCCCGTCGCAGACTTGATCCCTGTCATGGAGAAAAAAATTGTCGCCGTGCGTGATAAACAAAATCAGGAGTTTTTGTTCATCGCCTTAACCGATGCCTATCTTATCACCGGGCAGCACCAGGCTTTACAAGATCTATTAAAGAACATTGATATGGTTGAGCGGGAGGCTATCCGTGGTTGTTTGGTTTTTATGCAGGGTGACAATGTGCAAGCTGTGAGGTTATTTCTATCCGCACTTGAAAAAATAAGAAGGCATCGAGGGATTAGTAAAAAAAAGAGTCATTATTTTCGTTCGCTCAGTGGTTTATTGTATCCTATCGCTTTGCTGGCGTGTGGCGATCGACAGTCGATGGCACTGGCGTTGGATTTTTTACAAAAACAGCCGAAGCACATGATGCATCCGCTGGATCGATATTATCAAGAGCTATTAGTCATTTTTAATGTGCTTGATGGCAATGATGAATCCGATGAAAAGCTGGTATCTTTATGCAATAAACAACATATTCCTAAGAATTTTTTTGGTCTGATGAATGCTTTTTTGCATGCTTGGTTTTCACCGAAACTGGGTGTGCAAAAAAAAACGCATATTGTCGCCATCAATGATCGACTTAAGGCTAGTCAACTGCACTGGCTGGCCTATCAAATGCCGGCGTTGTTCAGCCGGTTAAAAATCAAAAACAATAAAAGCTCATTTAATGTGATCGAACATTCTGAGTGGTGCTTGGTGGCAGACATTTATCGAATGAAGGAGCCCTGGGAGCGATCTTTAGATGCTTTGTTGCAATTAACATCAGAGGCGAAGCCGGCTGTCAATGAAGCACAAAATAAAACCATGCGATTAGCTTGGTTCATTGATACGACGCATCGAGAGGCCGGCATTGAAGCACGCGAATAAAAAATACTTAAAAATGGAGAATGGTCGAAAGGTCGACCGGTGGCTCTTCAGCGTTTGTATCATAGAACATTTGATTATTTGACTGATCAAGATCGACGGATATGTGCTTGTATTCAAGAAGACTCAGGGCTGGGCGGGCAGGTGGATCGGTATCATGAGCCTTATTACGCCTTTGACATGGTGCAGGCATTCACTAAAATGGCGGGACATCCCGCATTGTTCGATAAGTCTCATCCGACGCGACCCATGGAGTTAGTGGTGGCAATACCCGAGTTACGGGTGCGTGAGCTAGGTGATCAAGTGGAAATCACGTTGTATCCCGAGATGCCAAGTGGTGCCGCAGGTTATGCCGTGGAGAAACTGGATACACGACGCTTTGCTTTTTTTAATATGAACGAGACCCATGCCAAGGTTTCGGCGATACTTAAAAAAGGTTTAAAAGTGCCCAAACAAGCCCTGGCAAAAACCCAAGCTATTATTAGCTCGCTGGCGCAAGATGTCACGGTGCATTCTGATTTTGATACTGAGATCGCGCAATCCACCTTGGTAGAGCCCGATATGACGCCATGCCTTCAGTTGTCGCCAATGGATGATGGTTTGCAAGTGCGTATGTTAATCAAACCCTTTGGTGAAAGGGGACCGGATTATCCGCCAGGTGAAGGTGGCAAAAACTTGCTGGTTGAAGTGGATAATGAACGGTTGCAAACGAAACGTGATTTAGTACAAGAGACCAACGTGTGTGATCAACTGGTTGCCGCTTGTCCAGTATTGCAATCGCAAAGTGCGCCGGGGTATGACTGGTCAATTGAAGAAACAGAACAATGTTTTGAATTGATATTGCAGCTACACGGAGTCGCTGAACAAGCCAACATCGAATGGCCAGAAGGTGAGAAGTTCAAGGTGACACGAGAGTTGTCGACCAATCATTGGCAAGTCGATGTCAAACGTCAGCGTGATTGGTTTCATGTGTCGGGTGAACTAAAAATCGATACCAATCAAGTGATGGACATGCAGAGTTTATTAGCGTTGATCGACACCACGCCGGGTCGATTTTTACCGGTTGGCGAAAATGAATTTGTTGCACTTACACAACAGTTTCGTGAGCGCCTTGATGCCTTGGCGGCGTATACCGAAGCCGATAACAACGGCCGGCGATTTGCCCCCGTCAGCGCCATAGTGATGGCAGATATGCTTGATGAGCTAGATAATGTCAAAACCGATAAGCATTGGCGGGCACATGTTGCACAGATTAAATCCGGTGAAGCCTTGGTGGCTGAGGTACCGTCGACGCTAACGGCGGAGTTGCGTGACTATCAGTTGGAAGGATATCGTTGGTTAGCGCGTCTTGCCCATTGGGGGGTGGGGGCCTGTTTAGCCGATGATATGGGTTTAGGGAAAACGCTGCAGGCCTTGGCCTATTTAGTGGCACAAGCGCCACAGGGACCCAATTTGGTGGTGGCGCCGACCTCGGTGTGTATGAATTGGTTGGATGAGTGCTCGCGTTTTGCACCTACATTAACGCCTATTTTATTACATAATGTGAGTGACAGGGCAAGCCAATTGGCTGAATTAGCGGCCTATGATGTATTGGTTTGTTCTTACGGTTTGTTACAAATTGAATCCGACTTATTATCCAAGGTGGCCTGGCAGGTGGTGGTGCTGGATGAAGCCCAAGCGATAAAAAATAGGCAGGCTAAGCGTTCTAAAGCCGCCATGCAATTGCAAGGCAATTTCAAGATGATTATGACGGGTACCCCGGTCGAAAATCATTTGGGTGAATTGTGGAATTTGTTTCGTTTTATTAATCCAGGGCTGCTAGGGTCATACGAGCAATTTATGGCACGCTATGGTCAGGCGGAACAGTCAGATTCAGCGGCGCGTCAGCGATTAAAACGTTTGATACAACCGTTTGTGTTACGTCGTAATAAAAGTCAAGTGTTAAAAGAATTGCCATCGCGTACCGAAATTGTCATACAAGTTAACATGAACGAAGAAGAAACCGCCTTTTATCAAGCCTTGCGCTTGCATGTTTTGCAAAGTTTGGATAATAGCGCTGAAAAAGCGGGTGCCAAGCACTTGCAAATACTGGCAGAAATCACTCGCTTGCGCAGAGCCTGTTGTCATCCGCAATTAGTGGTGCCGGATATTGGCATTAGCAGTGCTAAATTCACCGCGTTTAAGAATATTGTTACCGAGTTGCTGGATAATCGGCATAAGGCCTTGGTGTTCAGT
>VAPL010548902.1_pt1 | contig 21847 bp, 21 predicted proteins | sample 3395061 | NCBI WGS metagenome assembly VAPL01 (sample SAMN08290444, study PRJNA428436) | hydrothermal vent metagenome | isolation source: Deep-sea hydrothermal vent chimney 2 | place: Pacific Ocean: Juan De Fuca Ridge | depth 2182 m m | reverse complement strand
CATTATATTTTAGAGCATGGGAAGGTGCTTTATGGATAAAAAGCAAAAGGCATTAATTCAGCAATGGGTGATCAAGGCGAAACATGATTTTGAAACAGCAGGGCGTCTGATTGATTGTGAAGATCCTATAAATGATACGGGTGTATATCACTGCCAGCAAAGCGCAGAAAAAATATTAAAAGCTTATTTGTGTTCTCAAGGACAGGTGATCTTAAAGGTTCATGATTTAACCTTGTTGATCAAAGAGTGTATGGCGATTGATACGTCTTTTGATTCGTTTGTTGATGCCGCAGACATTCTAACACCCTATGCGGTTGTGTTTCGTTACCCAGGTGATGTGCTTGAGCCAACCGACGATGAGGCAAAAGAAGCATTGCAGCTTGCAAAAGCGATGATGGAATTTGTTGCGGTGAAGGTGAATTGTGGGGTCTGATATTGCTATTCGCGTAAAGAATATTACCAAAGCTTATCAGATTTATGATAAGCCACAGGATAGACTTAAACAAAGTTTATGGCGTGGTCGCAAGCAGTTTTATCGTGAGTTTAAAGCCTTGGATAATGTGTCTTTTGAAGTCAAAAAAGGTGAGACCGTTGGGATCATAGGGCGTAATGGCTCGTATCAGCATAATGAAAAATTTATCCCTACAGTGATTCGCAAGTGTTTGGAGCAAGAGTCGATTCCTGTATATGGTGATGGTAGCAATATCCGTGATTGGCTTTATGTGACAGATCATTGCTCTGGCATTGATGCGGTGGTTCGCAAAGGTGAATTAAAAGAAGTATATAATATCGGCGATATTAATGAATGGAAAAACATTGATATTTGCCGTTTGATTTGCTTACTTATGGATGAGTATCAACCAGAAAATGCTCTTCACAATAGTCTGATTCCATTTGTAACTGATCGCCCAGGTCATGATTGGCGCTATGCCATTGATGCGACCAAGATGAATGATAAGCTGAATTGGGAGCCTGCTGAAACATTTGAAACAGAGGGTAAAAAACTACTGAAGTTTCTCAGTTTTTAAAATGGTGGAACACGCTATGCATGAGGCTTTGTTATTTTAGCTGCTGTTACCTATAATATAGCAAACCCTAATTTAAATGGTTTCTCTCTATACGTCACGGCGAAAATAATTGGGAAACTTCAGAAAAAACTATAGAGTGGTACTTAAAAGGAAATTCAAAATGAGTAAGGTAGCATTGATTACAGGTGTAACAGGTCAAGATGGTTCATATTTAGCTGAGTTTTTATTGAAAAAAGGTTATGAAGTTCATGGCATCAAACGCCGTGCATCATCATTTAATACCCAGCGTGTTGATCACATTTATCAAGACCCACATATTGAGCATAAAAACTTTATTTTGCATTATGGTGACTTAACGGATTCATCTAATCTGACGCGGATCTTGCAAGAAGTGCAGCCTGATGAAGTGTATAATCTTGGTGCGCAATCGCATGTGGCGGTTAGTTTTGAATCACCAGAATATACAGCGGATGTTGATGGCATGGGCACATTGCGTTTGTTGGAAGCAATTCGTTTGTTGGGTTTGGATAAAAAGACAAAGTTTTACCAGGCATCTACATCTGAATTATTCGGTGAAGTGCAAGAGATTCCGCAAAAAGAAACCACACCATTTTATCCGCGCTCACCCTATGCAGTTGCGAAGATGTATGCTTATTGGATTGTGGTAAATTACCGTGAATCGTATGGCATGTATGCTTGCAATGGTATTTTGTTTAATCATGAGTCACCACGTCGGGGTGAAACGTTTGTAACGCGTAAAATCACCCGTGGCTTGGCAAATATTGCCCAAGGTTTGGAATCATGCTTGTTTATGGGGAATATAAATGCCTTGAGAGATTGGGGGCATGCCAAAGACTATGTGCGCATGCAATGGATGATGTTGCAGCAAGATAATCCTGATGATTTTGTCATTGCGACAGGGGTGCAATATTCAGTGCGCCAGTTTATTGAGTGGTCTGCAGCTGAGTTGGGTATTTCGATTCGTTTTGAAGGTGAAGGGATTGAGGAAAAAGGCATTATTTCCTCGATTGACGGTGATAAAGCCCCTGCTTTGGAGGTGGGTGATGTGATTGTGCAAATTGATCCGCGTTATTTCCGACCAGCAGAAGTGGAAACTTTATTAGGCGACCCAAGTAAAGCTAAAGAAAGATTAGGCTGGACACCTGAAATTACAGTGCAAGAAATGTGTGCAGAAATGGCAGCTGAAGATTTAAAAGTTGCTAAAAGGCATGCTTTACTTAAAGCGCATGGCCACCAGATTCCCGTCGCGCTTGAAAACTGAGTGGTAGAGATTGATTTATTAGGCTGGTGTAGCGAGCGATAAATTAGTTCTGTATGTGTATGCACTGTTACCTGATTATCGGGCATGACCAATAGATATTTTTTGGGTAGTGTAATGTAGAGTAGATAGTGAATTTTGTAAGGAGTTAATTAGTAGTGGTTAGGGAATCAGAAACTTGTCAGTGAATCAGCTAGGTATTCGTTTCATTGGACCGACAAATAGAGTGAGTGGGCTCGCTGTATCTTGTCGCGGTTATATTGAAGCTATTAAGACAACAAGCTACCCTATTGATATAGTGTGTGTTAAACAGGGGTTTGCGCATCAGAAGAAAATAGCTTCATATTCTAGTGAATATCATATTCCTTCTGATTATGATGTTCTATCTATTGTTCATATGAATCCAGATGTGATGCATTTGTATTCAGATATTCCACAAAAATATTTAACGAATAGCTCTTATCGAGTGGGTATATGGTACTGGGAGTTATCGCGTTTACCTCCGTTATGGTTTAAATATATTGATTGTTTTGATGAGCTGTGGGTGGCATCAACATTTACCCAGCGGGCAATTCAGGCATGTACGAATATACCTGTGGTTGTGATTCCCCCATCAGTAGAAAAAAAAGCTGTTGATTGGCGCAAAGTCAACGTATTCAAAGTTCAATATAAGCTTGAGAACTACCGTTGTGTCTTTTTATATATATTTGACATGAATAGTTATATGGAGCGTAAAAATCCATTTGCGCTTGTTAATGCCTTTGTTGATACTTTCAAGGGTTGCAATGATGCTGCATTGATCTTAAAAGTATCAAATGGCTGGATATCTGCGGATTTTCAGAAGAAAATCAAGCAAATATGCGAAGCTATGCCTAATGTTATCATTATTGATAAAATCATGAGTGACTCAGATATCGTCGCTCTTCATGGTGTGGCAACATGTTATGTATCACCGCATCGCTCTGAAGGTTTTGGGCTTACTATTATTGAGGCTATGATGGCTAAAAAAGTAATTGTGGCCACAGATTATGGAGCAACCACCGATTTTATTGGGCGAGATACTGCATTCCCTGTTGATTATTCATTAATTGAGATAAAAGAAACAATGGGGCCGTATGAAAAAGGGTATGTTTGGGCTGATATTAATCAATCTGATTTAATAAAAAAAATGGAAGCTGTATATTTACAGTCGAGCGATATTACAGATAAAATTGATAAGGCTTATTTAAGTGTTGTCGATAAGTACTCGCCTTCGTGTGTTGGTGAGATTATTACGAAGCGCATGAAATCATTGGGTTTGTAATCGTCATGCGCTTATTAGAAGGTGTGCGGAAAACCTATGGATTAATGAAAACGGTTGGTGTCATTGCCGCACTTCCTTTTTTGTGGAAGCGGGTCTGTCGAGGTATTACCACGCAGAACAATGAAGGGAATGATCTCACTGTTAGTGAAGGGATAAAAATTAGCATTGTCATAACTGTTGTTGATACAACTGATCATAGCTTATTAGATGTGTGTATCCAGTCTATATTGAAGCAAACATCCCCTAACTGGGAGTTGTGTATTTGTGGTGACTTATCCATTTCAGAAGATCTCCGGCGTGTTTTAGAAGCCTATAAGGGTGTTGACGAACGAATAAGGGTTGTTCTTCCTGGTGGACATGTAGCAACCAGTGTTGCCAGCAACATGGTATCAGAACAAGCTTCCGGGGAGTTTATAGGTTATTTGGAAAATGTTTATCATGTAGAAAAGAACACGATAGAGAATATCGTTAATATTTTATTGCAGAAGAATATTGATTACATGTCTATGAGAAAAAATGGCTTGCCTGACTTTCAAATCATGAGAAAATCGTTATTTTGGAAATTAAAAGGGTTTAAGGGTGGGGAGCAGACGCTACCAAGCTATATGGATAATGAATTTGTTTGTGAACAGCTAAATCTTTCTGGTATTACTTATGAGTTAAGTTATGGTTCTGATTGAATAAGAGGTTAAAGGTCTTGGTGAATAAAACAGCGTTAATATGTGGGATTTCTGGTCAAGATGGTGCATTTCTTGCCCAGTTTCTTTTATCTAAGGATTATAAAGTCGTGGGTACATCCAGAGATGCAAGGGCATCTTCATTCAGGAATCTGGTACGGTTGAAAATTCGAGAACAGTTGAGCTATGAATCAATGTCACTCGTTGATTTTCGCAGTGTGGCTCAGGTGCTGGATAAAGTCAGACCTGATGAAATATATAATTTCGCGGGTCAAAGTTCTCTGGGACTATCATTTCAAATGCCCGTCGAGACCCTGGAAAGTCATGCGCTTGGCACTTTGAATATCCTGGAAGCCATTCGTTTTCTCAAATTGAAAACACGATTTTTTAATGCTTCATCTGGGGAGTGTTTTGGTTCAACGGATCTATCGCATGCCAATGAAGAGACTCGATTTCATCCCCAAAGCCCGTATGCTGTTGCCAAGGCAGCAGCGTTTTGGACGCTGGCAAACTACCGTGAGGCATACGGTTTACACGCATGTTCGGGGCTCTTATTTAACCATGAATCACATTTGAGAGGGTTTGAGTTTGTAACGCGTAAAATAACCCATGCAGCAGCCAATATTAAGCAGGGCTTGCAACAAAAGGTCTCACTAGGAAATTTGAATGCCCGACGCGATTGGGGGCATGCAGAGGATTATGTTCGTTGCATGTGGCTGATGTTACAACACGACAAAGCAGAAGATTATGTGATCGCAACAGGCAAGTCGCATACCGTGCGGGAATTTGTGGAATGTGCATTCAATGCCATTGATTTAAAGATAACCTGGCATGGTACAGGCGTTGATGAAGTTGGCGTTGATCAAAACGGCATGACCAGAGTTTGTGTCAACCCAGATTTTTTCCGCTTAGTCGAGGTTGATGTGTTATTGGGTGATGCAAGCAAAGCACGACAGCAACTTGGCTGGAGCTGTAAGCATACGTTTGCTGAAATGGTTAATGATATGGTGAGTAAGGATGTTGAGAGGTTGAAAGTTAAATCATGAAAGCATTACTATTAGCAGTGTGGAATTATAGATATTTTATCTTATCCTCTATCCGCAATGATTTTAAGGCACAATTTGCACGGAGTAAATTCGGTGGTTTGTGGATGATTATCAACCCATTGGCTCAAGTGGCTATTTATGCGCTAATACTCTCTAATATTCTTGCAGCCAAGCTCCCAGGGATTACAGATAAATATGCTTATGCTATTTATCTAATGGCGGGGCTACTCGCATGGACATTGTTTAGCGATATTATCACTCGCTGTCTCAACCTGTTTATTGCACACGGAAATTTGATGAAAAAAATGAAATTTCCTCGCATCGCCTTGCCTTGTATTGTTTTTGGCTCATGCTTATTTAGTAATTTACTATTATTCATTGCGATGCTGGGTATTTTTGCACTGTTGGGGCATCAATTTAGTATAGCGATGTTATGGCTTATACCCTTTAGTCTTGTTGTTGCCATGCTCGCTATGGGTATTGGTTTAATACTTGGCGTGATGAATGTGTTTATGCGTGATATAGGACTAGTGGTTCCGATTATTCTTCAAATATTATTCTGGTTTACGCCGATTGTTTATCCTATTACGATTATACCAGAACAGTACCGGCATTATTTGGCATTCAATCCCATGTCTAGTCTCACTGCTGGTTATCAACAAGTGCTGGTTTACAATACTGCCCCACCAGTTGACAGTATTTATATCATTACAGCGATTGCGCTGTCGCTTGTTGTATTTAGTCTTTTCTTGTTTCGTCGCGCCAGTGCAGAAATGGTGGATGTATTATGAGTTTGATTAGCGTACAAAATGTAGGGAAGGCATTTCGGAGTTATGGCTCCGAATGGCAGCGTGTTGCTCGCTGGTTTGGCATGCCAGTAAAGCCGAACGAAGAGAATTGGGTGCTCCGACATGTGAATTTTGAAATCCAGCCTGGTGAGTCTATTGGTATTATTGGTCAAAATGGGGCTGGGAAAAGTACGCTGCTTAAAATGATTACAGGTACGTTACAGCCATCTGAAGGGAGAGTCCAGACCAATGGGCGTGTCGCCGCTATTCTTGAGTTGGGCATGGGCTTTAACCCTGATCTTACTGGGCGTGAAAATGCCTATCACGGTTTAGGTCTGATGGGGTTTTCTCATGCCGAGATTGAACAAGTCATGGCTGAATTGGAAGATTTTGCAGAAGTTGGTGAGTATTTTGATCAACCAGTCCGTGTTTACTCCAGTGGTATGCAGATGCGTGTGGCTTTTGCTGTTGTGACTGCTTGCCGCCCTGAACTCCTGATTGTTGATGAGGCACTATCAGTAGGTGATGCCTATTTTCAGCATAAGAGTTTTAATCGTATTCGAGGGCTTCAGGAGCAGGGAACTAGTTTGTTAATTGTATCCCATGACCGAGGGGCTATCCAAAGTCTGTGTGACCGCGCCATCTTGCTGGAAAATAGCTCAGTGATTAAAGATGGTAATCCTGAGGAAGTATTCGATTTTTACAATGCCATCATCGCGGAAAAAGAGAACAGTACGGTAGAAGTTAAACAACTTGATAATGGAAAAATACAAACCAATTCTGGCACGGGAGAGGTGCGGATCGTTAAGGTTACTTTGCGTAATACTCAAGGAGAGTTAGTCGAACTTGTTTCTGTGGGTGAAGAAGTCGAAATTCGTGTAAAAATAGAAGTTCACAAACCAATTGATTCGTTGGTTATGGGGTATGCGATAAAAGATCGCCTCGGGCAAGTTTGTTATGGAACAAACACATGGCACACTGATCAAGTTTTAAAAAGCTTATCCATTGATGATGAGTATCAATATATTATTAGGTTTCCAGCAAATTTAGGAGTTGGAACCTATTCTGTTTCAATTGCACTTCATGATAGAGAAACTCATCTGACGAGGAACTACGATTGGCAGGATATGGTTCTTATCTTTAAAGTATTTAATAGTAATAAGCCTGTATTTCAGGGGTCAAGCTGGTTTCCTAAAAATACGATTGAAATCCAGAAGGAAGAAATACATCTCAAATGACCAATATGAATTATAAATTTCTTTTTCCAAAAATACCTGAAGGCACAGTTCTTGGCATCAACTTTAGTGGCATGCATGATACAGCGATAGCTCTTGTTTCCCAAGAAGGAACACCAATCTTTTCTGTTTCTCTGGAGCGGTTATCAAGGGTGAAACAAGATGGCAGACATCCAGATAGCTTACTTGAAGCATTGCCATGGGAGCGTATTTCTAAAGTGGCACTTTCTGTGGAGCGTAAATATATTTCACCTGGTGAGTTTTCAAGCAGGTTTCATCCTATTCCATTAGCAACGCCACTTGAATATGACTGCTCTCATGCGCCTACATTTTTACAGGCACTTGATTTTATCCCCTGTGAAAAAATTTTTGTGCCTCACCATCTATGCCATGCGGCCTCAGCATTCTGGTTAAGTGGGTTTTCTAACGCGACTTGTTTGGTATATGACGGTGGGATGTCTAACGAGGAGTGGTTTGGTGGGGTATTTGACGCATCTGTTAAGGATGGAATTGTGCCAGTCGATCAATTTAGTGCGCATAATTATTCGAATGTTACTCGTTTATATACGGCGGTTACTGTAATACTTGGCTTCAGACCTTTAAAACATGAAGGTAAGATAACTGGACTAGCGGCATGTGGTACAGCAACTAATAATTGTCGAAAAATATTAGAAGAGTGGCTTGTTGCCCCTGAATTGTTAAATGACCTTATGGGTTGGAGAAACATGTATAGCAGGAGTTTAGCTCCCCAGCTAAAGGTTAATCCATCAGCTGTACAGCAACTTAGGGAAAAACTAATACAATTTACCCGTGAAGATATAGCTGCAACGGTTCAGGAAATTACTGAAGAGCATATTATCAATATTTTGACAGGAGTCATTAAACAGGGAGTCGCTGCGGAAAACATTTGCCTTTCTGGGGGGATTTTTACAAATGTAAAAATCAACCAACGGATCAGTGAAATGGATTTTAAGAGTACATTTATTTCACCTCCAATGTCTGATGATGGTACTGCGCTTGGTGCTGCACTTCAGGTGGCTTCCGAGATATCAGGTTTTTCACCGAAACCGATTAGATCCATGTTTCTAGGGCCTAATTATTCTAGGCGAAAAGTGAATGGAGTGATCACTAAGAATAAAATTGTTAGTCACAAGAGCAGAGCTTCTTCACGGGAAGTAGCCGAATTCTTGGCCGACGGGTTAATTGTGGCGATTTATCGGGGCGCAATGGAGTTTGGGCCACGAGCATTGGGAAACCGCTCTATACTAGCGAATGCAAATGACCCGGCAATCAATCAGCTTCTAAATAGCCGTTTAAGCCGCACAGAGTTTATGCCATTTGCGCCCATTTGTCTTATGGAAGATGCAGAGAGGTTATTTCATAATGTCAAACGGGTAAAACATGCTGCAGAATTTATGACTGTCACTTTGGATTGCTCAAATGAGATGAAATCCTTATGCCCTGCTGTTGTGCATCGTGATGGGACAGCACGTCCGCAATTGATTACTCGTCAATCAAATGCGTTTATTTATAAAATTATATCCGATTACAAAGAAATAAGTGGTAAACCAGCCTTAGTTAACACCTCATTTAATGTGCATGAAGAACCCATTGTCTGTACCCCTGAGGATGCCATAAAAAGCTTTTTTGAATCGGGGTTGGATGTTTTGTTCCTTGAGGGGCATATAATTAAACTATATGAAAATAAAGAAGTCGAAGCGGTTTATCTTCGGAAGAAATTGGGGATCGAAAAAATCAAGATGCAAGAGCTTGAGTCCTCATTGCAACAAGCTGAACAGCATCAGCAGAATTTAACATTGCGATTGGATGAGCTACAGGCTGAATCCATTCAACATGAGCATGTAATCCAGCAGAAAGAGGACGTCATTCATCGTGTGTCAGGTGAATTAGCAGCAACACATCTTCAGATTGATGAACTCAATCATTCCAAAGAACGTTTGAGTCAAGAAATAGAAGACGTTTACGCTAGAAAAGCTGTCGCTGAGGCAGTAAAAGAGCAGCTTAAGGAAACGATTCAGTCGAAAGAAGAACAAGCCGAAGCACAGTCCCGTCAAATAGAAGAACTAACAGAAACGCTAAGCAATGTTCGTGAGCAAAAAGCCGCTGCTGAAGCAGTAAAAGAGCAGCTTCAACAAATAATAGAAACGAAAGAAGAACAAGCGCAAGCACAGTCACATCAAACAGAAGAGCTAACAGAAGCACTAAACAATGTCCGCGAGCAAAAAGCTGCAGCTGAGGCAGTAAAGGAGCAACTTCAGAAAACGATTCAATTGAAAGAGCAGCAAGCCGAAGCACAGTCACATCAAACAGCTGAGCTAACAGAAACGCTAAGCAGTGTCCGTGAGCAAAAAGCCGCCGCTGAGTCAGTAAAAAAGCAGCTTCAACATACTGCACAGACACTAGAGCAGCGGCTAAGCATACAAACAGAAAAAATAAACCAGTTAATAATTGAAACAAATGAACAGCAAGAACAGGCTAAAGCGCACGCACAGTGGTTACAGAATGAATGGGATGCAGCTAAGATGAAAATTGATGAACTGAACCACTCATCTCATCATTGGTGGCTAGAGTCGGAACGCTTAAATAAAGAACTAAAATCAGTATACCAAAGTAAATCATGGCTAATATCTTGGCCGCTACGCAAGTTAATGCAATTTTTAAAAGGGCTATTTTTCTTGCCCATTATGATGGTAGTTTGGATTTTTCGATTACCAAAGCGCATTGTACGCTGGATAGTTGTTGAATTAATGGCTTACATTAGCAAACGGCCAAATCTTATAAAAAAAGGCCTTAATTTTTTAAAAAATTACCCAAAAATAAAAGTAAAATTACGCGCACTTGCATTGGCAAAAGGGATAATGCAAAAGAGTCATAAATTAGAAAATACGGTAGTCCCTGTTACCCTGAAGGCTGAGACTCGAGTAGCAAATATTAATAGCGAACCAGACTTATCTTCACTGACACCACAAGCCCGACGTATTTACAGTGACTTAAAAAAAGCAATAGAAAAAAACAAGGAAGAAAACTAATGCGGATTGTTATAGATTTACAAGGCACACAAGCTGAAAATAGGCAGCGCGGGATAGGGCGTTACACAATGTCACTTGCCAAAGCGATTATACGAAATGCAGAGAGTCATGAAATAATACTAGTGCTGAATGGCTGTTTTACTGAAACTATTGAACAAATCCGATCGGACTTTGTAGGCATACTCCCACAAGAGAATATTCGGGTATGGTATGTCAATGGTGAGGTTGGTAGCTTAACTGATGATAATCTACGGCATCGCAAGGTGGCTGAATTGACTCGTGAAGTATTCCTGTTTAGCTTGAAGCCAGATATTTTGTTGGTGACAAGTTTATTTGAAGGGCTGGTGGATAATGCTGTAACAAGTGTTGGCATGTTGAGTTCTAATATACCTACAGCAATAATTCTTTATGACTTAATTCCGCTTATTAACCACAAACCTTACCTTGAAAACCCAGCTGTTGAACTATGGTATGAGAATAAGTTAGATCATCTACGACGTGCGAATGTTTTGCTGGCTATTTCTGAATCTTCACGGCAAGAAGGTCTAAATTACTTAGGGTTTCAAGAAGATAATGTCGTTAATATTTCTACTGCAGCTGACCAGCAATTTCAGCCACAAGTAATTAATAGCCAGCAAGAAGATGAAATTCGTAAGTTCTATAAATTAAGTAAACCTTATGTAATGTACACTGGTGGCATAGATCATCGTAAAAATATTGAAGGGTTGATCCGTTCTTATGCCGAGTTACCAAAAAAAATACGTACTCAGCATCAATTGGCAATAGTTTGTTCAATTCAGCCTAATGATAAAACTCGATTAGAAGAGTTAGCAAAGAAACATAAACTTAACAAAAATGAACTTATCTTTACTGGTTTTATACCAGAAGACGATCTATTAAAGCTATACACCCTCTGTGAAGTATTTATTTTTCCCTCTTGGCATGAGGGTTTTGGGCTTCCCGCTCTGGAGGCAATGTCATGTGGGCGTGCAGTAATTGGGGCTAATACTTCCAGTGTGCCAGAGGTGATAGGATTAGATGATGCTCTTTTTGATCCTAGAAATGATAAAGAAATAACAGCAAAATTATTGGAGGTGTTAATAGATGATGATTTTAGGGTAAGTCTTGAAAAACATGGTTTAAAACAAGCAAAAAAATTCTCTTGGGATAAAAGTGCAATTTGTGCAATAAAAGAATTTGAAAAATTACATCAAGATCAGCAACAAATAAAATCAACCAAACCAAGCTTAGCAAGTAGGCCTAAAATGGCTTTTGTTTCACCTCTTCCCCCTGAACGCAGTGGTATTAGTGATTATAGTGTGGAACTGTTACCTGAATTATCTCGATACTATGATGTAGAGGTAATTGTTGAGCAAGATAAAGTTGTGACACCTTGGGTAAATGCAAACTGTAAAATTAGAAATGTGGCATATTTTAGAGCTCATGCAAATGATTATGAAAGGGTGTTATATCATTTTGGAAACTCTCATTTTCATCAACATATGTTTAGTTTACTAGAAGAAATTCCTGGGGTCGTAGTCTTACATGACTTTTTTCTTTCAGGAATTGTTGCTCACATGGAGGTAACGGGGTATAAAAAAAATACTTGGGCTATGCAGTTGTATAGTGCACATGGATATACTGCATTACGACAGCGGTTTCATGCAAAGGATACGGCTGATGTAGTATGGAAATATCCCTGCAATCATCATGTTGTTAAGTATGCAACAGGTATTATTGTTCATGCTGAAAACTCTAAACGACTTGCCAAACAATGGTGCTCATCAAATGAAAATAATAAATGGGCTGTTATTCCTCATTTACGCGTTCCTGTAATAAATTCGGAACTTTCGGCTGATTATGAAGAGTTAAGTTTGAAGGAGGAGGATTTTGTTGTTTGCAGTTTCGGGATGCTAGGCACAACCAAGCTTAATCATCGGTTACTTGAAGTTTGGCTGACATCAGAGCTAGCAAAAGATAAAAATTGCATATTAGTTTTTGTTGGAGAAAATCAGGAAGATGAATATGGTCAGCAATTACTTAAAACAATCAAACAAAGCGGCTTGAGTAAGCGTATACGAATTACGGGCTGGGCTGATACAGAAAGATTTCGACAATATTTGTCAGTGGCTGATATTGGTGTACAGCTTCGTACAAAATCACGTGGCGAGACATCAGGAACAGTTTTGGATTGTATGAATTATAGTTTAGCCACGGTTGTAAATGAAAATGGCAGTATGGCGGACTTGCCCGGTGATGCTGTATATAAAATTCCAGATGATTTTACTAATGATCAGTTAAGCCAAGCACTAAATAAGCTATGGAAAAACTCAAAGCAAAGAGAAAAATTAAGTCAATCTGCTAGAACGAGTATTTTAAAGAATAATGCACCTAGAACTTGTGCTGATCAGTATTTTTCAGCGATTGAAAGTTTTGAAGACAACTCAAAGGCAAGTGTTAATGCGTTGATTAAAAAAATAAGTAAAATAAGGTTTAATAATAACCAAGAATTATTAGATACAGCAGAAGCAATATCTTGCTCAATACCAGCACTAATTCCTGCTAAACAATTATTTGTTGATGTTTCTGAACTGGTGCAAAGAGATAGTAAAAGTGGTATACAGCGAGTAGTAAAAAATATTCTGCATGAATGGTTGATAGATCCTCCTCAAGGATTCAGAATTGAGCCTGTATATGCAACCGAAGAACAGCTGGGTTATCGTTATGCACGACAATTCACCATGGACTTTATAAATTGCCCTGAGAATATACTGAAAGATGATGTGATTGATTATCAGGCTGGAGATATATTTATAGGGTTAGATTTACAACCCACAATTGTTACAGCGCAGAAAGAATTTTATCAGCAGTTACGTCGATATGGTGTGCAAGTTAAATTTGTTGTTTATGATTTATTATGCATATTGATGCCACAATATTTTGTGGAAGGTGCCGCTGCAATGCACACGAAATGGCTTGAAGTGGTAGCAGAAAGTGATGGGGCAATATGCATATCAAATGCGGTTGCAGAAGAGTTTCAGACTTGGCTGGGTGGATACACTGTAAATAGGCTACGTTCTTTTGATCTTTCATGGTTTCATTTAGGTGCCGATATTAAAAGGTTTATGACTTCAGACGAAGTCATTGAAAATGATGATTTAAATAAAATACAAAACACACTAAGTTTCTTAATGGTAGGAACTATCGAACCCAGAAAAGGACATGCACAAACTTTATTAGCTTTTGAAGAGCTTTGGAGACAAGGGCATGAAATAAATTTAGTTATTGTAGGCAAACAAGGGTGGATGGTGGAAGAGGTGGTCGAAAAAATGCGACACTCCCCCGAATTAAATAATCGTTTATTTTGGTTTGATGGTGTTAGTGATGAATATTTAGAAAAAATCTATTCTGTATCTACATGTTTAATTGCAGCCAGTGAAGGTGAGGGTTTTGGCTTGCCATTAATTGAAGCCGCACAGCACAAGTTGCCTATTATTGCACGAGATATCCCTGTGTTTCATGAAGTGGCAGGACAACATGCTTTTTATTTTAAAAACTCTGAATTGTCTGTGAATATCGAAAAATGGTTAACATTACCTAATGATAAGCAAGAGTTACTATCAGAAAAAATTTCTTGGCAGACATGGAAAGAAAGTTCAAATAAATTAATCAGAAAAATAATAACAACTTAAATTATGAGGCGAATAGCAAATGGCTAAAACTGTTTGGATGAATTTACCAACGGGTAAAAAAGTGAAATTGACTGGAGCTAATAAAGATAAAAGTATTATAGGTGCTATAGAGCTGTCAGATGGTTATTATGAAAAAGAAATAATGGCGAAGTTAACAGACATTTTGAAACCTGAATTTGTATGCTTTGATGTTGGTGCAAATATCGGCGCTTTATCACTTGCTTTTGCAGATATCATCAGTGATGGGACGGTTTATTCAATAGAGGTGGGACATGATAATTATCGGTACTTAACTGAGAATATTAAACAAAATGGGTTTAAAAACATTATCCCTATTTATAAAGCAGTATCAGATTATAATGGAACAGCAATATTTAATTATATTGATGAAGTGGCTGGCTGTTCATTTATATCGACAACGGGAGTTGAGGAAGGTGTTCAAGAGCAGGTTGAGGTAACTACTCTTGATGATGTTGTAGAAGAACTAGGGCTGAAATCCATTGATTTTATTAAAGTGGATGTAGAAGGGGGAGAGCGAAAAGCATTAGTTGGAGCAGAGAAGACAATAGACAAATTTCAGCCAATATTGTTGATTGAGTGGAACCCAAGTACTGTGCGTAGATTTTATGGTGAAGATCCTAAAAGCTTATTTGATTTTGTCGTTTCTAAATGGTCAACAATTGAATTAATCGAGGGCGATGCATTAGTGAAAATAAACACATATGAAGAGCTTTGTAAAAAAGTTGATAGTGGAAAAGGATGGGAAGATATTATTTGTCGATTTTGAATTGACAATTTTTTTTGAACTTGTACTTTTTGAGAATATGAACTTGGTATTACATTTGACTTGGTGTTGTTTGTGTTAAAAAAGATATATAAATTAAAAGGGGGTAGACGGTTAGCGCCACTTACCCCAATGAAGGAAAGAAATGAAGGAAAGGGTCAAGTCTATTGATAAAGTTGTTAATTGGCGTTAAGATTTTCAAATGACACGTCCTATAAGAATAGAATATGAAAATGCGTATTATCATGTGATGAATCGCGGGCAAGGTAGGAAGCGATTATTTCATGATGCAAGTTACTTTAAGGCTTTTTTGCAAACCTTATCGGAAGCCGATGAGCGATTTGGTTTGCAGGTGCATGCCTATTGCTTGATGAGTAATCATTATCATCTGCTGGTAAAGACTCCGCGAGGTAATTTACAAAGAGCGATGCGCCACATTGGCGGTGTTTATACGCAGCGGTATAATCGTAAAAAGAAAACAGATGGTCAGTTATTTCGAGGGCGTTATAAAGCGATATTGGTTGATCATGATGCTTATCTGTTGCAGCTGAGTAAATATATCCATAGAAACCCTTTTGCGGCGGGAATGGTAGAAGCAACGGAGGATTATGTTTGGTCAAGTTATCCTGCGTACATTGGTTCTGCCCGCGCGGATAGTTGGTTGCATCGAGAAGATATTTATGGGCAATTACATAGTCGCGGAAATGACCTTCTCGCCTATCGATCTTATGTAGAAGAAAGTGATGTTGATGAAAAAATAGCCAGTTTTTATCGTTCTGAACGACAGGCGGCCATATTGGGTGCAGATAGCTTTATTGAAAGGGTTAAGAAAAAAATAAACAAATTACCTGATGAGGTGCCACACGTTGAAAAGCGTAGTGTGCTTCTTTCTATTGAAACAATCGTAGCCTGTGTTGGTGCTTATTATGGAATACCATCAGCAGAGATTTATGATGTTAAAAAAGGAAGGGGTTTAAAGAACCGTCCACGAAAGATAGCCATGTATCTGGGACAAAAGTTAAGTGATTATCGTCTTAATGAGCTAGCCAGTGTGTTTGGACTGAAGCATTATGGCGGTGTATCCAATGCTATAAGTATGATTAAGCAGGAAATAGATCAGGATAAACTATTGCAGCAGGATTTAAATGATATTATCAATAGACTTGACCCCTAGGTAGGGAGTGACCCCTAGGGAGGGTGCTTTCATTTTTTGTAAATTGACAGCATTACATTCGTGGGTTATTATTTACTTTGTAGCATTTTTTTAGGAGGTGTCCTGATGCCTAGTTTGAGTGTTCGAAAAATTGAATTGGAAACTTTAGATTTGTTAAAGGTGCAGGCAGCAAAGCATGGGGTTTCAATGGAAGAAGAGGTGCGGCAAATCATAAAAAAATCGGTTTCTACTCCAGAATGCTTGGGTGATATGGCTGTGCGTTTGTTTAGTCCTACTTATGGTGCTGAAACGCTTTATATTGCACAGCGAGAGGTGCATGCGCCTCTGGACTTTAAATGATTATCCTTGATACAAATATCGTTTCTGAATTTATGGGCTCGCCGCCTTCGGAGTCGGTTCTCTGTTGGCTAAATCAACAAGATGTGGCATCACTGTATGTAACCAGTATCACGATTGCCGAAATCAGTTATGGTCTGAGTGTTTTACCGATGGGTAAGCGAAGATCATTATTGGGTGAGCGTTTCAAGCTGTTTGTAGCCTCTGGATTTGAACAACGCATTTTGTCATTTGATGCAGGTGCGGCTTATATATATGGTGAGATATTGGCTTATCGACAGAGCCTGGGGCAGCCTATGAGTTGTTTTGATGGGCAAATTGCCGCCATTGCTCGTTCAAAAAGCTTTGCTGTTGCAACGCGTAATATAAAAGACTTTCAGGATTGTCAGCTTCAGTTGATTAATCCATTTATGCATCGTGGATGAGTCGATGAATCTCCTCGCTATTACCTTAGCATCTTACAATGGTTCGGAATTTCTTTCTCAGCAAGTTGAAAGTATTTATAAGCAAATGGATGAGCAATCAATATTGTTTGTTCGCGATGATGGGTCGAAAGATCTTACGCCCAAGTTGTTAGGAGAGTTTGAAGCAATATATCCAAATATAAAGCTTGTAGTTGATGATGAAAAATCTTCAGGTGCCGCAGCTAATTTCTCATTATTGTTGGAGTATGCTTATAGCCGAGATGTCTCGCATGTTATGTTGTCTGATCAAGATGATGTGTGGGTAGAAGATAAAATAGCATTACAAATTGCTCTTATGCATAAAATGGAGAAAGAAGTCCCTGAATCTCCACTGCTTATTCATTCGGACATGACTGTGGTAGATCGAGAGTTGCAGACCATTTCTCCATCATTTATGCAGTATCAAGCTATACGTCATGAAGCTGGTAGCCCTTTAAAGGTTTTGTTGGCACAAAATTTTATCACAGGCTGTACCATGCTGGTTAACCGAAGGCTGCTTGATATAGCACTTCCTATTCCTGAAGAGACTTTGATGCATGATTGGTGGCTGGCACTATGTGCGGCGGTATTTGGATATATTGGTTTTATTGATAAACCCTTGGTAAAGTATAGGCAACATGCTGGTAACGAAGTGGGAGCAAAGCATATCAGTGATTTTCTTAACCCGATGACAGGCAAGTGGAAGAAGCGTTGGTTAGAGGGTAGAGAAAACCTTTTTCAATCTATGCAGCAAGCCCGAGTATTGGCTGAACGTATACGCGAGCATGATCCGAAAAACCCTCATTTAGCATTGGTCGAGGCTTATGCTGCTTTGGCGAGTCTTTCCCCCTTGCAAAGGGTGAAAAGGATAAACGAGCTAGGGGTTCATGCTCAAGCTCAAACGCGCCAAATATTATTATTATCACGCCTATTGCTTACGCCAAGAGTGCAACCATGACTAATGTAAAAGTTTCTATCGTCATTGTGAACTTTAATGGCGGTGAGCTATTAACCGAATGTGTGCGCTCAGTCCTTGCATCGACTGTGCCTATTGAGGTCTTTGTCTCTGATAATGGCAGTACGGATGGTAGCATCTACTTTTTGGAGCGTGCAATTCAGAACGAAAGCTTACATATCGAAAAAAATGGAGCTAACCTTGGTTTTGCAAAGGCGAATAATCGCGTTATTCCAGTTACAACTGGGGATTACCTGCTTATTCTGAACCCTGATTGTATCATTGAGCCCGATACGCTTGCCTTAATGATCGAGCATATGAAAGCACAGCCCGATGTGGGTATGTCAGGTTGCTTGATACGCAATTTGGATGGCACTGAGCAGGCAGGGTGCCGCCGCCGCGTACCGACACCTTGGCGAACATTGGTGCGCATGTTGTGTTTGGACCGCTTGTTTCCTAATCATCCTAAATTTGAAAGTGTGGTCATGCATCAAAAGCCTTTGCCTCAAGAGCCTGTATGCAAAGAAGCTATCTCAGGCGCATTTATGTTGGTGCGAAGAACTGTTATGGAAGAGGTGGGCTTGATGGATGAAGGTTATTTTCTGCATTGTGAAGATTTAGATTGGTGCATGCGTTTTCGACAAAAAGGTTGGAATGTTTTATTTGTGCCTGATGTTGAAGTGATTCATGCCAAGGGTGTATGTAGCGATGCTCGACCTGTGAGGGTTGAGTGGCACAAACATAAGGGCATGGTGCGTTTTTATCGTAAGTTCTTTCGCCATCAGTATCCATTTTTATTGATGTGGCTTGTTATTTTAGCTGTGTGGGTGCGATTCTCTCTGGTTGCAGTGTTGAATACGGTAAAACGTATCTTCTCATGAAGATTTTATTGACTGGGGCAAGTAGTCAGATTGGACAATTTTTATTACCCATGCTTGTTGAAGAAGGTCATCAATGCATATGTGTGAGTCGTAAAATGTATGACAACCATGCTGGAATTCAATGGGTGATAGCAGATATGATAGAAGATATGCCACATATATGGCAGAATAATGATGCCTTGATATGGGTTCACCTTGGTTTTTTACCACTCGTAATTTCTCATTTAAAAGCTGCATCAAAGGCTGGGGTTAGACATTTTATTGCTTTTAGTTCTACCAGTGTATTTACCAAAGAAAAATCAGAAAGTGATAAGGAGCGTTTGACTATTCAGTGCTTATTGGAAGCCGAGAAAGAAGTTCAATCACAGTGCCGAACCTATGGTGTAGCATGGACTCTATTTCGACCGACTATGATTTATGGCTGTGGCATGGATCAGAATATTGCTTTTATTCAAAATACCATTGCTCGTTTTGGCATCTTTCCAATTGCAGGAAAGGCTAAAGGTTTACGTCAGCCTGTTCATGCTGAGGATTTGGCGAAGGCATGTCTGCAAGTATTAGGAGCAGAGAGTGCTCATAATAAAGCCTATAATCTAAGTGGTGGGGAAGTGCTGAGTTACCATGCGATGGTTGAGTATGTTTTTCGATCTATGAACCGCACGCCTAAAATAATTGGTGTTCCACTACCCATTTATAAACTTGCGATTATCATACTAAAACAAGTTTCTTCTCGCCATAAGTTTATCCAAACGGCTATGGTGGATAGAATGAATATGGATATGGTGTTTGACCATGCCGATGCAACCCGTGACTTTGATTATAACCCTAGGACTTTTCAACCATGATTCCTTTGGTATTAACTGGGGTCAGATACAAATTAAATGTTAGGGCATGCTTCAATGTCACATTGAGAATTAACTGGGGTCAGATACAAATTAAATGTTAGGGCATGCTTCAATGTCACATTGAGGGAAGAAGCACATCAAAACCTAACCATCACATACACTTGACCACAAATAAGTGACACAATTTTATATGTTTTCATAGATTCGTGGTAGATTATAATTTACCATACTCCTTGTCCACTTATTTGTGTCAAGTGATGTGGGCGTTGTCGGGCGCGCTAACGCGCGCGCGACAACGCGACGCTCAGGAGAATCTGTCCAAAACTATCTGTTGCCGAAAATCCGACAATAAATAGCTCCAGTCAGATATTTATGAGATGATGAAGCCATCTCAAAATACTCCTGAGCGTCGCGTTAGCCTCTTGAAATATTATGCATAGTATCGTAGAATCATATGCGTAACTTATGGAGGAAAACATGAGAACTACTCTTGATTTACCGGAAAATTTGCTTATTGAAGCAATGAAAGTAACTCACACAAATACAAAAACTGGAGTAATTGTTCGAGCATTAGAAGAACTGATTAGAAAATCAAAAATTTCTGATCTTAAAAAGTATAAAGGAAAAATTGATATAGATATTAATCTTGATGAAATCAGAGACCGTCATTAGTGCAAGTTTTAGTAGATACCTCAGTTTGGATCGATTACTTTCGGGGTCGTGGTGATTCTAAAAAACTAGATTTATTAATAGATGAAAACCTGATCGTAACTAACGAGATTGTACTAGCAGAATTACTGCCGTACCTCAAAATTAAAAAGCAAACAAAAGTAATTGCATTATTATACGAAATCAATAAAATCCAACTAGATATTAACTGGAAAGAAATCATTGAATTTCAGGTAAAATGCTTGAAAAGTGGTGCAAATGGGGTAGGGATTCCTGATTTGATTATTGCACAAAATGCAAAGCAGAATGATAGCAAGGTTTACTCTTTAGATAAACATTTTCGGTTATTAAATCAAGTATTAAACATTGATTTATATGAATAAAAAGGCTAGAAAGAAGTTCCAGTTGACCGCTGGAAAAATCAAGGGGTGTGCGGCCGAGCAAGGTCGATAATTCCAGCGGGTGAAAGTCCCACTCTGGCAAGGTAGGTCAACCACCAGATAGTAAACATCGGGCAGGCGGAGGTAACTCCAAAAAGAAAAAAAGGTAAGAAAAAAAGGTGTCAGGTCTTGTCTTTTGCTAGCCTTTAATTTACAATCACTTCATGGCAAGACCAATCAGAATAGAATATGCAGGGGCGTTGTATCACGTCACTTCAAGAGGAGATCGTCAAGAAGATATTTATATTGATGATGAAGATCGTTCAAATTTTTTATCGTTACTAGCGCAAGTGTCAAAAGACTATAACTGGCTCATTCATGCTTATTGTCTAATGGATAATCATTATCACTTATTAGTAGAAACCCCTGATGGTAATTTAAGTAAAGGGATGAGGCAACTTAATGGCGTGTATACCCAAATAACAAATCGCTATCACGGGAAAGTAGGCCACGTTTTTCAAGGCCGATATAAAGCGATATTGGTACAAAAAGAAAAATATTTATTAGAATTAGCCCGCTATATCGTATTAAACCCAGTAAGAGCGAGAATGGTTAGAGAAGCAAAAGATTGGCCATGGAGTAGCTACCGTAAAACATCAGGGATGATAAATAATGCCGCTTGGCTAACAACTGAATGGTTACTATCCGCTTTTTCTAAAAAACAAGGATCAGCTCAAAAGAAATACAGTGAATTTGTAAGCCAAGGAAAAAACCAACCCTCCCTTTGGGAATCTCTTAAAAATCAAGTGTTTTTAGGTGATGAAGAATATGTCCGTCAAATACTCAGTGATATAGACCAAAATAAAGACTTGAGTGAAATACCAAAATCACAACGAAAAGAAAAAGCAAAGGAATTAGCGTGGTATGAAAGGCAAGCTATGAGCAGAAATGAAGCAATAAAACACTCTTATGAAAGTGGCGGGTATAGTATGAAAGAAATAGGTGCCTATTATAGATTGCATTATTCTAGAGTCAGTCGAATTATAAAAATAGCAAAAGATAAGACCTGACATCTGTTTTACTTTTCTTTTGTAGCTAAATTATTATTAATAATAATAGTTGCTAACCATAGAGATAATGTTCCCTGCCAAGTTTGACGATAAATAAAAAATAGGGGGGCAGACCTAGGCTGTCGAAATATGGCTTTTTTCATTGTTTTTGATGACCTGGTTTATGGATGTTAATTGTTTGAGGTGGGGTTAAAAGCCTATGGATAAGGCAT
>VAPL010059083.1_pt1 | contig 21901 bp, 16 predicted proteins | sample 3395061 | NCBI WGS metagenome assembly VAPL01 (sample SAMN08290444, study PRJNA428436) | hydrothermal vent metagenome | isolation source: Deep-sea hydrothermal vent chimney 2 | place: Pacific Ocean: Juan De Fuca Ridge | depth 2182 m m | reverse complement strand
TGCATGGCTTTTACTGCCATTTCAGAGTTTGGCCCACAACAATGGGTTGGTCTGATTTTGGCAAAAAGCGGGGCTGAACCCATGCTAATATTAGCATTGATAACTGGCTTGATGGCAGTTGCAAGGTACTTTGGAGGAGATATGGTTCGAAAATTTGATCAAACGGGTGTCCTCCTTGGATCGGCAGTGTTAGCCACTATCGGTATTTATCTATTTAGCACCCAAACGGGAGGCATGGCTTATGTGGCTGCTGTGTTTTTTGCATTGGGTATTGCTTACTTTTGGCCAAATATGATCGGCTTTATAGCTGACAAAATTCCAAATAGTGGCGCTTTGGGCATGTCTATTATTGGAGCAGTAGGGATGTTTTCAACTTCCATTTTCCAGCCTATTATAGGTGGCTGGATTGATTCTGACAAAACGAAAGCAGCCTCCATTGGACTTACTGGTGATGAGCTGGTATTAGTAGCAGGTCAGGCCACTTTGGGAACAATGGTATTATTTCCTGCTGTCTTAATTGTGCTGTTTTCTATACTTTTCTTTTGGGTGCGAAAGACGCATGCCCAATCAACAGAATCAGTAGAGTGATTTAACCAAAGGAACAAGATTGGAATGAACATGTTGCTCTGGACCAACCACGTCACGGAGAGTGGGGCTTTGGGTATGAGTGTAATGGGGAGGGATTGGTAGCTTCGCCGTGTCCTTGGCCCTACCGGTTTCGGAATTTTTATGGATATGGATTCTACAGGAGCATCAACGCTACAGTACATGACTGTGATGCCTGCTATTCTTATCGTTGCATTTGCATTCTTAAATTTTCGAATGAAGAAAAATTGATTGGCTTTTTGGTAGACTTTATGGACAAGCTCTATTTCGACCAGTCAAATCCATATATCAAAACATAAATGGCTATAGAACCCAGACCATAAGCCATCAATATCATATCCAACTCGGTAGGAACTGGTGTAGTTCCAATACTAAATTTTATCAGGTAGAATATCACACACAAAATTGCCGACCACATCCATAGTCTGACTGGTAATGACTTGTTGAGGAAGAAAGCCTTTTTTAAGTTAGCGTTCACAATTTTCTTATTAAGAATAACAATTTTTGTTGTGGTAATTTAGAAGGCATAAACTTACGAATAAAACCTCTCTAAACTATTAACTCAGAAATTGTCAGTAGGAAATTCTATTGTGTTAATTTCTAAAATAGCGAATGAATTAATTCACTAGTTATGATGCAGATAGCACAGATTTATAATCTTATTTTTTAAGTTGCAATAATCAACAGATCGAAGGGCATAGTCATCAATCTCTGAGCATGAAATTAATGCAGGAAGTAATGGGTGGTCAAGGGCAGATAAACCAATAATTTTTGGTGAAGAATTACTATACTGTCTGACTTGTCTTAAAGAATTTGACAGTTCAAAACCACTTACAACAGGTAGATTTAAGTCTAACAATATCAAATCATACTCGCAAACTTCTACTCTCTTTAAAGCGTCTTCATATGAAGAACAAATATCAAGTTTGTCTCCAAGGTTGTTGAGGCATTTTGCAATGATAAATTGTGAGGCCATATCATCATCAATCAATAATATTTTTATAGGCTTCACTTCTTCTAAAAAATTGAATATTGATTTTTCCTCGATCATAGCTATTCCCTTAGAAAATATAGCTCAAGTTTAATGCCATGATAATTTTTCACGAAAAAAGAGTCAATATTCCAAATGAAGATCATATATTTCAATAATAGAAAATTTCATTATTCCCAAATTAGGAAGTCACATAGCAAATATTCCCAATATGGGAATATTATTTAATGATTGTTTTTATGAGAACCTAATAGAACCTCAATTCGTAATAAAATGCCAAGTAGGACAATATTTCTAATTATTTTATTTTTCTCAATTAATATAAATTCATTTTCCCAGGAAATCGATGTAGCAAAAATTAAAACTCAAGCTGGCAAATATGACAGAGAAAATTTAATAGTAAGTGCAACCTTGCATGGTCTGGATTTGGATTTGACAAACAGCGATTTTGTTTTGTATGAAATTGTTGGTGCCAATGAAAAAAAGATTAATTCGCAATTGGATATGTCAGGAGAACCAAAATTGTGGTGGATGATCAGGGGTAAAATTCTTGCTGGTAAATCCAGAAGTTATACATTAAAGAAGTCTGCGAAAGCTAATGAGAAAAAAATCTCTGCCATTGAGGTAATTCATGATCACGGAAACCTGATTGTAAAATCTAATGGAAAGAATGTTCTTCAATACAATTTTAATATTGCACCACTTCCAAAAGGAGTTCCTGAGATTTACAACAGAGCCGGATTTATTCATCCTCTCTGGTCTCCACAAGGAGAAGTATTAACCAGAATCCAACCTCCGGATCACCATCATCATGTAGGTATTTGGAACCCATGGACACATACCAAATTTATGGGGAAAGAAATAGATTTCTGGAATTTGAATAAAGGTGAAGGAACTATAAAACCTTCAACTATAATATCAACAACTTCCAATGATTTGTATGGGGGGTTTAGAGTTATTCACGATCATATTGATTTGAATGGGCTGTCACCAAAAGGTTATAATGTAGCCCTTAAAGAAGAATGGAATGTGCGGGTTTGGAATGTGGCAAATAACGCTTGGCTAATTGACTTTGTTTCTACCATGAATTGTGCAACTGACAGTGCTTTTACTATACTGGAATATCGTTACCAGGGATTTGGTTTTAGAGCTACCAAAAAATGGAATGATAAAACTGCCAATTTGCTTACCTCTGAAGGTAAAAATAAGGAAGATGGAAATGCAACAAGAGCAAGGTGGTGCGATGTGAATGGTATTTCAGAATTTGGAAACTCTGGTGTTTTATTTATCACCCATCCATCAAACTACAACTATCCTGAACCTATCAGAATATGGCCTTTGGGAGCAAATAAGGGAAAGGAAAATGTGTTTTTTAATTTTAATCCTGCTATGGATAGAAACTGGGTCTTGGAACCCGGCAAGGATTACCGACTAAGATACAGAATGTATGTGTATGATGGTAAGATTGATGCTGACCAGGCAGAAAAATTATGGCAGGATTTCACCAACCCTCCAAGAGTAAGCATTGTAGCAGTGAATGAATAATATCTTTAAACTTATTAAAATTATCAATATGAAAAGTCGCAGAAAATTTATGAAATATTCTTTGTTAGGTGCTTCAACAGCATTTGTAGTTCCTACAATTGTACCAGCCACAGTTTTTGGAAAATCTGCTCCAAGCAATAAGATAAACATAGGACAAATTGGATTTGGAAGAATCGCACGAAGTCATGACTTACCGGAAACCATGAAATACGATGAAGCACGAGTGATTGCAGTGAGTGATGTAGATAGTAATAGGGTACAAGAAGGAAAGAATTTTATAGAAAATTACTATGCCGATGCCAAAGGGAAGAAAAATTTTGTGAATGTTTCAACCTATGGGGATTACAGGCAATTGTTGGAAAATCCGGATATTGATGCAGTAATTATAAGTACACCAGATCATTGGCATGCGAAGCCCGCTATCGATGCAGCTTTAGCTGGCAAAGATGTCTATTTACAAAAACCTGCATCACTTACTATTTCGGAAGGTAGAAAAATGAGTGATATCATGAACCGCACCGGAAGGGTATTTCAGGTTGGCAGCCAACAAAGATCAATGAATCCATGGCCTCAATTTCATCGTGCTTGTGAGTTGGTGAGAAATGGAAGGATTGGAGAAATAAAACAAATTTATGTAGGATTACCTGGAGACCCATCTGGAGACGATGAACCAGAAATGGAAGTTCCTGTTAACCTTGATTACGATATGTGGCTTGGATCCACACCTGTAGCATATTATACAGAAAAAAGAGTTCATCCACAAAAAGACTTTAGCAGACCGGGCTGGCTGAGGTGCGAACAGTTTGGAGCCGGTATGATTACCGGATGGGGAGCACATCACGTAGATACGGCCCACTGGGGAATGGGAACAGAATATACGGGACCTATAGAAGTTGAAGCAGAGGCTGTTTTTCCTAAAAGTGGGCTTTGGAATGTTCATGGAGATTTTAAGGTAACTGCAAAATATGCTAATGGAGTTGTCATGCATATCTCAGGAGAATATACCAACGGTGTGAAGTTTGAAGGTTCAGAAGGATGGATTTTTGTAACCCGCGGAAAACCCGTTACCTCCAGTGATCCGGTTTCGGGCAATGAATCGAAAAAATCATTAGACGCCAGCGATCCTAAGATATTAGATTCTGTTATTGGACCTGATGAAATTCATCTTTACCAAAGCCCTGAACAACATAAAAACTGGTTGGACAGCATTAAATCCAGGGAGCGAACCGCTACGCCAGCCGAAGTTGCTCACCGATCGTGTAGCGCGTGTCTTGTAAGTCATATTGCTATGAAACTACCACGAAAGTTGTATTGGGATTCTATAAATGAACGATTCAAGAATGACGATGAAGCAAATGCTATGTTATCAAGACCTCAAAGATATCCATGGGGGATTGAATAATCTCATTCAGTACATGTCCTTGCTGATTGAGTTATGAAATTGGTGAGTTGAACGCAACGCCGAAATTATCGTTTTAAGAGTAATAGATAAAGTAAGTAAAATTGGTTAAATTGAAATAATAAGAACCAATCCGCTGCAGTACATAATTGATTAAAATAGACAGGTATGATATTTAATGGCAAAGAAGTTCCCTTTCCGGCAATTGGAAAAATCAGCTTTTTCAAAATTTTAGAAAACATTGAAGAAAAGACAAATGATAAAGATCCATTTGTATCTGAAACTGCAAAAAATTTGCTTATTGAGGCAGAAAAATATCCGGAGATACGATCGGGAATTGATAACATAGAAAATCTGGGTAAATGCGAAGGACTCGTTAGAAAATTATGCCTCATGATGTTTCCCGATGTGCTAACAACAAATGAGATTAAAGCACTTACTCCCCCATTCTATTTCAAACCAATTTATAGTTCTGAAAGATTCAAAAAAATAATTAATGCATCAGGAGAAGATTTTAGCTTGCAAATGAAAGATATTACCGGCGATGATTTTTACTTGATTTGTTGCTATTTTATATTGGCTTCATATTATGGATATCAATCTCATGCCGGAGGTCCATTGATCGTTGAAATTTTTAATCGTAACCTGGGAATTAATAAAGCATATCAAGTTGCGATAAATGCTGACATGATGGACTTTAGTCCTACCGATCGAGCAGTAGAAATCTCTCGCAAAGATTTTGAATTGCTTGTAAATAATTATGACAATATAGACTTGTGGAAAGAAAAATTCCCTCCAAATAGCTGGACCTTTCGCGGGGTCAATGTTATAAATATGATGGATGTAACAAATAGTCGGGCATTGAGTAATATTTCTTCCAGTCTGTTGGTTAAGTCTGAAGAGTCGCTACAAAAAATCCGTGCTGGCTTACGAAGTTTATTTAATAATGGTGAGCTTAAATCTGGAGTTGTAACAATGGAAGATGGATATATCTCGCAGATCCACAATGACGATATGAATATGAAGAGCATAATTCTTGGCGGTATTACGTCTATGAAGTTTGAAGAGGGACTTTGCGGTTACTCTATAGAAAAACTCGTTAAAAGAAATGTTCCTCTGATTATTCCTGATGTCAAGCAATTTCATGCTAAATCCAATAGCCAATTATCTCAAAGCCTGATTGATCAAAATATTGGGAGTTTCATCATGATTCCTTTGATTTACGAAGACGAATTGATGGGATTTATAGAATTGGGTTCAACAAATAAATATGAATTAAATTCCGTTTCCATATCAAAACTTTTGCCATTGATCCCTGTTTTATCAATGGCTATTAAGAGGTTCAGAACAGAAGAACAAAACCAGATAGAAGCCATCATTCAGCAGGAATGTACTACCATTCATGGTTCTGTAAAATGGAGATTTAAAGAAGAGGCCAAAAAATTCTTCCAAGCAGGTTTGACTGGAAAACAACCAGTATTTAATGACATTATTTTTAAGGATGTAGTTCCATTATATGGGCAACTTGACATAAAAGGCTCTTCAACCAGACGAAATAAAGCAGTCAAATCTGATCTATTGTCTCAGCTCAATCTTATAGGTAAAGTGCTCAATCGGGCACTGTTAAAAACAAATATTATCGCTTATGATGAACTAATTTTTAGAATAAATGGACTCAAAAAAGAAATTGGAGGAGAACTTTCTACCGGCAACGAGCACAAGATATTCCAATTTATCAAACAAGAGATTGATCCGGTATTTGCACATCTCAAAAATGAAGACTCCAAGCTTCAACATTTAGTAGAAGATTATTATGCCCGGTTAGACGCTGAACTGAAAACACTATATATTGAACGCAAAAAATATGATAGCAGTGTTGATAAAATTAACCATGTGTTGGTTTCTGCATTAGATAAAAAGCAGGAAGAAGCCCAACAAATTTTTCCTCATTATTTTGAAAGATACAAAACAGATGGTGTTGAGTTTAATATGTATATCGGACAATCAATGGCCAATAACGCAAACTACAATCCCATTTATCTTAGGAATTTGCGAATTTGGCAACTATTAACCATGTGGTCGTTAGAAATCGAATATAGAAATTTAAAAAAAGATCTGGATGTGGATATAGAGATTGCGTCACTGATACTTGCATATGGCACACCCTTGTCCTTGCATTTCCGTATGGATGAAAAGAGATTTGATGTTGAGGGAGCGTATAATGCCAGATATGAAATAATAAAAAAGCGAATTGACAAAGCCCTAATAAAAGGAACCAAAGAACGACTTACCCAACCGGAAAAGATGACTATTGTTTATAGCCAGGAGCAGGAATCAAAAGAGTATATGCTTTTTATTAATTTTTTGCAGTCAAAAGGTTGCTTCAAAAATGACCTTGAAAATTTACAACTTGAAGACTTGCAGGGAATTCGTGGACTCCGGGCATTGCGTGTAGGAATTAATTATTCCAACGAGACATCAGGGTTGAGTATTGACGAATTTATAAAATCAGTCGAATCTGTGAATTAACTAGTGAAATTTAAAAAGTAAACTATAGTTAGTGTTTGATTATTAAATTAGTTTCTTCTCCTTTTTTGACTTTTATTCAGTCATCTGGCATTGTCATCGCACAAGATGCTATTGCATTATTTATTAAATGACTCGTACAACTTGTTGGTACGAATAGGATCTGCTTGGCCATCATGGATTATCATCCGATATTTTAATACAATAAAATCATCCATTGGTATAACTACTGGTTTTTTCCCTGGAAAAACAATGTTTTGCATGCTGTTTTTCTGACGTAAATTCCAGGTATCCTTTGGTAATGGATTATTTACATTGGTCATGATAGCAATACCTGATCGCTCGCCGAAGGGGCCCAAGGTACCTGAAATATCTACCCATGGGCCTGCCTCCACAGCCGGCCATTGAGGAGTCAGCACACCTTTGGAAGAAATAAAAATCAAATCATCCGGAGTTTTCATACGGATAGAAAACCCACTCAATTCGCTTTCATTGTCATATCCGGCAATTGATACATTTTCCATCAACGCCTTTAACCGGATTTCCACATCAATCAGGCGATAATGCAATTGTTTTTTAAATACTCTGATGGTAACTATTTCTAAAACAAACGGTTTCTGCTCACCCTGACTATCTTTAATCCACGGTGATTTCCAATTTACATTTGCATGAATTGAAACAGAAGTGTCTGTCGTTCTCTCAACTTCGACCTGATTCACACTCCATGAAAAATCATCACATAGCCAGGAATCTCCGACATATTTTCCTTTTACTTGAATCTGACGCCAGGCCCAAAAAATACCCCTGTGATGTGGATGGTCCTCAGGAAAATCCAATGTCAGTACACTGCCATTTAATCCCCACAATGGATGAATATAATCAACTCTTGGGTAAGCTCCGTCTAAAGATTTCACAGATGACCTGTAAAAAAGAATACTGTCACTCCCTTCAAGCACCAAAATTCCATTTGGGGATCGAACGGTATGCAGCTTTTGTGCTTCAAGCTGTTGCTGACCACAAATCATGAGGAAAATAATTATTAGTCTTTCTACATTCATAATTTTAATCATCCTTAAAAATCCACATTCTTAGAAAGTGGATTTCTACTTGTCTGATGCTAAGGCATCTACGGCGTAGAACAAAATCAAAATCTAATCAAAAAAACTGAGCACTTCTAAAGTTAGACACTTTATAGGCAGGCTCTAATCAGCTTTCCTTTTATAAACTCTTACATGCCATGGAAAAGAGGTACTCTTTTTTGCGATTTCAAAACCACTGGAAAGTATGAACTTTTCAATTTCTTCTGGAGCGTGTATGAATGACCTAAATGGATTTTTCTTGATGTAGAGGTATAATTTCATAACCAGTGCTACACATTTTGAAATTGGGCCACCAAATGGAAATGATAGTGCTATGGAACGATCACACTTTTGTAGGGCTAAAGACAGAAGAGATTTATAGTCTGGATAGCAGCAAACTACTTTGTCAAGGGTCACAAAATCACATGAATCTATTTTATCAGCTACATCAATAAAATCGCCATGATGAAACTGGGTTTTATCCAGAATATAATTTTCTTTAGCATACGACTTTGCAACATTCAAATATCCTTGTGACGCATCCACATCAATAGTGGCTTTACCTCCATTCTTCAAAAACCTCCATTGGATTGCTCCAACACCTCCTCCAATATCCAATAGTGTGCTTCCTATGATATTTTGCTGAAATAAAAGCTTGAGTAGCTTATCGGTTACTTTTTTAACTCCTTTTCTTTTGTAGCGCTTCATTTCCTTTTGCGCACTTTTCATATCAAAGAGCATATCCGCTCCGCAACAATGATTACATGTCATGATTTATTTTTTTGTATAAATATAATCTGAAAATATTTACATTTTTTGTGCCTCAAGAATTATATTTATTCAAATAAAATTTAATCTCATGAAAAATATTTTTTCGATTTGCTCAATTCTCGTCTTCATTTCAACTTTCACTTTTGCCCAAAAAACATCTCTGGAACCTATTAAACTTGACGATGCCTGGAGGCAGAAAATCTATAATTTGGCTCCGGACAAAACAATTGTCCCGGTAACCAAAAAGCACAAAGTGCTTCTTTTCTCATTATTTACCGGCTTCAAACATTGGGTAATTCCTCATGCCGATGCTGTGATAAAAATATTATCAGAAAAGACAGGAGCTTTTGAAGTGGTGCAAAGTACTGATATCATGATGTTCGAAAAGAAAAATCTTAAAAAGTTTGATGCAGTTATCTTAAATAATAATTGTTCAAAAGGTGATTACCGTAATTTATTTTATGATGCACTGCTTTCTAATAATAAAATGAGTGAAAAGGAGCGATTGGAAATGGCAGCAACCCTCGAAAAAAATCTATTATCATTTGTTGAGCATGGTGGGGGTCTGATGGCTTTTCACGGAGGAATAGTTATGCAAAACAAATCAGCTGAATTTAGCGATATGATTGGAGGAAGTTTCGATTATCATCCAAAGCAACAGGATGTAGAATTACAATTAGCTGATGCCAATCATCCTATGACCAAAGCATTTGAAGGCAGGTCACTAACGCATTTTGATGAGCCTTATTTCTTCAATAATGCCTATTTCAAAAAGGAATTCAGACCATTATTATATATGGATGTAACAAAGCTTCACTCCTTGAAGCATACACCTAATGAAAAAATCAGCTATGTATCCTGGATAAAAAGATATGGGAAAGGGCGGGTTTTTTATGTATCTCCATCACACAACGCACAAAGCTATGAAGATTCCAGGATGCTGTTGTTTTATCTGAATGGTGTGCAATATGTCCTTGGAGACTTAAAATGCGATGATTCTCCTTTGGGCCAATAAAAAAGATGCAAGCCTTTCGACTTGCATCTTCATTAAACAAACAACCTAACCATGAAATTTTTTTCCTCTTAATTAGAGAGATATTATTTATCCTGTCATGGCTGTTTATACGTTGTGTGATTGGGTATAATTGAAAAAAAATGCCTCAAAGGGTCTTATCTTAGAATGTGAGACCGGTTGATATAGAAAATGACCATGGCTTGGCAATTAAGAGAGATAATGAACCGGTAAAATTATTTTTCTCTCAAGAATAGTTGTATCGCTTGTTGAACAAATTGTGTAGAAAATATCATAAATGAATCAGTTTTTCATCATCAATTAAAGCGTGCTCAAGTGAACTGTACAGTAGGAATGGTCAGTGTTTTATTTATGCAACTATCAGGGGTTTTGATTTCTTTAGGAAGTTGCCTGGGATTGATCATTAAGCAATTTCTACTAATTTTCTGGCCTTATCAAGATCGTATTTGTTTTGGAAATTCATCCAAAACATGGCGGAGATCTCTAAAGCACTCTCTAGTCTCAATGCCAGGTCAGCTGTTATATTTCTACGACCATGGATCAGATCGGAAAGCATCGATGGAGATATGCCCATTTTTTTTGATAGATCCTTTTGCTTCAATTTTCTGGCTTCGATCTCATCGCCTATTAATGCGCCCGGATGGATGGGGGATTCTGCCGGTATATCATTTGCAAATATCTTATTCATAATGTTTCGAAATTTCAATGATTATTATTTCCAATTCTCCATTTTTATTGATTCTGAACAATAGCCGGTACTGCCTATTAAGCCGGATCGAGTATTGCCCTTTCCGATTTCCTCTCAATGCCTCGAAATTTAGAGACCGGAAGTTTTTTAATTCCTTCAATTCTGTAATTGATATCAGAATATTCACTTTTTTCTGATACTGTTTAACCACTGTTATAGGTATTTTCTGTTTGCCAACTAAATGGTTCGGATTGTACTCATATAGGCTGGCCAAATCTTCAGATTCAAAAAATACCTTCATTTATATATACGTGTAAGTATCAATAAGTTCACTAATGTAGTGAATTATTGTTGCTTCTAAAAACATATGAAACTTGCTCGGAAAAATTAGGACAATAAAAAGACTGTTTAAGATGAACGTCTTCATTATAGAGGTATCCCATAGAACCAGGTAGTAAAACCCGTTTTCCTTCACAAACCAGGCGATGTGATTTAGATCAGATTTCACAATATTGTAGTAAGGCTGGGGTTTTTGGTATAAAAATAGTTCGTAGTTGGTTCAGGCTTGTTGCAACCTAAGTTGTGCGCACGAGAGGACTCGAACCTCCACAGGATTTCTCCCACCAGCCCCTCAAGCTGACGCGTCTACCAATTTCGCCACGTGCGCAAAAATTATTTTTGAAGGGCCACAAAATTAATATATTATTTTCCTTTTACAAGGATCAATTATGTTTCATAAATTAAATTTTGAGTCCACTCCGAAAAGTCAGAGTTCGTTGATTTTCAACTTTTTTACCCCTAAAGAGGAAGTCGTTGAAAATCAACGAACGCTAATAAAGTCCCCCTGCCTACCGGAGGCCGGCGTCTCTTACAACAAAGGTTTCCATAAAATAACAGTAGAACCCAAATTAATATTTTCAGCTTTTAATTTTTCTTTCTTCGCTTCATTCTAAATTTCGAATCATCAATTTCAGGAGTTGTTTTTGTGAGTCTGATTTTCTCTCTGTAGCCCATCCACAATAAATAAATGGAAAAACCAATTGCCAGATAAGCCATTATTCCCACTACGCCAACAAGTACTTCATTGATATAAAAACTGTACAGGAGAATCAAAGAAGCAGAAATAGCTACTATTCCCAGGGTAATTTTAAATTTTGCTTTTCTTATATCTCCTTGAATTTTGCTTTCTTCAATGGCAAATTCATCAACTAATCTTATGATATATGCAATACTATCTTCACTAAGGTTGCCCTCAAATTTTTTTCTAATATCTCCATACGACAGTCCGTCATCATACAGTTTTAGTGCTTCTTGTAATTTTTGATCCAATACATGATCATCCATAAAAAGTTTTTTTGAAAGTTACTTATATGCTCATGGATTTGGAAATATTCCCTCTTGGAAAATCTATCAACTATAATAATTCAGGAGATAATTATTGAACCGATTAAAATTTTGATGGCCAAGCCTGCGGTAGGCAGGTTTAATGGAATTAGAAATGCCACGTATTTTGTGTGTATTTCATTGTTAAATTATGGAGCGTCTAATAGGTAAAGTCATTTTTTTCCAGTAGAAAATCCGCAACTCTTCTTCGTGCATCTTTAAGATTGAACGGTTCTATTTTGGTAAATCTTTTCAAACCAATTAACATCATTCTCAATTCATCACCTTCAGCAAATGCATAAATGGCTTGCTTACCAGCCCATGATGATTTTTCTATTGCCGTATGCAGATAAATCCTTGCCATATCCAGGAATAACCCAGCCTTTTCTTCTCCAATTTTTTCAGCAATTTTCTCCGCTCTTAGTATGGCAGATTCTGCCGCAAATGCCTGAATCAACATATCAGCTAAATTCATCAGAATCTCCTGCTCATCTTTCAGTTTGGTCATCAGTTTTTGAACCGCTGCTCCGGCAATCATCAAACCTGCTTTCTTAAGATCTTTTATCGCCTTTTTTTCCTTGGCCAAAATACCATCGTTGTCATCACCACCAAAATCGGGAATTGATGTCAACTCTTTGGCCACAGCCATCGCCGGTCCTATCAAGTCAAGCTCACCTTTCATTGCCCGCTTCAAAAGCATATCGATGGACAATATTCTATTGATTTCATTGGTTCCTTCAAATATTCTATTGATTCTTGCATCCCTGTAAGCTCTGTCCATTGGTCCTTCGGCAGAATAACCCATACCACCATAAATCTGAACTCCTTCATCTACGGCATAGTCAAGCGTCTCCGAACCGTGAACTTTTAGCATAGCGCATTCTATGGCAAATTGCTCAAAAGATTTAAGTCTGGACTCAGCAATATTTTCACCATTAGAAACCATGGCATGGTATGCATCATCAATGTTTTGTCCTACACGATAATGAGCAGATTCTGAAGCAAAAATATGTGACGCCACATCGCCTATTTTATGCTTGATTGCACCAAAATTTCCAATGGTCGTGCCAAATTGTTTTCGTTCATTGGCATATTTGATAGCATTTGCAAAAGCTCCTTTTGCACCACCAACACCACCAATTCCTAATTTTATTCTACCTATGTTAAGAATGTTTAGCGCAATTTTAAATCCATTTCCTCTTTCAGATAACAAATTTTCAACTGGTACTTTACAATCGTTGAAGAATATTTGACGTGTCGAGGATCCCTTAATACCCATCTTTTTTTCTTCTTCATTCATGGTGATCCCGCCAAAAGCCTTTTCAACAATGAATGCTGACAAATTTTTATCATCGTCGATCTTGGCAAACACAATAAAAATATCTGCAAATCCTCCATTTGTGATCCACATTTTTTGGCCGTTCAGTAAATATGATTTACCGTCTTCGGAAAGAATTGCTTTAGTTTTCCCGGAGTTGGCATCTGATCCGGCATCAGGCTCCGTCAGGCAATAAGAAGCTTTCCATGCTCCAGAAGCTAACTTTGGGAGGTACTTGGATTTTTGATCATCATTGCCATAATATAAAATGGGCAAGGTGCCAATACCTGTATGTGCCGTAAAGGCCACAGCGAAAGAATAACCTTTGCCAAATTCCTCTGCTATAAGCAAAGACGTGTTGAAGTCAGTATCAAATCCTCCATATTGCTCGGGAAGAGATGCACCTAACAGACCCAGTTCACCAACCTTATCCAATAATCCAGGCATAAGTTCCGGGAATTTCATTGAATCAATTTCATCCAATTTTGGATATACCTCCGCAGCAAGAAAATCCTGACAGGTTTGTAATATCATTTTTTGCTCTTCTGTCCATTCTTCAGGAATAAAAATATCGGAAGCGCAAGTATCTTTAATAAGAAATTCTCCTCCCTTAATTGCTGTTTTCTTATCAATAGTTTCCATAATATTATTTTTAGTTGTTTAACAAATGCATGCTATAAAATGCCTTTAATTTAACCTCTCATAAATACCGGCGACACCCTGTCCTCCACCGACACAAGCAGAAACAATACCATATTTTTGATTTCGATGCTTCATTTCGCTAAACAGTTGAATGGATAGTTTTGCCCCTGTGCATCCAAGCGGGTGCCCTAGTGCTATGGCACCTCCATTCACATTTACGATTTCAGGATTAAGATTCAATTGGCCGATTACTCCTAAAGCCTGCGCAGCAAAAGCCTCATTAAGCTCTATTTGATCAATATCAGATTGATTGAGTCCGGCAAGTTTCAATGCCTTTGGGATGGCAGCTACCGGCCCTATACCCATGATCTTTGGTTCTACCCCAGCTACTGCATAGCTAACCAATCTGGCAATCGGCTCCAAATTTAGCTCTTTTACCATTCGTTCTGACATCACCAATACAAATGCTGCTCCATCAGAAGTTTGGGATGAATTACCTGCAGTAACAGTTCCTCCAATTGAGAACACAGGTTTTAGTCTTGCCAGGGCCTCAACACTTGTGTCAGCTCTAGGCCCTTCATCTGTATCAACTACAAATTCTCTTTTTTGCTTTTTCCCACTTTCATCTAAATAAACTTCTTCGACATTTATCGGAACAATATCATCTTTAAATTTTCCTTCTTCGATGGCTCTCAGTGCTTTAGAATGAGAATTATAGGCAAATTGATCCTGATCTTCTCTGGTGATTTTATACTTTTTAGCTACCTCTTCCGCAGTGAGCCCCATGCTGGTATAGTAATCTGGAGTTTTGGTAGATATATTATAATTCAGAGCGGTCTTCCATCCCATCATGGGTACCATCGACATTGATTCGGTGCCTCCTGCAATAATACAATCGGCCATTCCGGCAGTAATTCTTGCCGATGCGATATTTATCGCCTCAATGCCTGACCCACAATATCTATTGATAATCATTCCCGGAACCTCGAGAGGAAGAGAAAGCAATGATATCATTCTACCCATCTGCATCCCCTGTTCCGCTTCAGGTATGGCGTTACCAACGATCAGGTCATCAACTCTTTTTGAATCAAATCCCTTAACAGAACCCACAAGATGCTTTATTACATCAGCAGATAAATCGTCTGATCTGGTAAATCTAAATCCACCTTTTTTTGCTTTTGCAATTGCCGATCGATATCCTGCTACGATATATGCGTCCATAATTATTAAATTTTATAATTAACAGTATTTTTTATTATAGCTGCATTAATTTCTTAATGCTCTTTTACCATTCAAAATGGCCTGAATTCGCTCAAGTGTTTTTCTTTCTCCACAAAGCGAAAGAAAGGCTTCTCGTTCCAGATCCAATAGATATTGCTCCGAAACCTCGGTAGGCGCGGAGAGGTCTCCACCACACATAATATTGGCTAATTTTCTGGCTATCAGTTCGTCATGATCAGATATATAATTACCCATTCTCATACCGGTAATTCCGGCATGGAAAAGAGCCAATCCCCCTCGTCCTTGCACCTTTATGTTTTTCTTCTGTACAGGCATAGAATATCCGGCTTCTGCAAGTTCGATAGCAGCCATTTTTGCTTCGGCTATTTGCCTGTTTGGATTTATCGTAATTCTATCTTGCGGTCTGAAAATTAGCATATCTCTTGCTTCTTCGGCAGAAGTAGCCACCTTGGCCGTAGCGATATTCATAAAAGCATTTTGAAGTGCGTTATACTCAATATCTCCGGTTTCAGTTCTCTCAGCAACACGTCGAGTCAGCTCTTTAGTTCCTCCTCCTCCAGGGATCAGACCGACACCAAATTCCACCAGACCAATGTATGTTTCTACAGCAGCCTGTACCTGATCAGCATGTAAAGTAAGCTCACATCCACCACCCAAAGACATGCCATGAGGTGCAATTATTACTGGAATTGAGCTGTATCGGGCTCTCATTATGATATTTTGAAATATTGATATCAATTGATTGAGTTCATCGTAATCTTGCTCAATGGCATACATAAATACCATTCCCAGGTTTGCGCCAACAGAAAAATTGGCTCCCTGGTTTCCAATCACCACGCCGCGATATTCACTTTCGCCCAGATCAAAAACTTTGTTCATGCCTTCAATGACATCACTTCCCATGGTGTTCATCTTCGTTCTGAATTCGAGATTTATGATACCATCTCCCAAATCAAATATAGATGCCCCTGAGTTTTTCCATATCTCTTTGTTCGCCCTAAGGTTATCGAGAATAATAAACTGGCCTTTGCCTGAAATATCTTTGTACGATTTTGTAGGAATATCATAATATTTTCTTACTCCCTGCTCGACAGTATAAAATGATTTTGCGCCACTTTCAATCATGTCATAAACCCACTGATTTGGTTTATAACCTGCTTGCTCCATTTTTTCAAGAGATGCCACTACACCTATTTGGTCCCAAGTATCAAACGGGCCTAGTTCCCATCCAAATCCGGCACATAGTGCATCGTCAATTTTGAACAACTCATCAGTAACTTCCGGAATTCTATTGGAAATATATTGGAAAATACCATAGAAAGAATCTCTGTAAAAATCGCCTGCCTTATCCTTCCCTGAGAGTAATATCTTAAATCTATCTTTTACGATATCTATGGATTTTGTAAGCTCAAGTGTATTAAATTTTACCTTTTGCTTCGGATTGTATTCCAAGGTTTTCAGGTCAAGGGTCAGGATTTTGGTTTGCCCTTCCTTGTCTTTGGTTTTTTTATAGAAACCTTGCTTTGTTTTATCTCCAAGCCAATTGTTTTTTGCCAGTTCGCCAATTATTTCTGGCATCTTAAATACATCCCTTTGTTCATCATCGGGTAGGCCTGCATGCAAATTGTCTGCTACTTTAATGAGCGTGTCTAATCCTACAATATCACTTGTTCGGAAGGTCGCAGATTTTGGTCGACCAATTACCGGGCCGGTCAGTTTATCAATTTCGTCAATATTAAGGCCTAATTGCTGCATAGTTTGCACCACTTTCAATATGGAATAGATGCCAATTCTATTGGCAATAAACGCTGGCGTATCTTTGCACAAGACGGTTGTTTTTCCAAGAAACAAATCTCCATAATGCATTAAAAAATCAATTATTTCCGGTTTGGTCTTGGGTCCAGGAATAATTTCAAGGAGTTTTAAATATCGTGGTGGATTGAAGAAATGTGTACCGCAAAAGTGTGCCTGAAAATCATCACTTCTACCTTTGCTCATCAAGTGAATAGGAATTCCGGAGGTGTTGGAAGTGATAAGTGTACCGGGTTTACGGAGCTTTTCAATCTTATCATACAATTGATTTTTGATCTCCAGGTTTTCTACTATTACCTCAATTATCCAATCATATTCAATAATTTTAGATAGATCATCATCGAAATTTCCCAGCTGAATTTTTGAGGCAAAGCTTTTATGATAAAGCGGCGCAGGTTTTGACTTCAATGTAGCCTGAAAAGCAGCATTTACAATGCTGTTTTTCACCGATTTATCGGCCAAAGTCAATCTATTTTTTTCTTCGGCTTCGCTTAATTTCTTAGGTGCAATATCAAGCAATAATACATCCAGACCAATGTTTGCAAAATGACAAGCGATTCGAGATCCCATAATTCCCGAACCAAGAACTGCGACTTTATTGATATTTCTTCTCATCTGTTTTGTTATTTAAAACCTTCAATTTTCATCAGTGATTTCTTTTGTGACGGCAAGCCAGACCGATTTCTGTTTCATATTTTTTATTGATTAATCCTTATTAATCAATTCTTTAAGCTCTTCATTGCCTTCAACCCATCCAAGTATCAAACTTGATACCTGCAGAAACGTATTTAATTTCTCTTCAGGGATTCTCTCTTTAACAAATTGATTAAATACCTTGACTGTTTCAATCGTCTTCCCCTTTTTCTCTTTGCCCTTTTCTGTGAGAAATACCTTGACTGATCTTCTATCAAAGGCATCTCTTTCCTTATATATAAAACCTTTTTCTTCAAGACTTTTTAAGGTTCTGGTCAGGCTTCTTGATTCAAGGCCAATAAGTGGTCCAATTTTAGTCGCCGGTGTACCTTCAGTTGTTCCAATATTTAATAATATAAAACCTATTGATGTGGTGATTCCATGCTTTTGCGCCTTTTGGTTATAAAGCCTGGATAGGCCATGCCAATTTGATTTTATAAGGTAATCTATTGATTCTTCTCTCTTCATAATATTCTTTTCAATGAATTCAAATATAAACAAATTTATTATGCATGCATAATAAATTTATGGTTTATTGATCTCATTAGGTCATTAAATTTATACATTAATATAAATGAACAATTATAATAATAAGCATTATTTTAATAAAAAGGCAAAAAACGAGCGTTATTCGGCATGCCGAATAGTATCAATATTGATTAGATATTTTTCTGAAGAAAAAATTTTGTTGTAGCTAATTTGACAACTATTGTTGAATAGCCGCTATTCATCTGCACTTTTTATCTTTCCGAAACCTGTGATTCTTTTTTCAATAACCTTGGGGTTTCCGGTATAAATTACTCCGCCAAGACCTGTTATGGTAATTACAAGTTTTTCATTTGCAAATATTTCAACACCACCCAGCCCGCTTACATTGATTTCAGCATTGTCAGCATTAAGTTCAAATGCCCTCAATCCACCAGCGCCACTAATGTGTGTTTCTAAATGATCCGCCTCTCCGGATAATGACATCACGCCAGCTCCAGTCAAATTAGTCTTTAGTGTCATCACATCAACTTCCAAATCGATAGCTCCCGCTCCGGAAAGATTTATTGACAACTGATCTGAAGTTATAACTCCTTCATTATTAATATTGGATGTTCCTGTTGAGAAAATATCATTTAGCTCACTATAATATATTTCAATATCAATCCCCTCAGTGCTTTTGAGATTATGAACACTATTGATATTTAAGGAGCCATTGAATACCTCAATGGTTATATAATCATGAAGGTTTTCGTCCGTTTCGATTACTACCCTATGATCTTCACTTTTTATCAAAATCACATCGTAATTTCCACCAATACTTAGGTTTTCAAAATTGTCTATTGCAGTCACGATTTTTTCAATATCTCCATTTCCACTTTTAATATTGAAGTTGCATCCAGCTAAAGAGAGGAGCAGAAAACCAATAACGTAGATAAAAACTTGCTTCATGTGAATACGTGATTTTCGACAAATTAGGAATTGATATACTCATCTATCGCCTCGCTTATCCCTTCGAAAGTTTTCTTCAGATTGTCCTCATTTTCTTCGAGAAGCGTAACACGAAACCCTCTGAGATCAGAGCAAAAAGACGAAATTGGCACCACACATATTCCTTTGGCAGCCAATAAATAATATACAAATCGCTTGTCGGGCAGCACGTCCGGTTGCGCAACCCAATCTTCAACAATTTTTTTGACTTCCGGGTTTTTAATTGCTAATGTCTGTTTATCGTTGATTACATTTTTCTTAAAAACTATTGTATTGTAAAAAGCACCTGATGTTGGGTTGAAATAAATCCCTTTGCAAGGTTTTAATATATTAGAAATCACCTGACTTCTTTTACCTATTTTTTCATTGTTGGCTTTTATATAATCCGGGTATCTGTGGTCTCCCATTATTTTTGGCAAGGCTACCTGGGGCAATTTGGTAGAACTAACCTCAATCATTTTTGCATTTTCAAGCGTAGTACAAAGTTTGCCAAACTCCTCATCCTTTTCCTTGTTATAAAACTTTGCCCATCCACACCTTGATCCTGGCCAGGGAATTTCTTTGGATAATCCTTTCAGCGCAATACCAGGGACATCATCAATGTATTGAGATAAAGAATATCCTCTAGCTCCGTTGTAGGTGACATTTAGATATATTTCATCACTGATAAGAAACAAATCAAACTCTTTGGCAATGGCCACATAACGTCTCAATATCTCCAGCGGATATACCATTCCTGTTGGGTTATCCGGATTGATGATCATGATACCCACAATATTCGGATTGTATTTTACCTTTAAATACAATTCGTCCATATCGGGATACCAATTGTTTTGCGGATCCAGACTATAAGTGATCGGATGATCATTGGCATGTGCTGCCTCTGCTGATGAGTGGGTTGAATAGGCAGGCGATGGGCCAATTACCCTTGCCGGAGGAATGAGATATTGATATATTTTACCAATAGCATCTCCCAATCCATTGAAAAATAGAATATCGTCTTCGGTAATCTGTACGCCTCCAAGAGCATTATTTCTTTTTGCCAAAAATTGCCTGGTTTCCAATACCCCTTTTGAGTGACAATAGCTATAGCTTGAGTCTTGTTGGGCCAAATCACTAACTATGTCTTTTATCCAGGATGGAAGTTTGGCACCCTTTTGTACCGGATCACCAATGTTTTCCCATAATATTTCGCATCCTACCTTTTTTAGTTGCTCGGCCTTTTTTACAATCCCACGGATCTCATAACTTAGTTCATCGGCACCTGTTCGCAACAATTTTTTTCTCATCAGTAATACTATTTTTTGTTGGTTAAATTTACTATAAAGAGTCTTTCAATAAACTCTTTATAATTTATGTTTCAAAAGTACATTTTTTTCTGAATACTGTTTTTCGGAAAGCAAATCATCTTATCTGAATCACTGGGTTTGGAACTAATATTTAATGCAATTGTGTGTGCACTATTTTGAAACAAATGCAATTCCCCGGTTGAAGTAAATTATAGGCTTTAAAAATTATTAACACTTGAAATATTGTGCTTAATTTGCAAAAAAAAATGTCACAAAATCTTAATATGAAAACATCAATATTTATTTTATTTATAAGCATCTTTATTTGCAATAATCTATTTGCTGAAAGCACGCTGGAAGTAAGAGATCTCGAAACAAATAAACCATTGGCAGGGGCTAATATCAAAAATCTTTCTAACAATGATTTGATGGTATCAAACGACAATGGCGTGACAGATATTTCAGATCTTAGTATTGGTACACATCTCAGCATTACTTTTATTGGCTATAAAACCCAAGAGTACACCATCAAGGATGGCAATAATATTGCATTTCTCGAACCGGACTATCAATTGCTAAATTCGCTAACTGTCGTTGGGCATGAAAACAACAGAAAACTTTCTGAAATAGCTGGGTCTTATGCTATTAATTCCAGATTGGTTATGGATAAATTCAATGACGAATCATTGGTAAGATCGATGAATACTTTGCCCGGCATTCGGTTTGAAGAGCGATCGCCCGGTAGCTATCGGGTAAGCATAAGAGGCAATTTATTGAGGGCACCATTTGGCGTCAGGAATGTAAAAGTCTATTGGAATGATATTCCATATACTGATCCAATGGGTGGTACACCGCTAAATCTTCTTGACCTCAACAACATTGGCAAGGTGGAAGTTATCAAAGGTCCTGCGGGAAGTGTATTTGGTGCCGGAGTAGGAGGAGTGCTCAACATACAAAGTGAAGCTACCCAAATCAAGCCTCTTTCTGCCGACATATCTTATACTGGAGGATCATATGGATATCATAAGGTCGCAGCTAATTTGAATAGTGCAAGTGCTGATAGCAGATTTTCTATTCGATACGCGAAGCAAAAAGGAGATGGCTATAGAGACCACACCAACTTTGACAGAGAAGTCATTCAGATGAGCGGTTCTTTTTACACTTCCAACAAAAGAACATTGAAGGCGCACATATTATTTTCTGATCTCTTTTATCAACTTCCCGGTGGATTAACTAAAGAACAATATGATGATAATCCCAGGCAAGCCAGGCCGGGAGCAGCGCAAAAAAACGCTTCCATAGACCATCAAAATTTTATGGGCGGATTGGTACAGAATTATGAATGGAATGAAAGAATAAAAAACACGACCTCGATTTACTTCTCTACCGGAGTGAAAGAAAATCCTTT
>VAPL010723676.1_pt1 | contig 21907 bp, 18 predicted proteins | sample 3395061 | NCBI WGS metagenome assembly VAPL01 (sample SAMN08290444, study PRJNA428436) | hydrothermal vent metagenome | isolation source: Deep-sea hydrothermal vent chimney 2 | place: Pacific Ocean: Juan De Fuca Ridge | depth 2182 m m | reverse complement strand
AGAGGTACTGACTAGCATTGGAGTTTATTGTTTAATGCCTAACCATTTCCACCTTCTTTTGAAGGAGGTTGCTGAGGGTGGAATAAGTAACTTTATGAGTAAACTTACCACAAGTTATGCAAAGTATTTTAATACAAAATATGAGCGTGTAGGACCTTTGTTTCAAAGTAGGTTTAAAGCAGAGCATATAAGCCGTGACGAACATCTTAAATATCTTTTTGCTTATATTCATTTGAATCCAGTTAGTCTCATAGATCCAAAATGGAAAGAAGATGGAGTTAGAGATATTGAAAAAGCTAAAAATTATATAGCAAATTACAAATACTCAAGTTATCAAGATTATATAAATTTACAAAGAGAAGAGAGACTTATTTTGACCAAGAAGAGTTTCCCAGAATATTTTACCTCTTCCCCTATTTTTGAAAGTTTTATAGAAGACTGGCTTGCTTTTGAATTAATCTAATTATTAGAAATCTATGTCAAAGGCGGACTTTGACTTACTTTAATATCGACCGTCAATGTCGAAGGCGGACTTCGACATGGGGTTTGGATTTTGTGTGTTTAATGTGGGAGAATGTTAAGTATACTGAGTGCTATAAATAATTGTATAGTGTATGAAATTTTTTAACAAAACATCTTTTGGTTTTATATTACGTTTTTCTCTTTTAGTATTTATTTCTTTAGGAGTGGCTATTGTTGTAAGTCTGTATGAATCAAAAGCGAATACTTCCGCAGTAGATAATTCTACTCTCTCTCAACAAACTCAACAAAACAAGTAGGACAGTGGCCTACTACTTAGAGTAGGAGTAAGATTTTCTCACTACAGTACATTTTAAATTTAGATAAGAAAATATTTTGTATTTGTCACATATTAGAGATATGAGGATGCATAATTTCCCTTACTAGGGAAAATGTTGACATCGCTCCATTAAATGTATAAAGTGGTACCACTAAGCCAGAGACAACAGGCACTCGAGAGAAAACGAGATAGGTCCTGTTTAGGTCGTTGGGAGAATATTTTTTCCCAAACTCGGCTTATTTATAAGCCATTTTATTTTTTATATGGCAGTTACACGACAGAAAAAAGAAAAGATAATAGATCAAATTAAAGATGCAGTACAGAATACTGGGTCTGTAGTGTTTGTAAACTTTCATGGATTGGGGGTTTCTGACACTAACGAACTCCGGTCTTCTCTTAGAGAAGAGGGCGTGTCTTATGCTGTTGCTCGCAAGACACTGATTCGCAGGGCTTTTTCAGAAGTGAAGTTTGAGGGTGAAATGCCTGAATTACCTGGAGAGATTGCTATAGCTTATGGAGCTGATCCAGTACTTCCTGCTAGTAAAATAGCCGATTTTGCCAAGAAACATAAGGAAAACATTTTCATTATCGGTGGGGTGTTTGAGGGGAAGTATATGAGTCAGGCCGAAATGGAGAATATAGCCTCTATACCAAGCATGTCAGTATTGCGTGGTATGTTTGTTAATGTGATTAATTCACCAATCGCAGGACTAGCTATTGTGTTAGATGCTGTAGCAAACAAAAAAACTACTTAAGGGCGTATCTGGAATATTTGCTGACAAAAGTAGGATAGGGAAATCGTAAAAATTAATAAAAAAGAAATTAGTAAAGAAATTATGACTGAAGAAAAAAAGGAAGAAACTACACCTGTGACTGAAGAAAAGAAAGAGGATGTAGTTGAAGAAAAGAAGGAAGAAGTTGTGGAGACAGAAACTGCACCCGTGGAAGTTCCAGCAAAATTTAAAAAGATTGTTAGCGAAATAGAGGAGATGACAGTTTTGGAACTTCACGAGCTTGTAAAGGTTTTTGAAGAAAAATTTGATGTTTCCGCGCAAGCTTCTGCAGCTCCAGTCGCGGCTGAAGGCGGAGGAGAGGAAAAAAATTCTTTCACGGTTGAGCTTAAGGGTATCGGAGAGCAGAAAATTGCTGTTATTAAGGTTGTGAAAGAGGTTCTAGGCCTTGGTCTTAAGGAGGCAAAAGATATGGTAGATGGTGCTCCAACAGTTCTTAAAGAAGATGTGAAAAAAGAAGAAGCTGAGGAGATTAAAACAAAGATCGAAGGAGCCGGAGGAACGGTTGAGTTGAAATAGGGGCTTTAAGGTAGACTTTCAAGTGAGTTATAAAAGGCACGTCTATAATATGGCGTGTTTTTTAATGGAGATGGCAACACATTTTATGTGTGAGTGTTGATTGGTCACAGCTTTTTTGCAAGCTCAAAAAGTATACAGGGTGACTTATGTAGTTGGTGGAAAAAGGTGTTTGATATGGTATATTCAATTTATGGAAATTCTGAGTAAATTATTTGGCGGAAGCGGTATTGTAAAAACCCTTCGACTTTTTCTTTTTAATCCAGAAGTAGGATATGAAGTAAAAGATGTTATTGCAAGAACGCGCGCAAGTTCTGATATTATTCGTGATGAGATACGAATGCTTGCAAAAATTGGTTTTTTAAAAAAGAAAAGTTTTTTTAAAGATATTAAACAGAAGAAGATAAGACGACGTGTTTCTCAAACTCTTAGACTGCAAAAAGTTAAACGAAAGAGGGTGTCTGGCTGGGTCCTAAATAAAGATTTTCCGTATCTAGAAGAACTTAAAACGTTATTAATAGGAACTGCTTCTCTTGAAGAAAAAGACATTGTACAGCGTTTGCGTAAAGTTGGCACAATTAAGTTAATAATAGCTTCAGGTATTTTTGTGCAAAACTGGGACAGTCGCCTGGATCTTTTAATTGTTGGAGATGGTCTAAAACATCAACAGCTCACAAAAGTTATTAAAGAAATTGAAGCAGAATTAGGTAGAGAAATACGTTATGCAGTATTTGGTACTTCAGATTTTAAATACCGTCTTGGTATCTATGACAGGCTTGTACGTGATGTTTTTGATTATCCTCACAGGACGGTTGTGGATAAAATAGGTTTATCTATAGACAATTAAATATAACAGGACTTTTTTTATCCACATAGATTGTCTAACCAAATATGCGTGTTGCTATACAATAAATATACACGTGATTGATTCGCGTATATGTGCTTATTTAAAGGTCGCTATAGGTGTAAACATCTATTTTGTTTAGCTCTATAGAATGAATTAATTAGCTATTTAGACATTTTTTGTATCTAACTTGCTTATGAGATAGGTGGGTGATGCGAAAAGATTATATATTATTATGTTATTAAATACATGGACAGAAGTGCTGACACAATCTCTGCAGGATCTATGGCTTGGGGTCATTGAATTCACTCCTAGTTTGATTGTTGCAATTATTATCCTTATTGTTGGTTGGGTTATAGGGGCGGTGTTTGGCAAAGTTATTGCACAGATTGTGCGTTCGGTTAAAGTTGACAGCGCTCTTCGTGGCGCCGGACTTGAAGACGTTTTAAAGCGTGCAGGTTTTGAGCTCGACTCGGGGGCTTTTCTTGGGGGGCTTATAAAGTGGTTTATCATCATAGTCTTTCTTGTAGCGTCTTTTGATGTGTTAGGGTTAACTCAAGTCAATATATTTCTTCAGGAAGTTGTTCTTCTCTACTTACCACAGGTTATCGTAGCAGTGTTGATTTTACTTGTAGCTGCTGTAATAGCTGAAGTAATGCAAAACATTATAGTTGGTGCCGCAAAGGCGGCGCATATGAGCTCAGCATCTTTTTTTGGAAGGGTGGCAAAATGGTCAGTGTGGACATTTGCAGTACTTGCGGCGCTTAATCAACTTGGGGTTGCGACAGCGTTCGTGCAGACACTCTTTACTGGAGTGATTGTAGCGCTTTCACTTGGGTTTGGTTTGGCGTTTGGGCTTGGTGGACAGCAGGCTGCAGCTGCATACCTTGAACGTTTAAGAAACGAAGTGAAGGATAAGTAATATTCTAAAATTAAAAATTAAAAAATATAAAAACCGCGCATTAACAAACACGCGGTTTTTATATTTTTTATATGATACATTAATCAACTCGTGCTTTATTCTGAAAAGTGCAGATTTTTGATACAGATCAGATTTTTGTTTGGAGATGAGATATGTAGGTAGATATTGTGTGGTCTAAAATAGATAATTTGATCACTATATGCAGTCTTTTTTGACATGTCTCCTGCTGTCAGTATTTTTGATTTAGCGATCTTTTTATTTCTTGACAGTTTCGGTATGGCACGTATACTATTGCTATTGTTTATGTTGAAGAATATTAAATCGAAAAGTGAGCGGTGGAGATAACGCCTTAGTTTAGGTTATAAATCTTTACCGCTCTTATGCGGTTTTTTGTTTCTCAAAAAGATAAGCAAGTTTTTTGAAAATTTTATTCCATCACACAACGACTTCGGGGTCTTTTTTGTTGTTTGTGGAGATGGGCAGGTAAAAAATTGTCATTCAGTTTTAATTTAAAACTGAATGAAAATTCACAAGTAAAAGCGGTTTTTAGATTTCCTAATGGGAGATCTAAGGACATACGGTGGATGCCTAGACTTAAAGTGGCGAAGAAGGACGTAGCGTGGCTGCGATAAGCTTCGGGGAGGTGCCTAGCAACCTTTGATCCGGAGATTTCCGAATGGGGAAACCCAACTGATTTATCAGTTACAGGACTGTTAAAAAGTCCTGTGCGCACCCAGGGAAGTGAAACATCTCAGTACCTGGAGGAACAGAAAGCAATATTGAACTTTTTCGTTTGTGGGAAAGCTAGTAATAGTGACTCACAAACGATAAGGTTCTTGCGATTCCCATAGTAGCGGCGAGCGAAATGGGAATAGCCCAAACCAGAGTGTACTTGTATACTCTGGGGTTGTAAGATGACGATGTCGCGTTTACGCGAGGGGAGTTACAAAGTAGATTATTAATGGAATAAGCTGGGAAGCTTAACCCTAGAGGGTAATAGTCCCGTACATGAAAATGTTCTACCTCTCTTGTTGTTATTCTTGAGTAGCTCAAGACACGAATAGCTTGAGTGAATCTGCCAGAACTAACTGGTAAGGCTAAATACACTTTAAGATCGATAGTGAACTAGTACCGTGAGGGAAAGGTGAAAAGCAGTCCGGTGAGGACAGTGAAATAGACCTGAAACCGTATGTCTACAAAGAGTCAGAGCCGAACATCATTTATGATGTATCGGTCATGGCGTGCCTATTGAAGAATGAGCCAACGAGTTTACGTATATGGCTGGCGAAGTCCACATGGACGAAGCCAGAGGGAAACCGAGTGTGAATAGCGCGAAATAATAGTCGTATGCATAAGACCCGAAGCCAAGTGAGCTTACCTTGGGCAGGGTGAACCCTTGCGAAAGCGAGGGGGAGGCCCGAACCGGTAGGTCGTTCAATTCCTTCGGATGACCTGAGGTAAGAAGTGAAAAGCTAATCGAACTTGGTAATAGCTGGTTCTCTCCGAAATAGCTTTAGGGCTAGCGTCGCATGTTCCTTTTGGGGGTAGAGCACTGGAAGGATTGAATAGGGGGAAACCTCGTCAATCCTATCAAACTCCGAATACCAAAAGTCAAGAATGTGGCAGTTAGACTGTGGGGGCTAAGCTCCACTGGTCGAAAGGGAAACAGCCCAGACCTCTAGTTAAGGTCCCAAAATCTACGTTAAGTGCGCTTAAGGAGGTGAGATTTCATAGACAGTGAGGAGGTTGGCTTAGAAGCAGCCACCCTTTAAAGATAGCGTAACAGCTCACTCACTCAGAGATCTTGCGCCGCAGATGATCGGGGCTAAACGTAGTACCGAAACTGAGGGCTTGTGAACTTCATTGAGGAATGAAGATAAAATTGCAACACAATGGATACCCCCTAGCATCCACAGCGAAGGCAACCATTTGTTGTATAGTCGGCCGAAAAGAAGTGCCCCTGTTTAGGCAGTGCAGCACAACTTTTTTCGGTTGGCCGTGGTAACCACGGACCATTTCGAGCATATACCCGTTTCCCAGGCGGTTACATTTGTTCGATAGTTTGTTTCTGTGGTTTTCCGCGCGGAGTGGAGGCTTTTCTGTAATGGAGAGTCTCCACTCCAACCAGTTCTTTTGTTTTGTTTGGTAATAGAGAGATTGCTCAATCAAACAAATTTTCCCGATATGTAAAACATTTCGGGTCCTCAATGAAGTTTGCAAGCGGTAGGAGAGCGTTCCATTCGCGATGAAGGCAAAGGGGTGACCCATGCTGGAGTGTATGGAAGTGAGAATGTTGGCACAAGTAACCGCAAGAGGGGTGAGATCCCCCTCCGCCGAAAACCCAAGGTTTCCTTGGCGATGTTAATCAGCCAAGGGTTAGTCGGGCCTAAGCCGATCCCGAAAGGGGGAGGCGATGGACACATGGTTAATATTCCATGACTTTTCGCATATGCGATGGGATGACGGAGTGTAGTAGAGAGAGCGCATTATTGGATTTGCGTCCGTGCTGTAAGGGGGCTACTTCAGGAAAATCCGGGTAGCATTACTCCAAGCAGAGCGGGAATTCCGCGGCTTCGGCCAAAGAAAACTTTCTTGAGCACGCTTCCAAGAAAAATCTCTAAGCTTCAGTATGCGAAAAACCGTACCGTAAACCGACACAGGTAGGTAGGTCGAGAAGACCAAGGCGAACGAGTGAGAGGTCCTCAAGGAACTCGGCAAAAAAGCAGCCGTAACTTCGGAATAAGGCTTGCCTCTTTGAGCAATCAAAGAGGCCGCAGCGAAAGTAACCCTGCCGACTGTTTATCAAAAACACAGCTCCGTGCGAACTCGTAAGAGGATGTATACGGGGTGACGCCTGACCAATGCCCGAAGGTTAAATATGGAGGGTGTAATGTCTTCGGATATTATGCTGGGCTATATAAGCCCGGGTCAATGTCGGCGATAACTATAATCGTCCTAAGGTTCTGATGTTCTCTCAATGGAGGACATCAGAAGGACTGGGACGATTATGGATATAAACAGAATACGCACAAAAAGCTACCTTCTCGTACAGGAATGTATGAGGTTAGTCCAAAACGCGACACGAAGAGGCCATACGTCGCGATCCCAGAACGGGAGAAGACATGGTCCAAGTTTAGGAACACTTGAGCGTAATTCCTTGTCTGGTAAGTTCAGACGTGCACGAATGGCGTAACGAGTGGGGTACTGTCTCGAGGACTTGCTCGGTGAAAATGCAATGGCGGTGAAGATGCCGCCTACCTGCAGCTAGACGAAAAGACCCCAGGAGCTTTACTGTAACTTCGTATTGGGGCTATGGTTTAACCGCGTAGTAATAGATGGGAGACTTTGAAGCGAAGGTTTTGGCCTTCGTGGAGTCGCTAATGAAAGACCATCCTTTTAAACTGTAGTCTCTAACCAGAGCGGCAAAACCGTTTCGGAACAGTGCGTGGTGGGCAGTTTTAGTGGGGCGCTATCCTCCTAAAAAGTAACGGAGGAGTTTATTAAGGTCAGCTAGGCGCGAATGGAAACCGTGCCGATAGTGTAATGGCATAAGCTGGCTTGACTGTGAGAGGTACATCTCGAACAGGTGCGAAAGCAGAACATAGTGAGCCGATGGTTCGCTTTAGATGCGGCCAGAGATCAACGGATAAAAGCTACCCTGGGGATAACAGGCTGGTACCGCCCAAGCGTCCATAGCGACGGCGGTGTTCGGCACCTCGATGTCGGCTCACCTTATCCTGGGGCTGGAGAAGGTCCCAAGGGTTTGGCTGTTCGCCAATTAAAAAGGTACGCGAGCTGGGTTCAGACCGTTCAGAATGTGATAATTCATATTTTGAACAGTCTGAATCACGCCATAACGACACAATCGAGTCTTTTTGTTTATGAAATTAAGTATGGAACCAACCAATCACGGCGGCTAAGCACCATCTTGGTGTTTAGAGAAGCTGACTTATATCGGTGGAACCCTATCTGTTTACACAGAGGGCAATACCGAGGGAACCACATTATTTTAATGTTTGGGCCCGTAGAGACTGAATGTCAGTTATCTTAATATCATCAAGATATTAAGTTAAAGTTACAGTCCAATGCACACAGTAATGTGTGAAAACATGCGTGAGACAGGTTGGTCTCCTATCTGCTGCAGGCGTTGATTTTTGAGAAGATTTGTCCCTAGTACGAGAGGACCGGGATGAACTAACCTCTGGTGTGTCGGCTGTTCCGCCAGGAGCACTGTCGAGTAGCTAAGTTGGGAATGGATAACTGCTGAAAGCATCTAAGCGGGAAGCCAACTTCAAGATTAGAAATCATTATGAGACCCGTGAGAGATGATCACGTTGATAGGCGCTAGGTGGAAGTGCAGTAATGCATTAAGCCGAGGCGTACTAATTCGTCCACTCTCATTAGGAAATCTGGAAATCGTACGCTTTACTTGAATTTAATTACCTGTAAACAAATAAAATATATTGAGCTCTCTGTGCTGGTGCCTTGGCGGCGGGGTCACACCCGTTCTCATTCCGAACACGGAAGTTAAGTCCGCCAGCGCCGATGGTACTCGAAAGGGGAGAGTAGGTCAGCGCCAGCACAGAGAGCTTAATTCAAACAACAAAACACCTGAGGTTATACCTCAGGTGTTTTGTTGTTTTTAATCGCAACCCTTTATTTTCTAGATAAGAGTATAAACCTTTGTTACAATATAGTTTATATGTCTTGGTCTAGTCGTAGAAGATTTTCTTATGCAAGTATTACCACGGTAGCTTTGCTCTTTGCTGTTGGGATACCAATGTATTTTATATATCACAAACCACCAAGTTGTTTTGATGGAAAACAGAATAAAGATGAGACAGGTATTGATTGTGGCGGTGGGTGTTCTCAGGTATGTTCACAGGAAGTAGCACCTTTAGTGGTGCGTTGGAGTCGAGCATTTAAAGTTACCCCAGGTAATTATAATGCAGTGGCTTATGTAGAGAATCCAAACATTTCAGCGGGAGTAAAATCTATTTCATATCGTTTTGATTTGTTTGATGCAAAGAAAGATTTAATCATTTCACGTACAGGAAAGACCTTTATATCTCCTGGTGCTATATCTCCTGTATTTGAGTCTGCGATTATGGTGGGCGACAGAATCCCAGTTCAGACATTTTTTGAGATAACAAAAGATCCTTTATGGTTTCGGACAGATAAATCTTATGAGAGTTTGTCAGTAAAAAATCGTATATTGTCTCGCGTTGACACGAAACCACGTATTGATGCAACGATCGTAAACACTTCTCCAGTTAAAGAATTTCATAAAGTAGAGACAATAGCTGTTGTTTTTGGAACAGATGGTAATGCTATTGCAGCGTCACGAACGATATTACCACTTCTTTCTGTTCGTGAATCAAAAAGTATTGTATTTACTTGGCCGTATCCATTTAGTAAACGTGTAGAAAAATGCGTAGCTCCCTCTGATATAGTACTTCTCGTAGACACTTCTGGGAGTATGAATGATGATGGTGGGAATCCCCCACAGCCGATATCTGATGCTAAAACAGCGGCTACTTCTTTTGTTAATAGGCTTTCTTCCGACGATCGAGTAGGAGTGGTGTCGTTTGCTACCCAACCAGAGCTTTTAAGTACACTTTCTCCAAAGTTTAATATTGTTACGCAGGATATCTCTAACTTATCTATTCTCCCAAAAGAGGAGTCGGGTAATACTAATATAGGAGAAGCGATCTCTATTGCCTCTAAAGAGCTGTCATCTTTTGTTCGAGATAAAGGAGATGAAAGAGTTCGTAAAGTTATTGTTCTTCTCACCGATGGTCGCGCCAATTTACCTAAGGTTCCAGGAGGAGAGGAGTTTGCACAAGAAAAGGCGGCTGAGGCTAAAGAAAACGGAGTCATTTTTTATACTATAGGACTTGGAGATAAAATAAATTCAAAATTTCTTAGTACGGTCGCCTCTCTTCCAGACAATTATTTCCAAGCTTTAGAAAGTGAAGATCTTGATAGTATATATCGTTCGGTAAGTGAGTCTATTTGTGAAAGAGGCCCGTCCGTAATTGATATTATTCCGCGCTCATTAGATATATTTAATTAATAGGAGTTGTCTAAGTGTGTGACTGCGCGGTACAATATCTGATATGAGTCGCGTACGCGTTATATTTCTCAACATAGATTGGGTTTTACTTATTCCAGTTTTTCTTTTGGTGGGAGCTGGTCTTGTTACAATGAATGCTTTTGATTCTGGTGACAACTATTTTTTTGCAAACCAGCGTATGTGGATTCTATTGAGCGTCTGCATAATGTTTCTATTGAGTTTTGTAGATTTTCGTTTCCTACGAAAAACTTCTGTGATAGTAACTCTTTATAGTGCAACAGTTTTATTATTATTGCTTTTATTTCTTGCTGGAGAAATTACTTTAGGAGCCCAGAGTCGTTTTGATTTTGGAATTTTTGCTGTACAACCATCTGATCCTGCAAAACTAGTTTTAATCTTTCTTCTTGCAAAATATTTTTCTAGACGACATGTGGAGATCGCACATATAAAACATATTTTAATATCTGGTTTCTATACCCTCCTTCTGTTTGTTTTAGTACTGCTTCAGCCGGATTTTGGATCTGCCATAATTATTGGAATGATTTGGTTGGGAATGGTGCTTGTGTCAGGGATTTCCAAGAAACATCTAGCAGCAGTGATCCTTATAGGAGTTGTTATGTTCGGAGGACTTTGGTTTGGAGTATTTAAGGATTATCAAAAAGATCGTATACGTACTTTTTTGAATCCACTCACCGATCTTCAAGGAGCGGGGTATAATGCATATCAATCAACTATTGCAGTGGGATCAGGGCAGGTTTTAGGTAAGGGGATAGGGTATGGAACTCAATCAAAATTGCAGTTTTTGCCGGAATATGAAACTGATTTTATTTTTGCAGCTTTTGCAGAGGAGTGGGGGTTTTTAGGAGTCATTCTTCTTTTTGCTCTTTTTGCAATGGTTATATTCAGGATTCTCTTTTATGCCATCCATGGTGCAACCAACTTTGAAACACTGTTTGCTGTAGGTGTTGCTTCTTTATTATTTGCAAATTTTACTATTCATATAGGTATGAATATAGGACTTCTTCCTGTCACTGGGATAACCATTCCTTTTCTTTCATATGGCGGGTCACATTTAGTCACAGAGTTTGTTGCTATAGGAATCCTTATGGGAATGCGTCGTTACTCTAGAACAATTCACCGTGAAGATGTTGGTAAAGAATTCTTAGGAGTTTAGGTAGAGAAGTGCTGTTTTTTTGAGCATTTTTTCCTGCGAGAATTCTATTTCTACTTTTTTACAAAGAGTCAGGCCCATCTTCTCTCTAACATCTTTGTTCTTTACGAAGAGAGTTATCGCGTCCGCTAGTTGTTCAGGGGCTTTGGGTGTAATTAGAATACCAGTTTTTTTATTTTCAATAATATCGGGGATACCTCCTACGTTGCTTGATATTACAGGTCTTTTAGCAAGTCCTGCTTCCAAAAGTACATATGGCAGACCTTCTTTTACCGAACTAAGGGTAAAGATATCAAAAGCCTTTAGGTATCTGTAAGCATCAGGAATAAACCCAAGTAGGAAAACATTTTTTGAGAGTCCCATTTTCATTATTTTTATAAAAAAATCATTTCGTAGCTTTTCGCTCTCTATGTGACCTATGATAAACAGAGAAAATAGGGCCCCTTGTTTTTTTAACAGCAGGCTGGCCTCCAATAAATAATCCAGCCCTTTGTTTTTTGTAAGTTCTGAGACGGTGCCAATCCAATCATCTTTGAAACCTTCTGAGGAGAAATGATCCAGTTTTGATTTTAAGAGAAGTGATGATTTTGCTTCTTCTTTTTCTAGGAAAGAAAGAGGGAGGATTCCGTTGTGTATGAGAAAAATTTTCTTACGAAGGAAAGGTAAAGTCACAGTTCTGTTATATGTGTCTTGGGTAACCATAATTGTTTTATGGACAAAAATAAAAGTTAACCAAGAAAAAAAGAAAATCAAAAGTTTGATAAGGTGAGGGCGATCCTCATCATAAGCAAGTCCATGTGATGTGAATATAATTTGAGGGATGTTGGTTATTCTGCCAACAACAGCGCCTAGACCACCTGCCTTTGAGCTGTTTAAGTGCAGGATATCTGGATGTTCTGTTCTTAAAAGCTTTATGAGTTCAAGAAAAGCTTGGATATCAAAAATAGGATAAATGTCGCGAGAGAAATATTTTAATTTAAGAGTTCTTATTCCAGTCTCTGTAAGTTTTTCATGTAACTTTCCTATGTCAGCTCTTGGTAAACCTGTTCCCCCAAAAGCAACAGAAATCTCGAAATCATCTTTTGATAGAGAGGTTGCGAGGTCGTAGACATATCGTTGAGCGCCCCCCCAATTTGATTTTGTTATTATAAACAGAACTTTTTTCATAGTGTTTTCACAATAACATTAGAGATGAAACCCAGCAAATTTATCTGCCTTGTCTATTTTTAAAATGGAAAGTAAGATAGTTGAATGAGTTTAAGAATCTTAAGTTCCAGAGAACCTATCCTTTTGTTTGTTGGAGATATTTTGGTATTTATAGTTTCGTTATGGATAACGCTAACATTACGTCACTTATCTTTGCCAACTAATGAATCTTTGATAGCTCATTTAATACCATTTTCCCTTCTTTTTGTCGCTTGGGTGACTGTTTTTTTTGTCGCAGGATTGTATGACAAACATACTATTATATTCAAAAAAAAGCTCCCGGCGGTTATTTTTAAATCACAACTTTTTAATATTGTACTTGCGGCACTTTTTTTCTTTTTTATTCCTTATTTTGGATTAACTCCTAAGACTAATCTGGTGATTTATTTAGTCACATCTTTTGTCCTAATTTTATGGTGGAGATTATCTCTGTCTTCAGACCTGGTATCTTTTGTTAGTAAAAAAAAGCGACAGAGTGCTGTGTTAATAGGCTCTGGGTATGAATCGGAAATGTTATTTGAAGAAGTAAATAATAATAATAGATATCCTTTCTATTTTATTTTACACATAGATCCAGAGTCTGTAGGGGACTCTCTTAGTATCCAAGCTACTCTCATTGAGAGAGTGAGTTCTGGAGATGCTTCTATAGTCGTCGGAGACTCCAGCAGTCCCGAGTTTAAGTCTCTTGTTCCGATTTTTTCTAACCTAGCGTTTTTAAATGCACCGTTTCGTTTTATTGATATAGCGACGATGTATGAAAATGTATTTGATCGAATACCCCTTTCTCTCATTCATCCAAACTGGTTTCTTGAAAATGTTTCTATAAGCCCAAAATATATCCATGACTTTTTGAAGCGAACAATGGACATTGTCTTAGCTCTTATATTAGGGTCGGCTGTGTTGCTTGTGACTCCTTTTATATATTTAGCAATGAAAGTAGAAGACGGAGGCCCTTTTCTTATTAGACAAGAAAGAATAGGAAGAGATAACAAACCGATTAGTATTAGAAAGTTTCGTAGTATGAGCGGTGATGACAAAGGAAGTAGTGTATTAAAGAGCAAACTTACTGTTACTCGAGTAGGCTCTTTTCTAAGGAAAACAAGGTTGGACGAGTTTCCTCAGATGTGGAATGTCCTTAAAGGAGATCTCTCTCTCATAGGAACTAGGCCAGAATTTCCAGCTTTAGTGAAACAGTATGCAGAACGAATACCAAATTATAATATTAGGCATGTGGTAAAACCAGGTCTTACTGGGTGGGCTCAAATTAATCACCATGAGCATCCTCATCATGGTATTGACGTAAAAGCTACTGAGGATAAACTTTCTTATGATCTTTATTATATTAAGAATCGTTCCTTAATGTTGGATATTCACGTTGCTTTAAAGACGGCCAAAATACTTTTAGCACGTGCTGGACGATAATATTTTGAATTATGTTATGTAAAGAAAAAGCAGTTGTAATAGGAGGGGCGGGGTTTATAGGATCACATCTGGTAGATTCTTTGTTGGAAAAAGGTTTTGATGTGGAAGTAATAGACAATTTGTCTTTTGGAAAAAAAAGTAATGTTAACAGTCGGGCATTTTTACATGAGGTAGATATAAGAAATTATGACGATATCTGTCCTATTATAATGGGGTCAAAATATGTTTTTCATCTAGCGGCTATCGCTGGCGTGCAGTATTCGATAGAAAATCCAATAGAGACTCATGACGTTAATCTTACTGGAACGCTTAACATACTTGTGGCTTCTCACGAAGGGGGAGTTGAAAAAGTCGTTTACTCGTCTTCTAGTGCTGTCTATGGAGATCAGGACACAATGCCCCTTATTGAAGAGATGAAAGCTCAGCCCAAGAGTCCGTATGGTCTGCAAAAATATTTAGGCGAAAAAATGTGTAAATTGTGGGGAGAAACATATGGTCTTTCCACAGTAGGGCTTCGTTATTTTAATGTATATGGTTCTCGACAGAGCGCAGAAGGAACGTACGCTGCTGTTGTAAGTAAATTTCTAAAACAACTTAAAGATAAAAAACCACTTCTTATTACTGGAGATGGAGAACAAACGAGAGATTTTGTTCATGTTAAAGATGTTGTGTTGGCTAATATAATGGCAGCCGAAAGTGTAAAGGCAAACAAAGGAGATGTTTTTAATATCGGCTCAGGCAAGAGTATATCAATGCAGAAACTTGCGAAGTTGGTTGGCGGTGTTGTAGAGAAAATACCATCACGTTTTGAACCGAAACATTCACAGGCTAATTGTGATAAAGCAAAAGAGTTTTTGGGTTGGCAAGCTCATGTTTTGCTTAAAGAAGGAGTAGAAGATTTAAAGAAAAAAATGTAGAGGTATAAAAATGGTAGTAAATGGTAAAAAGACGGCAGAGGGTATTAAAAAAGTTCTGCAGAAGAAAATAAATGGTCTGGTAGATATTCCAACGCTGGCTGTTTTTATGGTGGGGGGCAATCTGTCTACGAAAAAATTTGTTGCACTGAAAAAATCTTTTGCAGAAGATATTGGAATTCAAATATTTGTTAAGAATTATAATGACGGGAGTGTTAGTACTCAACAGATAAAGAATGATATCAAAAGTTCCTCATTAGAACATGATGGAGTTATAGTTCAGCTTCCTTTGCCTCCAGAGATAGATAAGAAGATTGTGCGCAATACTATTTCGGTTCATTGTGATGTTGATGTTATTTCTGATGAGGCCGTTCTTTTATTTAAGGAAGGGAAGTTTAGGATTTTACCTCCTGTGGTTGGAGCCATAGAAGAAATTCTCAAGGAACAAAAGGTTTCGATAAAAGGGAAAAAAGTGGTTGTGGTTGGTAATGGTAGTTTGGTGGGCAAGCCGTCTGCGGAGTGGGCACGACAACAAGGAGCCTTGGTAGAGACAGTAGATGAGGAGACAAAAGATTTGATTTCTTTTACAAAAGAAGCCGATATTTTAATTTTAGGAGCAGGTGTTCCTTCGCTTATAAAGCCAGACATGGTAAAAGATGGAGTGATAATTCTTGACGCTGGCACTAGTGAGCTCAAAGGGAAACTCAAAGGAGATGCTGACCCAGCCTGTTCAGAGAAGGCTTCATTGTTTACACCAGTTCCTGGCGGGATAGGTCCCATAACCGTAGCGATGATTTTTAAAAACTTACTTATCTTGAGTAAGAAATCAGATATATAGACTCTTTGCGTTGAAATTGCTATAAATAGTGCCATGTCAGAAAAAGAGAAAGGTTCTGCAAAGAACAATATAGCGTTTGCGCGCATTCTTGTTTTATTTACACTTCTTGTTGGGATAGGAATTGGTTATTTTGTATACAATTCTGAGACTGATATTAATTCTCGATACCCCTTTCGTCTTGGTTTAGATTTAGCTGGGGGCACTCATTTAGTGTATAAAGCGGACACAAGCAAAATACTTCCGGCTGATGTAAAAGAATCTATGCAAGCACTTCGTGAAGTTATAGAGCGTCGTGTTAACGGACGTGATATAGCTGGTGTGGCAGGGGTATTAGATCCTACAGTACAAGTATCAAATACTGGATCTTTTTCTAATACTGAAGAGTGGCGTTTGATTGTAGAACTTCCTGGAGTAACAGATGTAGAGAAAGCAAAAGCTCTTATAGGAGAGACTCCTCTTCTTGAGTTTAAGTTAGTTGCCGATAAATATAAAGACGCTGTATCAAATGTTGGTAAGGAAGTTCCTGATATTCCAAAAGAAGGATATATACCGACAGAATTAACAGGACGTTTCCTTGAGAGGTCCCGTTTGGATTTTGGACAGGGGGGTCGTGGAGGTCTCGCTAATGAGCCAGTAGTGTCTTTACAGTTTAATAAAGAAGGAGCTGACCTTTTTGCTAAGATTACTGGGGAACATGTTGGAGACATTCTCGCCATTTTTCTTGACGGTGTTCCTATAGAACTTCCGGTAATTCGTGAAGAAATAACCGGGGGAACTGCTGTGATCACTGGTAGTTTTAGTCCGGAAGAAGCTCGAGTAGTAGTTCGTAATTTAAACCTGGGTGCTCTTCCTGTTCCTATTGAACCATTAAGTACTCAGTCTATTGGGGCGTCTCTTGGAAATGAGACCCTGCAAAAGGGAGTTGTGGCAGGGATGTATGGACTTATTTTAGTGGCATTTTTTATGATCCTTTGGTATCGTCTTCCAGGAATTATAGCTGTTCTTTCTCTTTCTTTTTATATAGTTACTGTTTTGGCAATTTTCAAACTAATTCCAGTCACACTTACTGCGGCTGGAATAGCCGGGTTCGTTCTTTCTATTGGGATGGCTGTTGATGCAAATGTGCTCATTTTTGAGCGTATGAAAGAAGAACTGCGTTCTGGAAAGGCTACACGTCAGGCAATTAAAGATGGTTTTACGCGAGCATGGCTTTCTATACGTGATGGAAATATTTCTAGTTTGATAACAGCGGTTGTTATTTTCTATGTAGGGACTTTTCTCACAAAAGGATTTGCCGTGACTCTTTCGATAGGTATATTAGTTTCTCTATTTTCGGCAATAACAATCACTAGAGCTATACTGGTCGCTATTGGTAGCGACACCCAGAACAAATACCTTAAGTTTTTATATGGACAAGGTATGCGACCTTAATTTATTTTAAAAAAATAATATGTTTATAGTCAGACACAGAAAAATATTCTTTATACTCTCCACTATTTTTGTCGGGTTATCTTTATTGTCTATTGTAATCTTTGGACTTAATTTTAGTGTAGATTTCACAGGAGGCGCTCTTACAGAAGTGCGGTATACAAACGAACGCCCTGATCGTTCGGTGCTTGAGGAAAATATACAGAAGTTGGCAATGGGGGGCTTTTCTTTAAGAGAAGCTGGAGACCAAGGTTTTATTTTAAGGACTCGTGATTTAAGTGAAAAAGAACGACTTGCTGTGCTTGATAAGCTGTCTCTTGGCGGGGAAATTAAGATGAATGTGGAGAGGTTTACTTCCATTGGCCCAACCATAGGGTCTGAGTTACGTGCAAAAGCGCTGCTAGCATTTTCTCTAGTTGTAGTAATCATTGTGTTTTTTATTGCCTATGTATTTAGACACGTATCAGAACCAGTATCTTCGTGGAAATATGGAGTCATTTCAATCGTAGCTCTTTTGCATGATGTAATTATTCCTGTCGGACTATTTGCTGCTCTTGCGTCAGTATTTGGTGCCGAAATAGATGTGTTATTTGTTGTCGCCTTGCTTACGATACTTGGGTATTCTGTTAATGACACCATAGTTGTTTTTGATCGTGTACGAGAAAATTTGAAAGAAAATCAACAGCTAAAAAGAAGAGAAGATTTTGAACTTACTGTGGGGAAGAGTCTCAATCAAACTTTCGCTCGTTCTATAAATACATCTTTTACAACTGTACTTGTTCTGTTGGCTTTATTTTTCTTTGGAGGAGTGGCTACTGAAAACTTTGCTCTGGTTCTTGTGATTGGGATAGTGGCAGGAACATATTCATCTATTTGCCTAGCCTCTCCTCTTTTAGTCGCGTTGAATGGTAAGTCTAAATAGATTTTGACTCTATTTGGTTTAATACTTGACTCCTTAATCTAAGCGGGTATACTGGTTTGTGACTGCCGTAGGGGCGGTTTTTAACTTGGCGGAATTTTAGGTCAAGATAAAATAGATAAATTAGTTCTCTGAAAATTAAATAGGTGAGAATACATACAGAAACGTATGTGCAAGTCACACAAATCAGTATCAGTTAACAATTATCTCTTGAGATAATTGTATTAAGTACACACTAAATAAGGGCAAAAGAAGAGTCTGCCTTTTCTTTTGTTCCGTTCATCTATCTTTAAGTAGAGTTTGATCCTAGCTCAGGGTGAACGCTGGCGGCGTGGATAAGGCATGCAAGTCGAACGCCAAGTCTTCGGACTTGGAGTGGCAAACGAGGTAGTAACACGTAGGAACGTACCCCATAGTCAGGAATAACTAATCGAAAGGTTAGCTAATACCTGATAGTCTCTTCGGAGTAAAGATTTATCGCTATGGGAGCGGCCTGCGGGATATCAGCTTGTTGGTAAGGTAAAGGCTTACCAAGGCTATGACGTCTAGGGGAGGTGAGAGCCTGACCCCCACCGATGGAACTGCGACACGGTCCATACTCCTACGGGAGGCCGCAGTCGAGAATCTTCCGCAATGGACGAAAGTCTGACGGAGCGACGCCGCGTGACTGATGAAGCTCTTCGGAGCGTAAAAGTCTTTTATGAGGGAAGAAGTTTATTGACGGTACCTCATGAATAAGGGGCTCCTAATCACGTGCCAGCAGGAGCGGTAATACGTGAGCCCCAAGCGTTACCCGGAATCACTGGGCGTAAAGGGTGTGTAGGTGGCAGTGTTAGTCTTTTGTGAAAGCCCGCGGCTCAACCGCGGAGGCGCAGAGGAAACGGCACAGCTAGAGGATGCGAGAGGTTAAGGGAACTCATGGTGTAGGGGTGAAATCCGTTGATATCATGGGGAACACCAAAAGCGAAGGCACTTAACTGGCGCATTCCTGACACTGAGACACGAAAGCGTGGGTAGCGAATGGGATTAGATACCCCAGTAGTCCACGCCCTAAACGCTGTCCGCTGGCTCTTCGGAGTATCGACCCTCTGAGGGGCGAAGCTAACGCGTTAAGCGGACCGCCTGGGTAGTACGAGCGCAAGCTTAAAACTCAAAGGAATAGACGGGGGCTTGCACAAGCGGTGGATCATGTGGCTTAATTCGATACTAAACGAAGAACCTTACCAAGACTAGAAACCATGTCGAACTCACTCTGAAAGGAATGGGGCCTTCGGGCGGCATGGCAGGTGATGCATGGCCGTCGTCAGTTCGTGGTTTGAACTGTTCCCTTAAGTGGGGTAACGAACGCAACCCTTATTGCCAGTTACAAGTGTCTGGCGAGACTGCTCCCTCACGGGAGAGGAAGGTGGGGATGACGCCAGGTCAGCATGTCCCTTGATGTCTTGGGCTGCACACATGATACAATGGGCGCTACAACGGGATGCGACGGGGTAACCCTGAGCCAATCCTTAGAAAAGCGTCCTCAGTTCGGATTGTGGTCTGCAACTCGACCACATGAAGTTGGAATCGCTAGTAATCCCGGGTCAGCTATACCGGGGTGAATACGTTCTCAAGCCTTGTACTCACCGCCCGTCAAGTCAAGGGAGCTGGGAGTGCCCGACGTTCGTCCTAGAGGCGACCTACGGTAAACTCAGTAACAGGGACTAAGTCGTAACAAGGCACGGGTAGCGGAAGCTGTTCGTGGATTAATTCCAAATGGAAAGACCTGATTTTATCTTTTGATATAAGTCAGTGACGGGTCGATGTTCTGAATCTAACCTTGCCGAAGAGACGCAAGTCTTTATGTCAGGTTGATTTGATCAACCTGCCTGCCGGCAGGCAGGGTTCAGAACAGACAATTGTGCTGTATCTTAAATCTGCACATGACATTGGGAAAGACCAGCTCAAGTAATTGAGTATTGATGAACGGAACAAAAGAGTAGGCAGTACAAAACCCCATCGCATAAAATGCGATGGGGTTTTGTTATTTTTCTATAGATTTTTCATTCTTTGCTAGAGGTGATTTATACCACTAACATCTTACAGAATTCCTCCAAAGTAATATTTCCAGCAGACGCATTTTTATGACCACCACCGTTGATAGTTTGAGCCAGTGTAAGAGCTGATGGGTTAATAGTATCCTTACTTCTAAAACTTATAAAAACTTTTGTCCCTTGTATTTTAAAAATAGCCACAGCTTCATTATTTTTCTCTACAAGAAAGTTGCCAATTTCGCTTTGAAAAAAGGGAGAGTTGACTGCTAGTACCTTGTGAGGACCAATTTTAAGTAAGAGTTTTTCAGGGTTGTTTTCAATAAATTTATACACAAGAGAATCTGTAAAATTGGATATGTATTTTCCATTATGAATAAGATTCTCGATATTTTCAGATAGATAATGTAGGAATTTTTCAGGGTTATTTGGAGTGGGGTATAGAAAATTCATTAAGTATTTGGTTTTTTCACCAAACTTCCATCTCCAGAGATCAAAATCTTCTATCATTTGTATTATTTCAGGCACTGGTTCTTTAAAGAAGTATGACCAAGTAAGTGAAGATCCAGAATTGTTATTATTAAAAATAAAAGAAAAATTTTTATTTTTAATAGCTAATGACTCTAAATACTCTTTGTTTCCAATATGGTGGTCAATAGTGATTACTTCTTTAGCGATAGGTATTAGCTTTTCTATTCCTAGAGCACAGTCAACTGTGTATACAATAGTGTCGTCTGTCACCAGCTTTTTTATTTGTTTAAATTCTTCTTTTGTATGTTCGTGACTTAGTGGAAATAGATAGATGTTGGGTAACTTTTTCAAAAGCACTGCGGCTGCCATAGTGCCATCGGAACAATTTTTGTGATAGATGCCGATAGTTTTGGATTTATGGTTCATAATACGCAAATACTAACATGGCATGAAAAGTATATATAGTTTTTAAATATTATCGTATATTGAAACTGTAAGACGTGTGGAGGGGGTATTTTTGACTACTTTTTGAAACGAAAGTTGACTTTTTATCATCTTCATGCTATTATCTCAGACAGAACATCGTGTTTATACTCATCATTTTGAAATCTGAAGGGTAAAAAGATTATGAGATACTTACTTGGTCTTTTGGGAGTGTCGTTTGCGGTTGTCGGGATTATTTTTGCGGGCGCTGAAATGTCTGATTCCTGGTGGCTTCCGTCATTGGCTGGCCTGGTCCTCTTTTTGGTTGGTTTTTGGCTTATGCTGAGATCCTCGCCTGAATTATTTGACTAGATCGTCAGTCCTTCCATTTGGAATCAAAAACAAACCCGAGCCAGAAAGCTCGGGTTTTCTATTTTCTATATTGCTTTTATCTGGAACAAATAAAAAGGGTTAAGTCTTTTGTCTCTGTAATTGCATAGAAGCCTTTATTTTGGTAACATTTTTCTACTAGCTATTTTGTTGGGGATTCGTGGGTTGCCTAAAAGTAATTTACTGGAATTGTAGAATGTAGAGCGTGAGTATGAACTCATTTGTTTAAAATAAAAAATAGTGTTTAGATATTTTTTGCTAAATTTTTAGCTTTGAGTGCGAGTGTAGCTCAGTTGGTTAGAGCGCGTCACTGATAATGACGAGGTCCCAGGTTCAAATCCTGGCACTCGCACTCAGTGCTAAAAGGTAAATGAAGATTCTTTCAAATCGATCTTTGGTTTTAAAATGTTTGAGGGCTGAAAAGGTGTTAGATTGTTCTTTAGTATGGAAGTGTGTTTATAACAAAATTAAAAAACCCACTAAGTATTTCTTTACTTAGGGAATTGTGTAATATATAAAAATGCTTGGGATATTTGATTCAGGGTCAGGAGGTTTAACTGTCTTAAAGGAGATAAAAAAAATATCTCCCAATTTGGATATAGTATATTTAGCAGATTTTAAAAATATTCCCTATGGAGACAAGTCTCCAGAAGAGCTTGGTTCTCTGACTGTATCGGCCATTAAAAGACTCCTTGATGAAGGCGCAGAAAATATAGTAAGTGCATGTAATAGTGTGTCGGCTTCTGT
>VAPL010006943.1_pt1 | contig 21911 bp, 26 predicted proteins | sample 3395061 | NCBI WGS metagenome assembly VAPL01 (sample SAMN08290444, study PRJNA428436) | hydrothermal vent metagenome | isolation source: Deep-sea hydrothermal vent chimney 2 | place: Pacific Ocean: Juan De Fuca Ridge | depth 2182 m m | reverse complement strand
GCGAAGGTCGAACGGGCCTACGAAGGCCCCTGATGAACAAAAAAGATAAAAGTAACTAAAAATAAGTTAATATTAAAAATAGCAATAAAAACAATTAGTTACAAGATATATTATTCCTTGAATTCCCGCCGCTGCGGTACTAGCTTTAATCCGTGTCGTTCTTTTCAACAGGGAAAAGCTTGGGGAATTCGATGGCCAATACCGCGAAACGTCCGGTTACTCCGAAAAAACCTCCGGCCAGGGCCCGTAAGCGTCCCGGCAAGGCCAAGCCCGCCGGCGATGCCGCCGAATTGCTGGAATACTACCGCGAAATGCTGATGATCCGGCGTTTCGAGGAAAAGGCCGGGCAATTGTACGGCATGGGATTGATCGGCGGCTTTTGTCATTTGTATATCGGTCAGGAAGCCGTCGTTGTCGGCATGCAGGCGGCGGCCCGGGATGGCGACACGGTCATTACCAGCTACCGCGATCACGGCCACATGCTGGTTTGCGGCATGGACCCGAAGGGTGTGATGGCCGAACTGACCGGGCGCGCCGACGGTTATTCCAAAGGCAAGGGCGGTTCCATGCATATGTTCAGCCGGGAGAAGAATTTCTTCGGCGGCCACGGCATTGTCGCCGCTCAGGTGCCGCTGGGCACCGGTTTGGCGTTCGGCCACAAATACAAGAATGACGGCGGCGTCTGCATGGCTTATTTCGGCGATGGCGCGATCAACCAGGGTCAGGTCTACGAGGCCTTCAACATGGCGTCGCTGTGGAAACTGCCCATAGTCTACGTCATCGAAAACAACAAGTACGGTATGGGGACGTCTATCGAGCGGGCCTCGTCGACGACCAATCTTTCCGAACGCGGCGCCGCCCACGGCATCGCTGGCGTTCAGGTCGATGGCATGGATGTGATGAAAGTCAGGGAAGCGGCGGATAAGGCGCTGCGCCACTGCCGTTCCGGCAAGGGGCCTTTTATCCTGGAAATGAAGACATATCGCTACCGTGGCCATTCCATGTCGGACCCGGCGAAATACCGTTCCAAGGAAGAAGTCAGCAAGGTCCGCAAGGAAAGCGACCCCATCGACAACCTGCGGCATGTCCTGATCGACGGCAAGATGACCAGCGAAGAGGCGTTGAAGGAACTCGACCGCGAGATCAAGGCGATTGTCACCGAAGCCGCCGTCTTCGCCCAGGAAAGCCCCGAGCCGGACCCGGCCGAGCTGTACACAGATATCCTGCGGGAGGCCTAGAAACATGCCCGTTCAAATCCTGATGCCGGCCCTATCGCCGACCATGACCGAAGGCAAAATCGCCAGATGGCTGAAGGCCGAGGGCGACAAGGTCGATAGCGGCGACGTTCTGGCCGAGATCGAAACCGACAAGGCGACCATGGAGGTCGAGGCCATCGACGAGGGCACGCTGGGCAAAATTCTGGTCGCCGAAGGCACCGAAGGCGTCGCCGTTAATTCACCAATTGCGGTAATCCTGGAGGACGGCGAGGACGCTTCCTTGATCGACAGCGCCGTGGCCGGAACGCCCGAACCGGTCGCCCCGGTGGCCAAACCCGCCGCCGCACCGGCAGAGCCGGCCCGGACCGCTGCCGCCGAAGAAGGCGTTGCCGAGGCGCAATACAGCGGCCCGACGGTGACGCTCAGCGTCCGCGAGGCCCTGCGCGACGCCATGGCCGAGGAAATGCGCAGTGACGACGGCGTTTTCCTGCTTGGCGAAGAGGTCGCCCAGTACCAGGGGGCCTATAAGGTGTCGCAGGGATTGCTCGAAGAATTCGGCGACAAGCGAGTGATCGACACCCCGATCACCGAACACGGTTTCGCCGGGCTCGGCGTCGGCGCGGCGTTTTCCGGCCTGAAACCGATTGTCGAATTCATGACTTTCAATTTTTCCATGCAGGCGATAGATCATATTATCAATTCGGCGGCCAAGACTCTTTACATGTCGGGCGGGCAAATGGGCTGCCCGATCGTCTTTCGCGGCCCCAATGGCGCGGCCTCGCGGGTCGGCGCCCAGCATTCGCAATGCTATGCCTCGTGGTACGCCCATTGTCCGGGGCTGAAGGTCGTCTCGCCGTGGTCCGCCGCCGATGCCAAGGGGCTGCTCAAGTCGGCCATCCGCGATCCCAATCCGGTGGTGTTCCTGGAAAACGAATTGTTGTACGGGCAAAGCTTCGAAGTTCCCGACGACCCCGATTACACGGTCCCCATCGGCCGGGCCAAAGTCGAACGGCAGGGCGCCGACGTCACCATCGTCGCCTTTTCGGTCATGGTCGGCGTGGCGCTGGTGGCGGCGGAAAAACTGGCCGCCGAAGGGATCGAGGCGGAAGTCATAAATCTCAGGACCATCCGGCCGCTGGATACCGAAACCATCGTCCAGTCGGTCAGGAAAACCAACCGTCTGGTATCGCTGGAAGAAGGCTGGCCGTTCGCCGGCATCGGCGCCGAACTGGCGGCCCGGATGATGGAACAGGCGTTCGATTATCTGGACGCGCCGGTGTTTCGGGTGAACGGCGAAGATGTGCCCATGCCTTACGCCGCCAATCTTGAAAAAATGACCTTGCCGACGCCGGAAGGCGTGGTCGCGGCGGCCAAGTCGGTCTGTTACCGGTGAAGGGGGAGCGGTTATGACAATTCAGGTTCTGATGCCGGCGCTGTCCCCGACGATGACCGAAGGGACGTTGGCAAAATGGTTGAAAAAAGAAGGCGACCGGCTGGAAAGCGGCGAGGTCATGGCCGAGATCGAAACCGACAAGGCGACCATGGAAATCGAAGTCGTCGATGAAGGCGTACTCGGCAAAATTCTGGTTGCCGAGGGAACCGCGGGTGTCGCCGTCAATTCCCCGATTGCGGTTATCCTGGAAGAAGGCGAAAGCGTGGCCGATATCGAAGACATCGCCGCGACGGCTCCGCCAGCCGTGGCCGCCGCGCCGGAATCCGCTCCGGCGCCGGTGACCGCAGCCGTGGCCCCGCCCACACCGGAGGCTACGGGTAATACTGATAATCGTATATTTGCCAGCCCGCTGGCGCGCCGCATCGCCGGGCAATCGGGACTTGATTTAACGGCTATCAGAGGCAGCGGCCCGCACGGTCGGATAGTCAAACGCGATGTCGAGGCGGCGCAGGCCGTCGCCATCGCTCCGGCCCCGGAGCCTCCGGCGCAAGCCGTGCAGGGCGTCGGCGGCTATACGGAAGCCGCCAATTCGACCATGCGCAAGATTATTGCCAAGCGTCTGGTGGAAGCCAAACAGACGGTGCCGCATTTTTATCTGACCATCGATTGCCACATCGATGGTTTGCTTGATATGCGCAAGAAACTCAATTCGGTGGCTCCGGAAGGTGAGGGGGGATACAAGATTTCGGTCAATGATTTCGTTATCCGCGCCGTCGCCCTGGCCCTGCGTCAGGTGCCCGAGGCCAACGCCACATGGACCGACGAGGCGATCCGCCTGTACGACGATGTCGATGTTTCGATCGCCGTCGCCACCCCGGGCGGCCTGATAACGCCGGTGGTGCGGGGGGCCGACAGGAAAGGCCTGGCCAGCATTTCCAACGAAATCAAGGAACTGGCCGGGCGGGCGCGGGATGGCAAGCTGATGCCGGAAGAATACCAGGGCGGCGGCTTTACCGTGTCCAACCTGGGCATGTACGGCATCAAGGATTTCGCGGCCATCATCAACCCGCCGCAATCGTGCATTCTGGCGGTCGGCGCCGGCGAACAACGACCGGTGGTCAAAGATGGCGCCCTGGCCATCGCCACGGTCATGACCTGCACCCTGTCGGTCGATCACCGCTCGGTCGACGGCGCCATCGGCGCCCGGTTCCTGGCCGCCTTCAAGCGGATCATCGAAGAACCGCTGACCATGATGCTGTAGGGAGATCCATGATAATGGCTGAAACCTCATTCGATCTGATCGTCATCGGCGGCGGTCCGGGCGGTTATGTCGCGGCCATCAGGGCGGCGCAACTGAAGATGAAGGTGGCCCTGGTCGAACGGGAGCATCTGGGTGGTATCTGCCTTAACTGGGGCTGCATCCCGACCAAGGCGCTGCTGCGTTCGGCGGAAATTTTTGAAAACATCAAACACGCCGAAGACTATGGCGTGAAGGCCGGTAAACCGGGGTTCGATCTGCAAAAAATCGTTGCCCGGTCGCGCGCCATCGCCGCCCAGTTGAACAGCGGCGTCGGTTATCTGTTGCAGAAAAACAAGGTCACCGTGTTCGATGGCGCGGCCAAACTGGGTGGCTCTGGCAAGGTCAGGGTCGGCAACACGACCCTTGATGCGAAACACATTATTCTGGCCACCGGCGCCCGGGCCAGGACCCTGCCGGGGCTGGAACCGGACGGCAAACTGATCTGGACCTACAAAAACGCCCTGGTCCCCGATAGCGTGCCGAAACGGCTGCTGGTCGTCGGTTCCGGCGCTATCGGCATAGAATTCGCCAGCTTTTTTAACTCATTTGGATCGAATGTCACCGTCGTTGAAGTGCTGGACAGGGTGCTGCCGGTGGAAGACGCGGAAATTTCCGCCCTGGCCCACAAGGCGTTCGTCAAGGCAGGCATGACGATCATGACTTCGGCGACGGTCAAGGCCCTGAAAAAGGGCAAAACGGATGTTACGGCGACGGTCGAGGCGGGCGGTAAGTCCACCGATATCAAGGTCGATCGGGTGATCCTGGCGGTCGGTATCGTCGGCAATGTGGAAGACATCGGGCTGGAAGGAAGCAAGATCAAGGTTGATCGCGGCCATATCGAGACCGATCAGTGGTGCCAAACCGGCGAACCTGGGGTCTATGCCATCGGCGATGTGGCCGGGCCGCCGTGGCTGGCCCACAAGGCCTCTCACGAAGGGGTTATCTGTGTCGAGAAAATCGCCGGTATCAAGGATGTGCATCCCCTTGATACGACGCGGATACCCGGTTGCACCTATTGCCGGCCGCAAGTCGCCAGCATCGGCCTGAGCGAACAGGCGGCCAAGGACAAGGGGTATTCGGTCAGGGTCGGGCGCTTCCCGTTCATCGGCAACGGCAAGGCGATTGCCCTGGGCGAGCCGGAAGGGCTGGTCAAAACCGTGTTCGACGCCGATACCGGCGAGTTGCTGGGAGCCCATATGATCGGCGCCGAAGTCACCGAATTGATTCAGGGCTATGGCATCGCCAAGACGCTGGAGACCACCGAAGCGGAACTGATGCACACGGTATTTCCGCACCCCACACTTAGCGAAATGATGCACGAAAGCGTACTCAATGCCTATGGCAAGGCTATCCATTTCTGATGCCGCACCAGATAGCAGTCCGCCCGGTCCTGCGTTCGGACCGCGCCGCCTGGGGTGAATTGTGGCGCGGCTATTGTGATTTCTATAAGCAGACCATTGCCGACGAGGTTACCGAGGCCACCTGGGAGAAATTTTTCAATGACCGGGCGCCGCTGTTTTCGCTGATTGCCGAAGACCGCCCGGGTGTGGCTGTCGGATTCGTCAATTGCGTGGTCAGCGACAGCACCTGGGCCGTTAACGCCGATTGTTATCTGGAAGACCTGTATGTCGATGCCGCCGTTCGCGGTCGCGGCGCCGGTCGCGCCCTGATCGGCGCGGTTATCGATAAAGCCCGCGCCGAAGGCTGGCGGCGGGTTTACTGGCAGACTGAAAAAAGCAACACGGTGGCGCGCGCGTTGTACGAAAAGATAGCCCCGGCCAGCGACTGGGTGATATACGAAGTCAGGACCTGATTTTTGCAAGGATCACGATCAGAATGAGCGGCCTTCGCCCCCTTCGCCATCCGGAGAAAGCCCACAAGCCGGAAAACCCCAGCCCGCGCAAACCGGCCTGGATCAGGGTCAAGGCGCCGACGTCCGCGGCCTATGGCGAAACCCGCCGGTTGATGCGCCAGCATGGCCTCAATACGGTGTGCGAGGAAGCCGCGTGTCCGAATATCGGCGAGTGCTGGGCACGCAAGCACGCGACGATGATGATTCTTGGCGATATCTGCACCCGCGCCTGCGCATTTTGTAATGTCGCTACCGGCAAACCCGGTGCGGTGGATCACGCGGAACCGGAAAATGTCGCGCGCTCGGTGGCCAAGCTGGGGCTGCGCCATGTTGTCGTCACCTCGGTCGACCGGGACGACCTGGCCGATGGCGGGGCCGGTCATTTCGCCCGCACCATCAAGGCCCTGCGCCAATATGCTCCGGAGACCACGGTCGAGGTGCTGGTTCCCGACTTTCGGGACAAGCCGGGCGCCCTGGAAACGGTACTGGAAGCCGGGCCGGATGTTTTTAACCACAATCTGGAAACAGTGCCCAGGCGCTATCCATCGATTCGCCCCGGGGCGCGGTATTATCATTCGCTCAGGCTGCTGGACCGGGCGAAACACCTCAATACTGAAATTTTCACAAAATCGGGGCTGATGGTCGGTCTGGGCGAGGAACGGGCGGAGGTGTTGCAGGTTATGGACGACATGCGCGTGGCCGGAATAGATTTTCTGACCATAGGCCAATACCTGCAACCGACCACGCGGCACGCCGGGGTCGAACGTTTCGTGACGCCGGACGAATTCGATGACTATCGCCGGATTGGCTTGGCCAAGGGTTTTCTGCTGGTTGCGGCGACGCCGTTGACCCGGTCATCCTACCACGCCGACAGTGATTTCGCGACGCTGAAGAAAAGCCGTACGAAATAATACAAATGCCGACACACGCCGAGAAAAAACTGCTTCCCCATAGCCCTGAACAGATGTTCGATCTGGTCGCCGATGTCGCCCGGTACCCGGAATTTCTGCCGTGGTGCATCGCGACCCGGATAAAATCCAATGACGGCGTGGTGATGATCGCCGATATGGTGATCGGCTTCCGGATTTTTCGCGAGCAATTCACCTCGCGGGTGACCCTCGACCGGCCCGGTCGGATCGATGTCGAATATCAGGACGGCCCGTTTAAATACCTGGAAAACCACTGGCTGTTCGAAGCCAATGGCGATGCCGGCTGTGTGGTCGATTTCCATGTCGATTTCGAATTTCGGTCGATTATTCTGGAAAAGGCCATCGGCAGGGTATTCACCGAAGCGGTGCATCGCATGGTTGGCGCGTTTGAAACCCGCGCCGCCGAACTTTACCGCTGAGCCTGTCGCAACAGCAGTTCCAGCGCCGCCTGCACCGCTTGCAGACGGACCGATTCCCGGTCGCCCCGAAAAATCTGGCGCCGGTGCAGGGTCGCGGCGCCTTTCCGGGCGCTGGCCAGATGGACTAGGCCGACCGGTTTTTCATCGCTGCCGCCGCCCGGCCCGGCGATCCCGGTGACGGCGACCGAAATATCAATTACCGCCGGTCGAATGGCCCCTTCGGCCATGGCGCGGGCCACCGGTTCGCTGACTGCGCCATGGGCCGCCAGCATTTCCGGCGGCACGCCCAGCATTTCGGTCTTGGCTTCGTTGGCGTAGGTCACGAAGGCCCGGTCCAAAACATCGGACGAACCCGGAACGGCGCTTAGGGCGCCGGCGATCAGGCCGCCGGTACAGGATTCCGCGAGGGCCAGTTTCAGTCCGCTTTTATGGCAGGACACGAGCACCTGTCCGGCCAGTTCCAGGATGCTGTCAGGATACATCGCTACGTCCACATAATCAGCACTACCGCCAGGCCGGCATAGATTCCAGCCAGCAGGTCATCGAGCATGATTCCCAGCCCGCCCTTGATGGTCCGGTCGGCCCAGCAAACCGGCCACGGTTTGATGATATCGGCCAGGCGGAACAGCACGAAGGCTACGCCATAGCCGACTATATCCGGTGAAAACGGGGCAAGCCAGGCGACCGGAAGCAGGGTAAGCCACTGCCCGGCGACTTCATCGATGACTACCGGTCCGGGGTCGTCGCCGCCGAGTCGCGCGGTGTAGCCATCGGCCGCCCAGATACCAACGAAAAACACGATCACCACGCCGACCGCCAGCCCGACCCATCCGGCGTTCATGTGAATTACCCATGCCAGCGGCAGGGCGGCTAGCGAACCCCAGGTTCCAGGCGCCTTGGGCAGCAGCCCCGAGCCGAACCAGGTGGCCAGCAAAACCGCCGGATTTGCCAATTTGGCAACCGACCCCAGGATATCTTGCGGCATTTTACTTACCATAAGCGTGCCATAAGCGTGTAAATGCTATTTTAACCATACCAACAGCCTTGCAACAAAGGGCTCTAGACGATACTTTCACAGGCCACGGACGAGGGAATCCGGTGGGTAATAACATCCGGCGCGGAAACCGGGTAGGGTTATTGGGACAAAGAAGGCATTACCTGATGCGAAAAACCGAGAAGCACGGCGGCTTCCTGGTGCGGTTGAGGCGCCTGACACACAGGTTGTTTCCCGAACGCCAGATAGTTCTTCGCACCGCTGGCCGGGTGTCGTTCGTTACGCTGTCCTATCGTTTGCAATTGGGCGTGGTCGGCATGCTGCTTCTTTTCGGCGGCTGGACGACATACACCAGCGTCAGTTATGTGCTGCACGAAAAAATCCTGGAAAGCAAGGACGGCGATATTGCCTCGGCGCGGCTGGCCTATCGCAGCCTGCTCATGGAAGTCGCCAGTTATCAGCAGAAATTTACCTCGATCACCAGTGATCTGGAGGAAAATCATTCCATGATGCTGGGGCTGGTCCAGCAAAACGCCGGCTTACAGCAAAACCTGAAGGTCGTTTCCGCGCAATTGCAATCGACCGAACAGGAACGCGAAAAGGTTCGTCTGGCCCGTGAGGAATTGCGCCGGCAGCTTTCCGAAGCCGAAGGTAAACTGTTGACTATCAACAGCCACAATTTCGCGCTTAAAGACAATCTCAATACCGTCGAAGGTGATTTGCAGCAGGTAATCGGCGAACGTAATAAATCGCTGTTTGAAGGCTCGCGCATGCGGCGTCAAATCGCCAGCCTGGAAACCCGCCTGGACGATCTTGAAAAAACCGAAATCGGGGCGGTTCAGACACTTAAGGAACGCGCCATCGGCTATAATGACAACATGCAGCGGGTTATCCAATTGGCCGGGGTCGATACCGAAAAGTTGCTGGCCGCCAAAGGCGGTATTTTGCGGGGGCAGGGCGGCCCGTTCATTCCGGCCAAACTGGATGGCGTGGCGGCCAGCAAACTAAAGGCCAGCCTGACCGAACTTGACCAGCAATTAATGCAATCGGAAGCCTTGCAGGATGTTATGGGCAAGCTGCCACTGGTTTCGCCGCTGACCTCGTACCGGGTGACCAGCCGGTTCGGAAAACGGCGCGACCCGGTCAATAAAAAGTGGGCGGCTCATTACGGACTGGATATGGCCAGCCCGCTTAAATCGGGCGTTTATGTGGGGGCGCCCGGTAAAGTCGTCAGGGCCGGCTGGAAAGGAAAGTATGGCCGGTTTATTGAAATCGATCACGGTTCCGGCATAAGAACCCGATATGGGCATCTGTACAAAATTCTCGTTAAAAAGGGCCAGCGGGTTAATTTCCGTGATAAGATCGGGCTAGTCGGTTCGTCCGGACGCAGCACCGGGGCGCATCTTCATTACGAAATTGCCTTTCAGGGAAGAAACCTGAACCCGATTAAATTTTTCAAGGCGGGACGATATGTTTTCCAAGAATAAGAAACCCCAGTCGAAAATTTCCCAAGCCGCGGCGCCCGCCAAGCCTGCGGCCCCTTCAATTATCAGCGCCGATTTGAAGATTATAGGAAATCTGGACAGCAAGGGCGAGATTCAGGTCGATGGCGTGATTCTGGGTGATATCTCGACAAAAAAACTTTTAGTTGGCGAGACCGCCGATATAAGGGGCCAGATCGTCGCCGATTCCATCAATGTCTATGGCAAGATAGACGGTCAAATCAAAGCCCGCGAAGTGATTCTCGCCAAGACGGCGCACGTTGTCGGCGACATACTGCATGAAAATCTGGCCATCGAACCCGGCGCTTTCCTGGAAGGGCTGTGCAAAAGAATTGGTGAAACTGAATCGCACGATGCCGGCAAGGCGAGCGTCGCGAAAGCCGGTCAGAGCAGCCAAAGCAGTCAATCGACCGTGAAACCACCTGTGGCGGCCCCGAATCTAGCGTCCTGAAGCCGCCCGCCGAAAGGTTTCGGACCCGACATTGCCCCCGGACATCACGACCACCACCGTCAGGCCGGTAACATCCACGGCCCCGCTCAGCACGGCGGCAAGGGCCACGGCGCCGCTCGGTTCCGACACCAGTTTCAGATGGTTGAATGCGCTAAGCATCGCCTTGCCGACATCTTCATCCGATACCGCCAGGCCGCCGGCGAGCAGTCGCCGGTTCAGATCGAACGTCAGTTTACCGGGCTCCGGGATCATCAGGGCATCGCAGATGGATCGATGACCGGGCTTGTTCTTGAGCCGTTTGCCGGCGGCGAGAGAGCGGGCGGTGTCGTCAAAATACCGGGGTTCCACCGAAAATACCTTCGTGCCGGGGCTTTCCCCGGCCAGCGCCAGCGCCGTCCCGGCGGCCAAACCGCCGCCGCCGCAGGGCGCCAGAACCATATCGGCGCGAATTTCCAGGCGTCGCATTTGCGCCGCTATTTCCAGGCCGACGGTGCCTTGTCCGGCGATGATCGCCGGGTCGTCGTAAGGGCTGATCAGGGCCGCGCCATGATCGATGGCCAATTGTTTGGCCAGGGACTCGCGATCGTCGTTGTGCCGGTCGTAGGTCACGACCCGGGCGCCATAGGCCCTGGTATTGTCGATTTTCATGGCGGGCGCGTCGTCCGGCATGAAAATCCAGGCCGGCATTTCCAGCAGTCGCGCCGCCAGCGCCACCCCTTGTGCGTGATTGCCGGAGGAAAATGCGACAACGCCTTTATTTATGTCCGGTTCGGCTATTTGCGAAAGACGGTTATAGGCGCCGCGAAACTTGAAAGATCCCGTCACTTGCAGCATTTCCGGCTTAATCAGCAGCCGGCAGCCCAGGCGTTCGTTCAACAACGGCGATTGCAGCAGGGGGGTCTCGCGGGCCTTGCCTTCCAGGATTGTCGCGGCGCGGCGGATATCGTCCGCCGTGGGCAGATTTTTCATGCCTGATACCAAGTTGCAGAGAGAATGACCCATAGAGATCGTCACAGCAGACCTTCGGAGGGCGTCGAAAAGCCTTGACGATGCGATCGCGCATCGCCGGCGGCTTCTCTCCTACCCGAAGGACTGCTGTGACGATCTCTATGGGTCATTCTCTCTGCAACTTGGTATTACAGGCCGAAAAGCGGCGGCAGTTCAGACAGGGTCTTTAATTCATTTTCCGGCGTCCCCGGGAGCCGCTCGCTTTTCTGTCCGAAGCGATTGACCCAATTGACCCTGAACCCGAAATTTGCGGCGCCCGAGGCATCCCAGGCATTGGACGACATGAAGCAAATTTGTTCCGCCGGTATGCCCAGGTTATCGACGGCCATCTGATAGACGCTGATATAGGGCTTGTAGATATCGATATCGTCAACTGACATGACATCGTCCAGCAGGTCGGAAATACCGGCGTTACTGACCGCCGATTGCAGCATCTTCGGTGTCCCGTTGGACAGGATCGCGCATTTCATATTGCCATTTTTCAGGCGCGTCAGGACATCCTTGACCTCGTCATAAGCATCCAGTTCCATATATATGTTCAGCAGCCGCTGACGAAGCTCGCCATCGCCGTCCAGTCCCATGGTTTCCAGCGCGTAATCCAGTCCATCGCTGGTTACTTGCCAGAAATCGACATATTCATCCATCAAGGATCGTAACCAGGTGTATTCCAGTTGCTTGCTGCGCCACAGGGTGGACAAGGGGGCGGCCCGGTCGCCAAGGGTGTCGGTGCATCTGCCGGCAGCGGCGGTAACATCGAACAGTGTTCCATAGGCGTCAAAAACGCATGCGTCAATATTATCCATTATTTTATCCAATTATTATAGCTAGTTATGAGATTATCTTGAGAGATCGCCTTCAAGAGTTTCGGCCACTTCGGTGCCGGATATCCGTAGCCGGTAAACCTGAAGGTTTTCCAGGACCCGCTGCACGTAGTTACGGGTTTCGCTTATCGGGATCATTTCAATCCAGTCAACGTTGTCGACGCCCTGGTCACCGGGCCGGCCATTCAGGCGTAGCCATTTTCTGGCCCGTGCCGGTCCGGCGTTATAAGCGGCCAGCGACAGCACGTAGGAACCTTCGAATTCATCGATCAATCCGGCGACATAGGCCTGGCCAAGCAGCATGTTGTACTGCGCATCGCCGGTCAGCCGCTTTTTCGAATATGGAATCCGCAGCTGCCGGGCGATGCGTTTCGCCGTCGCCGGCATCAATTGCATCAGGCCGCGGGCGTTCGCACCGCTTCTCGCTTTCGTGCGGAATGCGCTTTCCTGCCGGATCATGGCCAGCACCAGCGGTTTTTCCAGCTTGTAGTCCAGCGCCCTGGCCCGCATGGGCGGTGGGGTCAGGATCGGATAGCCCATATCAATAAGCTCTTCGCCGTCGCGGCTCGATTTTTTGGCGATGGCGATGGCCAGGTCCGGTCGATCCAGCGTCTGGGCCAGTTCCGCCGTCATTTTTCGCCACGAAGGCGCCACGCCGGATTTGGCGAGGGCCATGGCAAAAGGCTTAAGACGGTCGGTTTCGCCTATTTGCGCCAGCATTTTCATAACCCGGTTAAGTTCATGACGGGCGAAGGCCTCGGCTTCACCCGGCGGCGGCGATATATTCTCGGGCAGGCGCAAGCCATGGCCGGGGCCGAGCCTGGAAGCGGCCAGCTGGCCGTAATAGGTGGTCGGCAATTTGGCGGCGACGCGGTACCAGGTATCGGCCGTTTCCTGGTCGCCCAGGGCCTCCGCCGACCGGGCCGCCCAATAGGCGCCGCGGGCCCGGCTGATTGGGTATTTGACGCCCCGATACATGGTCAGGAAATGCTTCATGGCGGTTTCCGGCTCTTCCAGGAAGCGCAGCGATATCCACCCGGCCATCCATTCCGCCTCGGCGAAGCCCGGCCCCTGCTTCAGGCGATGGTCGGCGACAATTCTGTAGGCATCGGTTATATGGCCCTTCTGCAAGGCCTTACGGGCCAGATAGGAGCGTTCCTTCCACCATAATTCCGGCCTGACAAGATTGTCCGGCGCCGGGCTCAGCAGTTCTACCGCCGATTCAAATTTCCCCTTGCGGCGGCGCCACTGCAAACGTTCATATACCAGTCCCGGATCGTTTCTAAGTTCCGGCGCTACCCGGGCGATCGCCTTGTCGACGTTGCCGAGCCGCTGGCGCAGCATCAGGCGGGCCTCGGCCAAGGCGCGATCATTGGATTTGATCTTCCATATCATCCGCCGCGACGGCCAGTTCCGGCCTTCCCAAAGCAGCCGGTCGAGCCGTTTGAGATTGTCTCCGGCCTCCAGGTATCGCCGGTATCGCTTGTAAAACAGTTTTTCCGGCCGTTTGGCGAAGTTGCCGTTGATCCATGTGTCACGAATTTCGACCCGCGCCTGATCCTTTTTGCCGCGCGCCAGCAGGGCGCGGATGTATTGCGTCCGACCGGCGGTCGAAAGCGGGTGCCGGTCCTTGAACCAGTCGAGGATGATTAGCGGGTCGAGAGAGACCGTCATCGCCTCTTCGGCGCGGCGGGCCAACAGGTTCTGGTAGGGCCAGTCCGGGTTTGCGGTAATGAAGGCGGCTATTTCAGCAAACGAACCGGACCCGCCCGGGCGGGAATAATCAAACCACTTGAAGGTCTTCAGAAGCAGTGGATTTTCCGCTTTCGCGGATAACCGGGCGGCCTTTTTCCAACGCTCCTGATCCGCCGCCTTGAAGGCAGCCTTGGCGACCCGGGAGTCGCCGGCGGACAGAACATCGGCCGAAACCACGTTTACAGCGGTCAGGACAATGGCAAAAACGGCTGTTATAACGCAGAGTATCTGGCGCATTTAAGGTCTCCCTACGGGACTCTACGATGGCCGAGGCCTGTATATCAAGCCGGGTCGCGATGAAATGCCATGCTTGCCCGGCCAATGCGGTAAGAGTATGGTTCGCGCCTTGAATCGAATACCTGCTAGGAGGAAGCCATGTTCAAGGGATCGTGCGTCGCCCTGATAACCCCGTTCGTCGATGGCAAGGTTGACGAGGCCGGCTTCAAATCGTTCGTCGAATGGCAAATAAACGAAGGGACCGACGGCCTTATACCGTGCGGCACCACCGGTGAATCGCCGACGCTTAGCCACGAAGAACACATGCATGTTACCGAGCTGTGCATCGAACAGGCGGCGGGCCGGGTGCCGGTGATGGCCGGGGCCGGCTCCAATTCCACGGCGGAAACCATTTCCCTGGTCAAACATGCCCACAAAGCCGGCGCCGACGCCGCCCTGGTGGTTATGCCCTATTACAACAAGCCGACCCCGGAAGGTCAGTATCGGCATTTCAAGGCGGCGAGCGAGGCCGCCGATATTCCCATATACATCTATAACATTCCCGGTCGCAGCGTCGTCGATATGTCGATTGAAACCATGGCCAGGCTGGCCCGATTGCCGGGTATCGTCGGCGTCAAGGACGCGACCAGCGATCTCGCCAGGCCGATGCTGACGCGGTTGGCCATTGGCGCCGATTTCACCCAGCTTTCGGGCGAAGACGCGACGGTCGTGCCGTTCCTGGCCGGTGGCGGTGATGGCTGTATTTCGGTAACGGCAAACGTTGCGCCGCGACTGTGCGCCCGGTTGCACGACGCCTGGGCCGACGGCGATATAAGCACGGTGATGGAATTGCAGGACCGCCTGATGCCATTGCATGGCGCCATGTTCTGCGAAGCCAGTCCGGGCCCGGTCAAGTATGCCGCGCACCTGCTTGGCAAAAGCCGGGCGGAGACACGCCTGCCGCTTTGTGAAATCGCCGATAGCTCGAAAACCATGGTCAAGGACGCCCTGGTTTCCACCGGCCTTCTGAACTGAACGGGTACGGTCCCGGATGGCCAGCAGGAAAAAGAAAAAAAAGCCGTCGAATATCGCCGCCCAGAATCGCAAGGCGCGGCATGATTTCGCTATTGAGGAAAACTTCGAGGCCGGCATTCAGTTGTCCGGGACAGAGGTTAAATCGTTACGGGCCGGACGGGCGACCATTACCGAGGCGTTCGCCAATGAACGGGAAGGCGAGCTGTTTCTGCTGAACGCCTATGTTCCCGAATACGATTCGGCCGGCCACTTCAGCCACGACCCAAAACGACCGCGCAAGCTGTTGCTGCACAGGCGGGAGATATCGAAACTGGTCAATGCCGTTAATCGCAAGGGCATGTCGCTGGTCCCTTTAAGCATTTATTTCAATGACCGGGGTATCGCCAAAGTCGATCTGGCCCTGGCGCGGGGCAAGCAGAAGGCCGACAAACGCGCCGATATCAAGGACCGCGACTGGAGGCGGCAGCAATCCCGGTTGCTGCACAGCAGAAGGTGACTTATTCTGGTTCTGGTGTCGCAGCGCCCCGGTGCGCGAGCGCCTTGAATATTTTTATGGAAAGGCCGCCATATGACCGAAAAACCGTTGTTGCATCTTGTTTTCGGGGGGCATGTAACGGACCCGCAAACCCTGGATTTCGCCAGTTGCGATAATCTCGATATCGTCGGCATCTTCCCCAGTTACAAACTGGCGCTGGAGGCCTGGCGGGGAGCCTCGCAGAAACGCGTCGATGAGGCCGATGTCAAATATGTCATCGTTCATGTGCACCGTCTGTTCGACCCCGAAACCGGCAAAGAGACCGATTTGGAAGAGTAGAGCATTTCAGGAATTGTCGGCGATGAAGGCGGCGATGCGGGGCTGAATTTCGGTCCGCCAGCGGCGACCGTTGAAGACGCCGTAATGGCCGACGCCCTTTTGCACGTACTTGACCTTGCGTTCATCGCTCAGGCCGGAACACAGGCCATGGGCGGCGCTGGTCTGGCCGACGCCGCAGATATCGTCTTTTTCGCCTTCCACGGTCATCAGCGCGGTTTTTTTGATTTTTGCCGGTTCGACCGGGGTCCCGCGGTGGCGCATCAGGCCGCGGGGCAGGGCGTGTTCCTTGAAAATGGTTTCGATAGTTTGTAAATAAAATTCCGCCGGCAGGTCCATAACCGCCAGGTATTCGTCATAGAAATCCCGGTGCTGGTCCGCCGAATCGCCATCGCCATCGATCAGATGATTATACAATCCCATGTGGGATTCGATGTGCCGGTCCAGATTCATGGTCATGAAACCCGATAGCTGGACAAATCCCGGATAAACCCGCCGCATGGCCCCCGGCAACGGAAACGGCACCCGCGAAATGACCGCGTGTTCGAACCACGCCAGCGGTTTGCTTTCGGCGTGACGGTTGACTTCGGTTGGATTGATGCGGGTGTCGATGGGGCCGCCCATAAGCACCATCGAACGCGGTTGGTCCGGGTCGCCGACCGCCGCCATTAACGATACCGCCGCCAGCAACGAGTTTGTCGGCTGGCATACCGCGACGACATGGACATCGGGGCCGAGAAAACGAATGAAATCGGCGACCACGTCAATGTGGTCGTCCAGGCCGAAACCGCCACTGGCCAGCGGCACTTCGCGGGCGTCCCGCCAGTCGGTCATGTAAACGTCGTGGCCCGGCAGCATGGATTGTACGGTGCCGCGCAGAAGTGTCGCGTAGTGTCCCGACAGCGGCGCGATCATCAATACTTTCGGCTGTTTGCCGGCGGCCTTTTCCTTATGGAAATGGATCAGGTCGCAAAATTGCGTGGATAGCCGGCATTCGATACCGATGGGTATCGTCTTGCCGTTGATTTCGGTATCGGCGATATCCCAGTCCGGCTTGTCGTACCGCCTGGTGATGCGCTCGAAGAGCTCACACCCCGCCGCCATGGATTTGCCGAACGGCGTATAGGCGAGTGGATTGTAAGGGCTGGAATAGACCATCCGCCCGGCCTGACTCAATTTTTTTAAAGGCGCCATGGCGGCGTGGGCGATTTCGTAGCCGTGATAGAGCATTCATACTCCTTGGCACGAATTGTTTCGCACATGCGATTTCGCACCTGCGAAGAGGATACTCCGCCAGGCCATGCGGAACAATACAAAATGATATAAACAATTAAAGGCCCGCCGGCGACGGTCCCGCCGGTGATTCCCGGTTTTACGGCCCTTGAACAGGCCGGCAACGGAATTTGCCATCATTCATGAAGCTGAAAGTCCGCTGGAACAGAAGGCTCTGCTTGATTAGAACGAATGTTCATTCTATTGTTGCGGAATGAAGACCAACGCCGTCAAAAAACCGACCGACCAACGGGTACTGCAATCGGCACTGACCTTGTTTACGGACAAAGGGTATTTCAATACCTCGGTGCACGATATCAGCCATGATTCGGGCGTCAGCATTGGCTCGATCTACCATCATTTCAAGGACAAGGAAGATATCGCGCGGGCCATGTTTTATTCGATTGTCGAGAATTTGCAGGGAAAACTCGACGATATCGAAATAAATCACCAGGGCGCCCACGACCGCTGCCGCGCGGTGATTGAAATGCTGTTTGAAATGACGGAAACGCAACCGAATCTGATGTTGTTCATACTGTATGCCAGGCATCGCGAATTTCTGCCGGACGAGAAACCCATGTGTTCATCCCTTCCTTTCGAGCGCATGCGGAACTTCGCCCGGGAAGGTATGCAGTCGGGAGAAATCATCGTCATGGACCCAATGGTATGTGCGGCCCTGATCTATGGCGCCGCGATCCGGATTATTCACCTTCGCCTGGATGGACTGATTGACAAACCCATTACCGAAAGCCTGCATACCATGTGGCCCTGTGCATGGCGTTCGGTTGCCGCTTAGGGCAGAAATTTTTTTAGGACCACATTAGAACGAACATTCATTCTAGGGAGACAGTTATGGAAAGTATGGCCATTGTTATTCGTGACGACAGTTACGATAAAATTCTCACCCCGCTGGCGTTCGCCTACCTTCAGGCGGCGGAAGGAACCAGCGTTGATATCTTGTTTGTAAACTGGGCGGTCCGCGCCCTGACGGAAGAAGGCGCGGCCGAGATGCATATTCAGGGCGAACATGCCAAGGATGAACCCATGGTGCGCGAACAAGTCGCAAAGGCGGGTTTGCCGCCGGAAATTATGGATATCCTTAAAGCCCTGAAGGCGACCGGTTCGGTTAACTTCTATGCTTGCAGCCTGGCCGCCAGCATTTTTGGCGTTACGGAAGATAATCTTATCCCGGAAGCCGAAGGTATAATCGGCGCCTCGTGGTTCCTGAATGAAAAGGCCTCAAAAGCCGATCACTACCAGTATTTTTAGACGGGATTGGCAAAATGACAAAATGGAAACCCGATCAAGTACTCGATACCAGTGGAAAGTGCTGTCCGATGCCGATGGTAGACACCAATCAGGCCATCAGGAAGATGCGTTCGGGCGGTATTCTTGAAATTATCGCCACGGACCCGGGAACCCGCAATGACATATCATCGTGGTGCAAGCGCAAGGGGCACGAACTGCTGGATACCGTCGAGGCCGGGTCGCAATTCCGGTTTCTGGTGCGTAAATCGGGATAACGACCGGAACGACTGGTCTTGTCGCAATACCGGGGAGCATTGAATAAAGACGCATAGACGGTCCCTATGAATCATTATCGGTGCCCCTTGGTATTAATCTTCCGCCGCCTTGTTGCGTAGCCACTGGCACAGTTCGAAGGCGATATCGCGGCGTTCGCCGGCTTCGGAAACCTGCATTTCACCCAGTTTTCCGGCGACATCTTCGATCAATTGCCGGTATTGCTGGCTGATGCCGGCTTCGACCATCAATTCGGTCGACAGCCTGTGGACTTCATCAAGCAGGTCCTGTTTCGAAGATGTGGCGTCGCTGCTGTGGACCCGTTCCATGGGGTTTTCCCGAATCAGATCCAGGCGATCCATATCCGGGTCGGTCAGGTTCAGCGACGGCGCCAGGCATTTGACCTTTTCCAGGTCGACCTTGCCTTCGAAGGTATCGACACCGGCGCTGGCCAGCCGTTTGCTCAGGTCGGTGCGCGACACGCCGATCATCCTGGCCGCTTTCGATACGCCGATCATTTCACGCATTGGTCATTTCTCCTTATCGATAGGCTACTTCCTTGCACAGTTTTACAAAACTGCGTTTCGACATGCGGCTCGAAAACGTATCCCCGGCGACCCGCTCGACAATCGCCTGATACAGCGCCGGGGCCTGTTCAACCAGTTCCGACACCGCCCAGGGAAACCGTTCGAAAGAATCCACGGCCAGCGCCAGGTCGGCGCGGACCCGTTCGGCGAAATTATCGTCCACGGGGGGCTCGGAGTCCAGCCCTACTGACAATGTGGTTATTTTGTCGGCGATCACCAGCAGGGCCGCCTTTGACCAGCAGTCGGGCGAAATCTTGGTATTGAAGCGTTCCAGCAATTCCTCGCTTTCCGGGTCGAGTGCAAACAGGATGTCGAACTTGTCGGTTACGCCGTCGCCATACAGCGTCAGGACCTGGGCCAGGATGGGGTGCAGGTTGGTCGCCGCGCATTCGTTGTTGCCGGGGCAGGTGATACATGATCGCATTTGAATCTCCGTGGCGTGTGTTATACCGACTCTAGCATCATTTCTCGCGGGGAAAATCCATGTCCGAAGCAGTGCTTTATTTCGATGCCGCCGAATATCGCCGACGAATTGACGGCACCAGACGGGTCATGGCGGAACGGGGAATCGATCTGCTGATAGTCACCGACCCGTCCAACATGGCCTGGCTGACCGGATACGACGGCTGGTCCTTTTACGTTCACCAGTGCGTATTGCTGCCGCTGGAAGCCGGGCCCGTATGGTACGGTCGCGGTATCGATGCCAACGGGGCCAAGCGCACCACCCGCCTGAACCATGATGACATCGTTTCCTATCCCGACCACTACGTGCAGTCCACCGAACGCCATCCCATGGATTTCCTGTCCGACTACATATCCGGGCGCGGCTGGGACAAGGGCGCTATCGGGGTCGAGATGGATAATTACTATTTTAGCGCGGCGGCCTATGCCTCGCTTGTCAGGCACTTGCCCAACGCCGTGTTTAAAGACGCTACCGGCATGGTAAACTGGCGCCGGGTTATCAAGTCGGCGACGGAAATAAAATACATGCGTACCGCCGGGCGGATTGTCGAGGCCATGCACGCGCGGATCTTCGATATTATCGAGCCGGGCCTGAAAAAAAATGAACTGGCGGCTGAAATTTACCATACCGGGATCACCGGGGTCGATGGCTACGGCGGCGATTACCCCGCCATCGCGCCGCTGTTGCCGTCCGGTGAAGACGCCTCGGCCTCGCATCTGACATGGAACGACCTGCCCATGAAGTCCGGCGAAGGCACTTTTTTCGAGATCGCCGGGGTCTATCGACGCTATCACTGTCCGTTGTCGCGCACGGTTTATCTGGGTAAACCGCCGCAGCCGTTCCTCGATGCCGAAAAGGCGGTGCTGGAAGGACTGGAAGCCGGGCTCGAACAGGCTCGACCGGGCAAGCTTTGTGAAGATATCGCCGGGGCTTTTTTTGCGGTGCTGAAAAAACACGGCATCGTTAAGGACAACCGCACCGGTTATTCCATCGGGCTCAGCTATCCGCCGGATTGGGGCGAGCGGACCCTGAGTCTGCGGTCCGGCGACCGCACCGAACTAAGGGAAAACATGACCCTGCATTTCATGCCTGGCCTGTGGATGGACAAATGGGGGCTGGAAATCACCGAAAGCGTGGTCATTACCGCCGCCGGGGCGGAATGCCTGTCGGAATGCCCGCGCCAGCTGATGGTCAAGGACTGAACGTTGATGGTAAATGTGACGCGGGCCTGGACGGTAGCGGCGCCGGGGATTTTCGTGCTGCTGTGGAGCACCGGCTTCATCGGCGCCCGTTTGGGGCTGCCCTATGCCGAGCCATTCACGTTCCTTGCCCTTCGCTTCATTATACTGACGGGCGTGCTGTCGGTGATTGCCCTGTTGTGGCGGGCGCCATGGCCGAAAACATTGGCCGAGGCCGGCCATATGGCGATTATCGGCATGCTCATTCAGGGCGGTTATCTGGGGGGCGTGTTCTGGGCCATCTCGCACGGCGTGGCGGCGGCGGTGGCGGCCCTGATCGTCGGCGTTCAGCCGGTGCTGACGGCGGTTTTTGCGGGGCCGTATCTGGGAGAAAAAGTCAGCGCCCGGCAGTGGCTTGGCCTGCTTGCCGGGGTCGTCGGCGTCGCCCTGGTGGTCGGTGACGATTTAGGCCCGGGTGGCGGTTCGGGCGCCGGGGTCGTGGCTTGTATTATTTCGCTGCTCGGCATCACCCTGGGTACGCTCTATCAAAAACGGCACGCCCACGGCATGGACCTGCGCAGCGGTTCGGCCATTCAGTTCGCCGCCGCGGCGCTGCCGATGGCGGCGTTGTCGCTGATTTTCGAAGACGGTCGTATTGAGTGGACGGGCGAATTCATCTTCGCGCTCGGCTGGCTGGTGGTGGTGTTGTCGCTGGGGGCAATGACCCTGCTTTACGTGCTGATCCGCCGGGACGCCGCATCGAGAGTCGCCAGCCTGTTTTATTTGGCGCCGCCGGTGGTGGCGGTGGAAGCCTGGTTGCTGTTCGATGAAACTCTGAATCTGGGAGATATTACGGGCATGGCGGTAGCCATGATCGCGGTGGCGCTAGTGCTGCACGGCGGGCGCAAAGGCAGGACTTGATTAAGTCTCTCGGTGATCTCTGTACACGCTGTGTGGATGGTCCCACGGGTATCTGATTTATGGCTACAGCAACAGCGGCGATGCCACCATTAGCACACCACCCAGCACGATGCCCAGCGCAAGACCCACCTTGAAAAATACCGTGTTTATCATTCGACGGCCCACCCCGCTCTGTGTAAATACGGACCCGCCTAGTCGCAGATCATTCGTCATATGTAAATTACCTAGCTGACAACAACCTTAAGCGCGGCAACTTATTCTGCGGG
>VAPL010594706.1_pt1 | contig 21933 bp, 17 predicted proteins | sample 3395061 | NCBI WGS metagenome assembly VAPL01 (sample SAMN08290444, study PRJNA428436) | hydrothermal vent metagenome | isolation source: Deep-sea hydrothermal vent chimney 2 | place: Pacific Ocean: Juan De Fuca Ridge | depth 2182 m m | reverse complement strand
TGCGTAACCTCTTATCCTCTAATTCTACCATAAACCAATAATCTGATGACGGCATAGGTTTGCCTCGATAGGTACCATCCCAACCTTCATTACTTGCATCTAATTCTACCAGAATTTTTCCGAATCTGTCAAATATGAGGGTTTTTGAAGTGGGTTGAAAGCTTACTCCTAACACTTGCCAAGTGTCATTGAATCCGTCTCCATTGGGTGTGAAAAATCTTGGAAACCCTATGACCGACACATCTACAGATATTACTCCACAGCCATTCTTGTCTCGTATATATACAGTATGGATTCCAGCTGACACATTTTCAAATAGATTTTGGTCTTGATAAGAACCGTTGATGTCATCTAAGGAAAATTCATAATCTCCCTCTCCTGTTACATCTATTGTAATGGTATTGTTATCTGAATCGTCTACAACATCTATATTTTGTATTGTAGCAATGTTAGAATTGGTAACTGTTACTTTTTTAGTTCTTATACAGCTATTAATTGTGGTTGCGGTTACAAAATAATCACCTACAGTCGTTACTACGAATTCTGATGAAGCTGAACTTGAACTTAATAGAGTACCTCCTGCATCTCGCCACTCATAGGTATAATCATCTTGTGGATTCTCAACTTGTAATAATACCATATTAGGCAGTTGGTTTAAACATAAAAACTGAGGATCTATAACATCAAATTCTGGTAATGAATCTACGGTTAAGGTAATATGAAAACCTAAGCCCAAACAGGCATTGTCATTTTCACTATCTACACGCACTACTATTTGTTGAGTAAATGGTGAATTCTCATTTCTATAATTGGTAGGATCTAAGGCGTTCTCTTCTGCCAATGCATCCGTCGTGTTTTCGTAATAAGTAACGGTTAAGTTTTGGCCTAACGGAAATAGTGCTAAAATGTCTTGGGTTGCATTACTAAAATTAAAGTCTGCAATTCCATTAATATCGTCATTATCTATTAAATCTGTATCACATTCATTAAAATTCAACATAAAATTTTCAGGAATAGCCGTTGTGGATACTTGTAAATTCACTTCGGCTACTCGATAACATCCAAATTCATTCTCTAACCGTACAAAAACTTGCGAAGCAGTTGCATTTGAAAAAGCAGACAGATTTGTGATTGCTCCTGTATTTGTATCTGCATCTGCCGGACTAAAGTGATATGTAAATGAAGGTGTTGGATCATCATTAGTTAATAATCCCTCTACCTCTCTCAAATTAAAATCTGTCAAACCATCGGTATTATCATCACATTGTTGTAATGTAATTGGTGATACTATATTGGGTAAATCATGAAATGTGACCTCAACTTCATCAGTATCTGAATTCATATCATCAGATGCTTCCACCTGATAAATACCAGATACTGATGTTAAAACCTCAAGTGTAGCATTCGTTTCTCCTGGAATTATAGTGAACCCAGCCCCAGTATCTAAAAACCATCTATACGATGTTGCGCCTTCGGTTGTACCATCTAAAGTAATTCCATCTCCAATACAGGCATCAATATCCGGTCCAAGAAAAGACTCTAAAATTGAACAATCTGTTAAACCTGCTCCATTTTCACCAGCATTTGTTTGTTGTAACTGTATCCATCCCGGATTACCAGAGAAATTTGTAATAAGTAAGGCATATATTTCTCCAGCATTTGCATTAGGTATGGTAAAATTTTCAATTGCATCTGGGCTAAAACTACATGCTACCGTATTTCGAGCCGTTAAATTATTACATTCTGAACTATCAGTAAAAGGACCATACGCGATAAAATCTACATCCAATCCTGTTCCTGTAAAATCTTGTGAGGTATTTTGAACTATATTAAAATTTAGATTTCCCCCAATATCGATACGTAAAAAAAACCAAGCTGGATTTGGGGTACTATCTAAACACCCATAATCTGGTCCAAATTCAGCAGAAGGAACATTAGTTGTATTTTGAAACACTAAACTTTCATCCCCAGCACAGAAAGGCTCAGAGACATCACAACTAGAAGCTTGTGAATGTGCATTTTGAATTAAAAAAATAAAGAATAAAAGTAAAATTCTCTTCATAAGCATTTGTTAGCAAGGCGTCGAAAATACAAAATTCCTTTTGTTTATTATAATTCAATCATTAAGATTTAGATTATTAATCGTGTACTTATCTTCTATTATTTTATCTTCTAATTAAACTAAAATGTCCTCTACGCAATCTTTTATCTTCTAATTCTACCTTAAACCAATAATCTGTTGAAGGCATCGGTTTACCACGATAGGTACCATCCCAACCTTCACTGTTTGCATCTAACTTTGCTAGAATTTTACCGAACCTGTCAAATATATATATTTTTGAAGTGGGTTGAAAACTTACCCCCAACACCTGCCAAGTATCATTAAATCCATCTCCATTGGGAGTGAAAAATCTTGGAAAACCAATAACAGAGACGTCTTCTGAGACAATTCCACATCCATTTTTATCTCTAATATATACCGTGTGAATTCCTGCTGATACATTTTCGAATAAGTTTTGGTCTTGGTAAGGACCATTGACATCGTCTAAAGAAAATTCATAATCTCCTTCTCCAGTTACATTAATAGTAATTGTATTATTATCTGAATCATCCACAACATCTATGGTTTGTATAGTGGCTATGTTTGAATTGACAACTGTTATTTTTTTTGTTCTAGTACAGTTATTATTTGTTGTGGCAGTTACGAAGTAATCGCCTAAAGCGGTTGCCGTAAATTCTGAAGTGGTAGAACTTGAACTTAATAAAGCACCTCCTGTATCTCGCCACTCATAAGTATAATTATCTTGTGCATTCTCAACTTGTAATAATACCATATTAGGTAGTTGGTTCAAACATAAAAACTGAGGATCTGTTACATCAAATTCTGGTAATGGATCCACTATAAGACTTATATGAAACCCTAAACCCAAACAGGCATTGTTGTTCTGACTATCCACACGTACTACTATTTGTTGTGTGAATGGTGAATTTTCATTTCTATAATTGGTTGGATCTAAGGCGTTTTCTTCGGCTAATGCGTCTGTTATGTTTTCAAAATAGCTAACGGTTAGGTTCTGATTGGATGGAAATAATGCTAGAATGTCTTGAGAAGCACTACTAAAGTCAAATCTTGCAACTCCATTAGTATCATCATTATCTATTTCGTCTGTATCACATTCTTTAAATGATAATATGAAATTTGATGGAATGGCCGTGGTAGACACTTGTAAGTTCAACGTAGCAATGTCATAGCACCCTAACTGATTCTCTACCCGTACAAATAATTGTGAGGCGGTTGCATTTGAAAAAGTGGATAGATTAGTTATTGCACCTGTATTGGTGTCTGCATCGGCTTGACTAAGGTGATAACTAAATCTTGGAGTTGGTATATCACTTGTAAGTAGCACTTCTGCTTCTCTCAAATTAAAGTCTGAAATACCATCAGTATCATCATCACATTGCTGTAAATTAATTGGGGTATTGATGCTCGGCAAGTCATAAATAGTAATCGTTTGTGTAATCGTTTTAGTTTCATCAGCAGTGGTAATTTCAATGGTAATAACATAATCTCCTGGTGACGCATAAACATGCGCGGGATTTAACAATGTTGATGTTGATGAGCCATCACCAAAATCCCAAACAATAGACAAAATAGATTCATTAGAATTAATGGTGAAAAAAGTTGTATCACCAAAACAAATATTTTCGGTTCCAATAGTGGCTATAAAAAATGATTGTATAAAAGGTGGCAGACCTTGTCTTGAAATTTTATCTCCTAAACTAATTGCATTATGTATATAATTAGCTGCTATTCCATCACCTTCAGGATTGGTTATTACACCTAAAAAATTAGTAGCATCAATAGCTCTATAAATTTTACCATCTAAACCTATTTGCAGAGCTGCTCTTGTATTAAAATATGAATGTATTTCTACTCGAGTGGCGTTAATATTTGTACCCGTAGGGGAAGGAATATCTATTGTGAATTGAAATAGCTTTTCTGTTGAAGTCTCAAAATCTCCAGTTGAAATATATAATTTTTTACTTAGTGCAGAGAACTCAACTCCATAACCTAAGTGGTCTAGAATATCAAGCTCTCTTTCATTAGAAACTACACCCGTAGTATCATTAAAATCATATAGAAAAGTACCTGTAATCATATCTGCAGAAATCAACTTAGTACCATCTGGAGATACCTTTAAATAACCTCTACCATCTTCCATTCCAGTAAATCCCGAATTTCCTGGTACTGGAGTTTGGGTAATGCCATTATTGTCTACTTTAAATACATGAAACCTATCTGTTCTTACCGAAATTACCCAAAAAGCATCTTCATCAAACACTTTCACCGCAGTTATTTTTTCACTAGTAGGTGAAATTAAAAGATTTGTTGGTGTTGGTACGTTATCAACACCTACTACATCGCCTAATCCCCCATCTAATGTCATATCAACGGTATAATAATTTAATCCGTTTACTCCTCCTCTATGATCTACCGTGAAAATATAATAAATATCAATATTGGCTGGTTTAGGTACAATTATAGCTGACTGTGAACTTGAAGCGTTTCCAAACAAGCCAATCCCAGTTGGCATAATTGTGTGGTTTCTATTCCACACTGTAGTACCATCAGTATAAAATAACAGATTACCAGTATCATCAGAAATAGTAGCACACCCTTCAATGGTAAATAATGCCCCGTTTGTATCTGCAACGGGACTTCCTGAGCTAAAATCTAAACCTGCATTTTGACCAAAAAACCAATGCGCTGCCTCTTTTTGAGCGAAGAGTGAAGTAAAAGAAAATAATAGAAAAACACATAAAAAGTAATATTTCTTCATATTATATGATTTAAAAAGGGTATCAAATATATATAATATATTACTTTTGACTTAAATTAAGTTTACAATGTTCACAATTAACATAGAAAATACAGATACCCCAACCATATTAAAGTTTGTAGCGAATACAATGCTTACAAATGGTAGTTTTGAATACAATACCGTTGAAGATGCTTCAAATTCTAATTTAGTACAGCAATTATTTCATTTACCTTTTATAAAAAAAGTGTTTGTAACAGCAAACTTTATGGCTATTGAACGCTATAATATTGTTGAATGGAGTGATGTACAAGAAGAATTACAACAGGTTATTGAAAATTATTTGAATAAGAATAATTCTCTTTTTAATACTGAAAAACAACCTAAAAAGATGCCTATTCAAATTTATGCTGAGAGTACTCCAAATCCGAGTGTACAAAAATTTGTAACCAATAAATTATTGACTTCTCAAAACATTGAGGTACTCTCAGCAGAGCAAACCAAAGGTGTACCTATAGCCGTTGCTTTGTTTAATTTTCCTTTTATAAAAGAAATTTTTATTTCTGAAAATTATGTCTCAATTACCAAAATTGAAACCATAGATTGGTTTGAAATCACCAATGAATTACGAGATTTCTTAAAAAAATATATCGAAGAAGGAAAGTTAGTTGTAGATGAAGATTATACTCCTCCTCAACGAAACACAGCCGAAAATGAGTTTGTACAACCAGAAAATTTAGATGATATCTCTAAAGAAATCATTGCAATTCTCGATGAATATATCAAGCCAGCAGTAACTTCAGACGGTGGAAATATCATGTTTCAATCGTATGATACTAAAAGTAAAACGGTACATGTTATTTTACAAGGTGCGTGCAGCGGCTGCCCTTCATCTACCATCACTTTAAAAAATGGTATTGAAGCTACTTTAAAACAATTATTACCCAATAAAATAGAAGAAGTTGTGGCGATTAACGGCTAATATTTTGTATAATATTATGTACCTTTACGTCTAACAGAATTATTAATCTTAAAACAATATAGTTATGGCAGTAATGAAAGTTATTGAAGTAATGGCTAACTCTGACAAAAGTTGGGAAGATGCTACTCGTAAAGCGGTAAAACATGCTTCAAAAAGTGTAAAACACATTAAATCAGTATTTGTACAATCTCAAAGTGCAGTTGTTGATGGTGACGATGTTGCGGAATTTCGAGTGAACGTAAAAATTACCTTCGAAGTAAAATAATTTACGATATATGTAAAATAAAAAAGCGTTTTGAGAGTTTTCAAAACGCTTTTTTATTAGCACCTTTTGAAAATGTATCTTTGAAAAATATATAAATGCTTAATAGAATTTTATTGCTTTTTATTACCTTATTATTATTAACTAATTGTAATGGTCAAAACAAAAAAACAATGGCTAATCACAAGTACACCAACATGCTCATAAATGAAACCAGTCCTTATTTATTGCAACATGCTCATAATCCTGTTGATTGGCATGCTTGGAATGACGAAACCTTGGCGCTTGCTAAAAAAGAAAACAAACTAATCTTAATTTCTGTAGGTTATGCTGCTTGCCATTGGTGTCATGTTATGGAACATGAAAGTTTTGAAGATACTACAGTTGCCAAGATTATGAATCAATATTTTATCAATATAAAAGTCGATAGAGAGGAAAGACCAGATGTAGACCAAATATATATGAATGCGGTTCAACTAATGACTGGACGCGGTGGTTGGCCATTGAATTGTATTGCACTACCAGATGGAAGACCACTTTGGGGAGGTACTTATTTCCCGAAAGATAATTGGATAAATTCATTAGAACAAATAGCAAAATTATACAGAGAGGATCCTGCAAAAGCAGAAGAATATGCATCAAAATTAACTGAAGGTGTTAAGCAATCTGATTTGATTGCTGTAAATACTGACAAAAGTAGTTTTACCATTACCGAATTAGATGAAATAGTTTCCAATTGGAAAAACCATATGGATACAGAAATGGGAGGTAGAAATGGATCTCCTAAATTTCCTATTCCGAATAATTATCAGTTTCTGTTACGATATGCTAAACAGACTGAAAATAATGACATCCTCGATTATGTAAATACCTCACTTACAAAAATGGCTTATGGTGGCATCTTTGATCAAGTTGGAGGTGGTTTTGCACGTTATTCGGTTGATGCAAAATGGCACATTCCACATTTTGAAAAGATGTTATATGATAATGGACAAATGGTAAGCCTATATGCGAATGCCTATTTGGCAACAAAAAATTCGTTATATAAAGATATTGTGTATCGCACAACTCAATTTATTGAACGTGAATTAATGAATGATAACGGTGCTTTTTATTCTTCGCTTGATGCAGATAGTGACAATGAAAAAGGAGAATTAGAGGAAGGTGCTTTTTATGTATGGAAAAAGGATGAACTACAGCAGTTAGTTATAAAAGATTTTGAATTATTTTCTGATTATTATAATATTACTGACAATTGGAAATGGGAACATGACACCTATAATTTACATAGAACAAAATCAGATAAAGAGATTGCAAAACAACACGATATTTCGATAGATGAATTGACTCAAAAAGTAAGTCAATGGCAAAATATCTTGTTAAGTGCAAGAACTAAAAAAAGCAGACCCCGTTTAGACGATAAAACACTTACCTCATGGAATGCATTGATGTTAAAAGGATATATTGATGCTTATCGTGTTTTTAATGATGAACATTTTTTAGAAAGAGCCTTAAAAAATGCAAATTTTATTCTACATATTCAGTCCAAAGAAGATGGTGGTTTGCATAGAAACTTTAAAAATGGCAAGAGTACTATCAATGCTTATTTGGAAGATTATGCTACTGTAATTGATGCTTATATCAATCTATATGAGATTACTTTAGATGAAAAATGGTTACAAAATGCTAAACGGCTAACCAATTATTGTTTTGACCATTTCTTTGATGACAAAAGCAGCTTATTTTTCTTTACCTCTGATGAAGATAAGGGTTTAATTGCCAGAAAAATTGATACTGATGATAATGTTATCCCTTCTTCAAACTCAATAATGGCGAATAACCTTTTTAAACTAGGACATTATTTTGCAAATAAAAAATATACAACTACTGCTAAGCAAATGCTACATAATGTAAAAGATAGAGCTTTAAAATATGGTGCTGGCGCTTCTAATTGGTCATTGTTATATACCAATTTATTAGGCGATTTTTACGAAATAGCAATTGTAGGTAAGGATGCCCAACAAAAATTGAAAGAGATTAATGCAAGCTACATTCCGAATAAGTTGATTGTTGGTAGTATTAATGAAAGTAGTTTACCTTTACTCTCTTATAAATACACTGAAAATGAAACGACTATCTATGTATGTATAGATGGAGCTTGTCTATTGCCAGTTAACGAAACTGAAAAAGCATTACAACAAATTAATATAAAATTAAAATAAGTAATAATAAAAACCACCCCGAGCCATGCTAAAGCGTGGCCCACCCCTCCTTAAAAAAAGGATGGGAGCTTTCGGAAAAGAGAATATTATTTATAGTTAGAATCTTAACTCCTTCCCTTTAAAGGGAAGGTAGATTTAATCCCGAATACTCGGGATTAAAGACGGAAGGGTAATAAGGAGGAATAGTAATCTATTTAACAAACCATAAAATAATAATTAAACTAACTAAATTTACAGATTATGAAATACTTACAATTATTTTTAGTAGCCTTAGTCGCTTTTTTACATCTTTATTTTTTAGTATTAGAAATGTTTTATTGGACCAAACCAAAAGGATTGAAAACATTTGGATTGACAAAAGAATTTGCAGAAGAATCAAAAACATTGGCTGCTAATCAAGGGTTATATAATGGTTTTTTATCGGCAGGATTAATTTGGTCTATTATTTCGAACAATTCGGAAGTTGCTATTTTCTTTTTGGCTTGTGTTATCATAGCAGGAATATATGGCGCTTATTCAACAAAAAAAATACGTTTATTTTATATTCAATCTGTACCTGCAATTATTGCTCTTTTACTAACTTTGCTGTAAAATTTAAAACTTTAAAATTATACTATGGATATTGAAAAATTATTAGATAAAGGAGTCGATTTTATCTCTACTTATGGAATTCAGGTAATAGGAGCAATTATTATATGGATAATTGGTTCGTGGATTATTAAAAAATTATTAAAAGTTGCTGGTTCTGCAATGACCAAAAATGGCTATGATAAGAGTTTACAGAAATTCTTACTCAATTTAATTGGATGGACACTTAAGATATTATTATTTTTAGTAATTCTATCCAAACTAGGTGTAAATACAACTTCTTTTGCTGCAATTTTAGCAGCTGCCGGCTTAGCCATTGGCTTAGCATTACAAGGCTCCTTAGCTAATTTTGCAGGCGGTGTATTATTAATGATTTTTAAACCTATCAAAATTGGAGATTTAATAGAAGCTCAAGGAGAAATAGGTGTGGTAAAAGAAATTGAAATTTTTACTACTAAATTAACATCGCCTGATAATAAAGAAATTATCATTCCTAATGGAATATTATCAAACGGAAATATTGTCAATTACACTTCTGAAGGTAAATTACGTGTTGATTTAACTTTTGGTGTAGCATACGACGCAGATATAAAACAAACAAAAGATGTTTTAATGAGTGTTTTAACTTCTAATGATAAGGTTTTAAAAGACCCTGCTCCTACGGTAGCTGTTTCTGAATTAGCTGACAGCTCGGTTAATTTCGCGGTTAGACCTTGGTGTACACCAGAAAATTATTGGGGTGTTTATTTCGAAACTACCGAGAATGTTAAAATAGCATTAGATAAAGCGGGTATAGAAATACCTTATCCACATGCTGTAGAAATTCAGAAAGAAGGCTAATTATACTTGTAAGAAAATAATTTAGTTGTTATAATCAAAGATGTTTTTTCTGATTTATTGATTGCCTAAAACAAATTAAACTTTATTTTTAGACGTAGTAATCAAAAAATCTTTTAAATAAAAAGGCTCAAAATAAGCGACATCTTCGATGTCGTTTTTTTTGTACTTCGTGTAGGATAAAACTGCCATTTGTTTTGCTGAAGGAAAATATTCGTCAAGAAAAATAGCATTATTATGCTTGATAAACTCTTTACACTTTTCGGCACCATCTCCTAAAAAATAGACTTTCCCCATCTCTAAAAATTCCTTAAAAGAAGTCGATTCTATAACCTCAGCCTTCACTTCTCTAATCTGATGGTATTGACTATCAAAAATGGCACTATATACTTCCATCCGTCTTGCATCTAACAGCGGAACGATAAAAGCATCTTTTTCTACAGTAATAGAATGTGATAAAGAAGCTAATGTTGACACAGAAATTAATGGAATTTCTAATGAAAAACACAATCCTTTTGCTGCAGAAACACCTATGCGTAAGCCTGTATAAGAACCAGGTCCTTTACTTACCGCAACAGCATCTATATCTGACATTGATTTATCTACAGAATTTAAAATAGACTCTATAAAAACATGCAAATTTTCACTATGCGAGTAATTCCCATCATTCAATTCTTTTATGGCTAGTATTTCTTCCTTATTTGAAAGACTTACAGAACAATTTTTTGTTGCGGTTTCTATGTTTAAAATTAAAGCCAACGTAAATATTTAAATACAAAGATACATTTGATTCAATAAACCTAAGTTGGGTCAATAGTTCTATTTACGGAAATATTAATTGAACTTAAATTATAAAAAAACCATCTGCCTAATGCAGATGGTTTTTATTAGATATAAGCATTGTTATTCAATACTATTTTAGGTTTCTAATAACTCGTTTGTTTTCTTAACAGCAGCAGCACTTTCTTGCATTTTTGCTTTTTCAGCATCCGTTAAATTAATCTTAACAATTTTTTCAATTCCGTTTTTTCCTAAAATTACAGGAACACCAATTGAAATATCGGTTAAATTGTATTCTCCTTCTAATAAAGTAGAAACCGGAAACATTTTTTGCAAATCGCAAGCAATCGCTTGTACCATTCCTGAAACAGCGGCTCCAGGTGCATACCAAGCAGAAGTACCTAACAATCCTGTTAATGTAGCCCCACCAACTTTGGTGTCTGCAGCTACTTTTTCCAATCTATCCTCAGATAAAAACTCAGTTACAGGCACACTATTTCTTGTTGCTAAACGTGTTAGAGGTATCATTCCTTTATCAGAATGCCCACCAATCACCATACCGTCAACATCAGAAATAGGAGCTTCTAAGGCTTCTGCAAGGCGATATTTAAAACGAGCAGAGTCTAGTGCCCCACCCATACCAATTATTCTATTCTTAGGCAGATTCGTTGTTTTATGTACTAAATATGCCATAGTATCCATTGGATTAGATACTACAATCAGTATTGCATTTGGTGATTGCTCAATTAAACTTGCTGAAACTGATTTCACAATACCGGCATTAATACCAATTAACTCTTCTCTTGTCATACCTGGTTTACGAGGAATTCCCGAAGTAATTACACAAACATCACTGTTTGCTGTTTTAGAATAATCACCTGTAATACCTGTAATTTTTGTATCAAATCCATTTAAAGAAGCTGTTTGCATTAAATCCATTGCCTTTCCTTCTGCAAATCCTTCTTTAATGTCTAAAATCACTACTTCTGAAGCAAAATTCTTAATAGCAATATATTCTGCACAACTTGCACCAACTGCGCCTGCGCCAACAACTGTCACTTTCATATCTAATTATTTTAAAGGTTTTAAATATCTATATTTGCGTACACCGCATTTTTCTCAATAAATTCTCTTCTTGGCGGCACTTCATCACCCATTAGCATAGAGAATACTCTGTCTGCTTCAGTACCATTGTCTATGGTTACTTGACGCATCGTTCTGAATTCAGGATTCATGGTTGTGTCCCATAATTGTACTGCATTCATTTCACCAAGACCTTTATATCGTTGAATTGTTCCGCCACCAAATTTTTCTACCAGTGCATCACGATCTTCGTCATTCCAAGCATATTCTTTATTCTTTCCTTTTTTTACTAAATACAAAGGGGGTGCTGCAATATAAACATAACCTTCTTCTATTAATTCTCTCATATATCTAAAGAAGAATGTTAGAATTAGTGTTGCAATATGACTACCATCTACATCGGCATCACACATAATGACTATTTTATGGTAGCGTAACTTTTCTATATTTAATGCTTTACTATCTTCTTCTGTTCCAATAGTTACCCCCAATGCCGTAAACATGCTTTTGATTTCTTCATTTTCAAAAACCTTATGTGGCATCGCTTTTTCAACATTCAATATCTTCCCACGTAATGGTAAGATTGCTTGAAAATTACGTTCTCTACCTTGTTTTGCAGTACCACCTGCAGAATCGCCCTCTACTAAGAATATTTCGCATTTCTCTGGGTCTGTCCAAGCACAATCTGACAGTTTTCCTGGCAATCCACCACCAGACATTATTGTTTTTCGTTGCACCATTTCACGTGCTTTTGTGGCAGCATGCCTTGCTTGGGCAGCAAGAATTACTTTCTGGACGATAATTTTAGCATCATCTGGATTTTCTTCTAAATAGTCTGTTAACATTTCAGATACAGCCTGACTTACAGCAGAAGAAACCTCACGGTTACCTAATTTGGTTTTTGTTTGCCCTTCAAATTGTGGTTCTGCTACTTTTACAGATATGATGGCTGTTAATCCTTCACGAAAATCATCTCCAGCAATGTCAAATTTTAAATTCTTTAACAAGCCTGACCCTTCTGCATATTTCTTAAGTGTGTGGGTTAAACCTCTTCTAAATCCGGAAAGGTGTGTCCCACCTTCGTGTGTATTGATATTATTAACATACGAATGTAAATTTTCGGTATAAGAAGTATTATACACCATGGCTACTTCAACGGGAATCCCATTTTTCTCACCTTCCATTGCAATGACAGTTGATGTCAATTGCTCACGTGTAGCATCTAAATAGCGAACAAATTCAACTAAGCCTTCTGTACTTAAAAATTCTTCATGAATAAAATTTCCTTCATCGTCTTTTGTACGTTTATCTGTAATAGAGATAGTAACACCTTGATTTAAGAAAGATAATTCACGCATACGCATAGAAAGTGTTTCGTAACTATAATCTATCTCTGTTTGAAAAATAGTATCATCTGCTTTAAAAGTAACCAATGTTCCTCTTTCGTCTGTGTCTCCAACAGTTTTTATAGGATATAAAGGTTTCCCTTGAGAGTATTCTTGCTCCCAAACCTTACCTTCTCTATACACTGTTGCTTTTAAAAGACTGGAAAGTGCATTTACAACTGAAACCCCAACACCATGAAGACCACCAGAAACTTTATAAGAATCTTTATCAAATTTACCTCCTGCTCCAATCTTAGTCATTACCACTTCTAATGCAGAGACTCCTTCTTTTTTGTGTATTCCAACTGGAATACCTCGACCATTGTCTTTTACGGAGACTGAATTGTCTTCATTGATAACCACTGAAATAGTATCACAATGATCTGCCATTGCTTCATCTATTGAATTATCTACTACTTCATACACCAAATGATGTAATCCTCTTACACCAACATCACCAATATACATTGAAGGGCGCATCCTTACATGTTCCATTCCTTCTAACGCCTGAATACTATCCGCTGAATAATCGTCTTTCTTTGCCTCGTCGCTCATATTTTTATTGCTCTTATTTATGTGTTTTAAAAAACATACAAATATAAAAAAACACGCCCGTTTGAGCGTGTTTTTTCATGTGTTTAATAACGGAAGTTATTAACAAATTCTCTATGAAAGAGATGTGCTTAATTTTAGAGTGTTAGCGCTATTCAACTAATTAAATTTTAAAAATGAAACAGCTTAAAACGTTCGCACTAATTTTAAGCTGTTTCTAATTAAAAGCAATCAACCCAATTTGCTCAATTATTTCATTTTGTGTGCTTTATCTTTCTTTTCAATCACCTTTCCTTCTGCATCTATAAGAACTTTAATATACTGTTCACCATTTACTAATTTAACATAGTAAACTTCCTTATTATCCTTGCTAGCTTTATATGCTTTTTCTGCCGTGTATTCTGCATATTTTTCGCTTAATGTTTTTGTAACAGCTTCTGGAAGCTCACTTATTTTAACTTCAGTTTTATCTTGAAGTTTTTCTTGAACTACTGCTTTAACTTCTTCTTTAACCTCTTGGGCAAAAGTTGTTGTACTTGCTAAACTTATTATTGCAACTACGAAAAAATAAATTACTTTTCTCATGACTTTTTGTTTGTTTATTAATACTCAGTTTTTGTTTGTTTGATACTTCAAATGTATATACTGATTCTAAAGATAATCTCAAGACTGACATAAAATAGAAATTTCCGCCTAAAATATTTCCTGCTAAATAATTATTGGGTATAATACCAATTAAACTATAAAACACGCCATATAAATCGTTTCTATTTCCCTTCCTCTTTGCTAAAAATTATTTCCGTAGCTATGGCTATGAAAAGAATTTTTCTCTTAAAAAAAAGAAAAATATATTCCAATTTATATGACGTGTTTTATAGTTTAATTGGTATAACTAGATTCGTCAAATAAAAAAACATGTTCTTCTGAACATGTTTTTTAGCATTTAATAACTTAGGTTATTAAGAATTTCTATACTATATATAGAAACATTTCATTTTAGAGTTTTAGCGCTTCCTGATAAAATCAGGATAAATGAATATATTTTAAAAGTAAAACAGCTTAAAATATTAGTAGAATTTTAAGCTGTTTCTAATTAAAAGCAATCAACCCAATTTGCTCAATTATAACTTTAGTTTTTGTTTGATGTTACAAATGTAAAAACAGAATCTAAAGAAATTCTTAAGTTTTAAACAGAATTGAAATTTGATGTATTTTTTCTTCGTTAGAATAGGAGATTTGCCAATTGTTAACTTCGCATATTTTTTTAACTATTGCCAAGCCTAAGCCTAAAGAATCTTTAGAGGTACTTGCTTTTTTAAAGCGATTAAAAAGAGTTTCTGGATCTTGCTCTAAAGAATCTCCTGTATTCGAAAAAATTAATATGTCACGAATGTAAGTAATACTAATAGTACCATTCTGTATATTATGTTTTATTGCGTTGCTTAACAGGTTAGAAATTAAAGTATCTGCTAATACAGTATTTGTTGTTATGCTACTGTCTGAAAGCTCCGTATCAACTTTTAAATTCTTATTAAGAATAAAGTCTTCATAATTTTCTAATTGTTTTTCTATCAACGTCTTTAAAGAAATCTCTTCTTTAATACTAAATTGTTGATTTTCAACTTTTGCAAGTAATAATAGTGTCTTATTTAGTTTTGAAAGACGTTGACCTGCTTGATAGATAGATTGTAACTGTACAGATTGTTCTTTGGTTAAAGATGTAGATTGCAATAGCAATTCAATTTTTGATTGCATAATTGCCAACGGAGTTTGCATTTCATGTGAAGCATTTTCCGAAAATTCTTTTAAATTGTTAAAATCTGATTGTAATTTTTGAGTTAGACTTTTTATAGAACTATTCAGTTCTTTGAATTCATCAACATCAGACACTTCTAACTCAATAGGGTTTTGGTCTTGTATGGAAAAGTTTTTCAGCCTGTCTAAATTCAAGTAAAATGGTTTCCATATTTTTTTTGCTATTTGAGTATTCAAAATCAAAAGACCTGTTAACAATAATAATATGATGATGATAGTAGACATGGTAATTATTGATATGAAATCTTGATTTCTCACCAAAGAGTTTCTGGTAATTATCTTATACCGTTGTCCTTGTAGTGTTTCATACGCCGTTAATTGTCTATATTTTTCATATTCTTCTGCACCTTCAACATCTTCAACACCATGAAAAATAAGAGTGTCTTTATAGATGATAGTATCATTAACAAATTTTCTGTTTTCGGCCTCCGTTAGTTCTTCAACTTCAAAAATAGTTAAAGGGTAATCATATTTTATTTTTTTGGCTATTACTTCTTTTGAATATAATAGCTTATTATCTAACCTATTATTCATTACTGAAGTCAATACAAAAAACAACATTACTCCCGATAAAATAAAAATAATTACAGAGAGTAATAAATAGGTTCTACTTGTTTTTTGAATTAATTTCATTAAGCATCTGTAAATTTATAGCCTAGACCATACATTGTTTTCAAATAGTCTGGTGCTCCTAATTTCTTTATTTTCTTTCTAAGGTTCCCCATATGTGTATAGATAAAATCAAAGCTATCTGCCATTTCAATATCGTCACCCCATAAATGTTCTGCAATAGACTCTTTAGTAAGTACTTTATTTTTATTCGTAACAAAATAGAGTAACAAATTGTATTCTTTTTTTGTCAATTCTATAGGTTTATTATTAACCGTTACAGCCATAGAAGTAGGATTGATTTCTATTTCATTAAACTGAATAACTTCATCGCCGTCAAATTTTCGCCGCCTTATTAAGGAATTAATTCTTGAGTTCAGTTCTGCCAAATGGAAAGGTTTTGTAATATAATCATCTGCCCCTAAATCTAGTCCTTTTAACTTATCATCTAGTGAGTTTTTTGCTGATACAATTAGCACGCCTGTTATTGAGGATTGTTCTTTTATTAATTTTAGCAAGTCTATTCCACTACCATCAGGTAATGTAATGTCAAGTATAATAATATCATATTTAAAACTGATGATTTTATCTTCTGCTTCGAAAAACGTTGTTGCTTTTTCGCAGATAAAATCTTCATTCTTAAGATAACTGACAATGGTTTCTAATAACTCAATTTCGTCTTCAACTATTAAAATTTTCATTCACTTAAATTTTTGTATGTCTATAAATAGTCTAATTGAGAATACAAACACCACGATGGTATTGTATTAAAAAATTCAAATGGGTTGATTGTTATTAAAAAACTATTGTAAAAGTATCTATTTTTTTCTTAAAATAGCTTTATCAGTAAATTTTTCCAATGTTATTTTAGGATTGTTATAAATATAAACCTCCGCTGAGTTAGTAGCAGAAATGGTTATAGATGTATTTGAATTGATGCGAACATCTGAGACATCTGAGGCGTTTACTATGGCATTATCACATTCTAACTCACCGGCTTTTACATTACTTTTATTTTCACTTGTTATAAATATATCTTTACAATCTCCTACTAATTCAGTAATAGAATTGCCTTGTGTTAAAATTTCTGCGGTATTTGCTGATAGATTTATTTTTGTTTTTCCTGTCTTATTTGTATTGATAGTTATATTCTCAGTATTTACGCTAAAATTCACATTGGCACTTTCGTTATTGTTTATTGTAAGCTGTTCAGATTTTATATCCATTGTAATCTTGGAATCACCTTTTGCATCAATTGTTAAGGTACTAAAATGAAAAAGACCATCTGCTGTAATTTTAGCTTTGTCTTTTGTAGTAATTTTATTTATAAACTCGTCAATTGTTACATATACATTCAACACTTTTTTTCTAACAATTCTTTTAGATATATTAATAATCAATGTATTATCTCTAACTTCTGTTACCACAGCAAATTGCAAATTTTCATCAGTTTCGACAGTAACAGATTGATTATTGCCTTGTGTTAGTATGACCTCTATTTTACCTTTTACTTCTATTGCATTAAAACTAGAAATACCTCTATCTTCAGTAATAACAATTTTATTGCCCTTTAACTTTTTCTGAGCAACTAGGGTTGTTACAGAAGTTACTAGTAGAAGTAAAAAAATAATTGTTTTTATATTGATTTTCATAGACCTGCAATTTAAAGTATCAAATATATTATAAAAATTTATTTTGACTATACATTTATTTTATAACCTAGGGTTTACCCTAGGTTTCAAAATTACATAGTTTACCTGATATATAAGGACATTATTATAAGCAACTTGCATTTGATAATTCAAAAGATATTTAAGATATGTATATCCATCAAATTGCAGCAAAAATTTACTTTATTCTTTTTTTAAGTACAGTAACTGTTTTTTCTCAAACAGCTACTAAGGCTAAACATGATGCATTGGGCATCACATTTACAATACCTGAGAATTGGTTCGGCCAAAAGACAGCGTTAGGTTTTTTAATAACTTCTACTAAAACACCTGGTTTTGTACTTATTCTCCCAAACGATATTAAAGATATCGTCACTATGAAATCAGATGCTTTAAAAGGTATTCAAGATAATAATGGAACAAGCCTATTATTAACAGGGAATTTAGAAAGCCTTCAAAAAGATGGTTTTGCAGGTAAATATACAGGCACATTAGAATGGCAACAAATACATTCTTTCATAGCAGGGAAAATAAATCCTTACGGCAATGGCATCACGATATTATGTGCTACTAAACCAAATTTATATTCAGATGAGCATAGAGAAACAACATTGCAAATAGCAAATTCAATACAATTCATAAAACCTAACAGTGATGTAAATATACTAAATATAGATAATGAATGGACAACAAAATTATATGGCTCAAGATTAACCTATATGTCAACCTACTCAACTTATGGAGGTGGTAGTAGTAGTAAACGTATTATTGATTTGTGCAGTAAGGGATATTTTAATTTTTCTTCAAGCTATAACATGACTTTAGATACTGGTGGTACTTTTGGAAGTTCTTCTGATGCGAATAAAGGTGCCGGAACTTGGACAGTTATTAAAAACGTCCTCGGAGAATCTACGCTACAATTGACTTTTTATAATGGCGAAATTTATGAATATATACTTACTTCTGATAAAGATGATAAAACTTTTTTAAATGGGGACCGCTATTTTAGAACTTATAATGGTTCTGGTAAATATAGCCCACAATGTGACTGAACTAACAAATGAATTCTTATATGTATATTTATAATGTAATAACCAACCTAACTATGAAGCTTTGTTATTTTCTTTTTTTATTTTTCTTACCTCTATTTTTAGTAAATATTCAAGCTCAAAATGATACCATTTCTATAAATAAGAATCTAAAAATCGCTAAAGAGTTGAGATTTACTGAACCTAAAAAAGCAGATTCATTATATCAAAAAATCATTGAACATTCTAAAGAGATTGATTTTAAAATGGGGCTATACAAGGCTAATTTAAATTTGGCTTATGTTTGGTTTTATTCTAACGAATATAATAAAGCAATTATTTATAGCGAACAAAGTCTTAAGATTGCAGAACAATTAAATTACAATAAAGGAATTGGCACTAGCTATGCAAACCTTGGTATTATTCTTACGAATAAAGGGGAGTATTCCAAAGCAACCGAGAAATACATTTTGGCATTACCCTCTTTAACTGCCATAAATGACACGATAGCTCTAATAACAATTAATCAAAATCTGGGATTGATTTTTATGGATCTAAAACTGTTTTCAAAAGCGGAAGAATATTCAAAAAATGGATTACGATTGTCTAAAGAAGCAGGAATCAAATCTAAAACTGCAGCAATTGGAGTGAATTTAGGATTATTATATTTGAATCAAAAACAGCATCTTAAAGCATTTAACCAATTCAAAGAAATAGAACCATTAGTAATTGAATTAAATGATTTTCAAATTAAATATCACTTAGCTAAAAACTTTGCAGAATATTATTTAAACCACACTGAAGACAATACTAATTCTTTGAAATATGCTTTAGAAGCATATGATTACATAAAAAAAACAAACTTTGAAAATGAGACATCATATTGTTTGAATTTGCTTGGAGATATTTATTTGAAAATTGGCAATATTGAAAATTCAGAGTACTATAATTTAAAGGCTTATAAACTTGCTGAAAAAATAAATGCTCTAGGCGTTCAAAGAAATACATTGCTAAGTTTATCAGAATTATATGAAAAAAAACTGCGTTATAAAAGAGCTTATAACTACACTAAAAAGTTCATTAAACTCAATGACAGCATCTTAAGCCAAGAGAACAATGAGGTTATTGCAGATCTTACTGTTAAATATGAAACCGAAAAAAAAGACAACAAAATAGCAAGTCAAAAATTACAACTACAAGAGCAAAAAAATAATATTCTAAAAAAGAAAAATCAATTTAATCTAGCTATAAGTGGTTCTGGTTTTTTATTGTTAGGGAGTTTAGGGTTGTGGTTCTTTTACAGGCAACGTCAGAAATTAAAAAATAATGAAATTTTAGCACTACAAAGCCAACAAGAAGTAATCAAATTAGAATCATTAATAGATGGGGAAGAAAAAGAGCGTAACCGGTTAGCACAAGATCTACATGATGGTATTAATGGAGATTTAGCAGTCATCAAATATAAAATCAGCTCTATTGAAGCTTCAAAATTTTCTAAAAAAGAAAAAAAAATTTATGATGATGCGATTAATATGTTAGATAATGCCGTAGAACAAGTTCGTAGAATTTCACATAACCTTGCACCGCCATCACTCCATAATTTTGATTTGATTGAAGCTATACAACAATTTTGTTCTAAACAGAACGCATCTCATTCTATTAATATCAATTTCCAGTATTTTGGTAATAGATTGTTGTTAAAAAAAGAAAACGAAACGGCTATATATCGAATCATTCAAGAGTTACTTAATAACATCATTAAACATGCAAATGCTACCGAGACCTTGGTGCAACTAAACAACCATGATGATAAATTGATAATAACTGTAGAAGATAACGGAAAAGGGTTTGATGTGAACACTTCAAATAACGGAATAGGTTTACAAAATATAAAATCTCGTATCAATTTTTTAAAAGCTGATTTAGATATCAATTCAAATGCTAAAGGCACTTCGTTTACGATAGAAATAGACCTAAAACCGAATATAACATGATTAAAGTAGCCATTTTAGATGACCATAATATGGTTTTAAGAGGTATAGAAACCATGCTTGAAGATTCAGATACTATTAAGGTAATAGCTACCTACAATAGAGGCCGTCAACTATTGAAAAACATTTCTAATGACTTACCAAATGTGTTATTACTAGATATCAATTTACCCGACAGTAACGGAATGGATATCTGTAAAGAACTTACCAAAAAACACCCTGAATTGGCAATCATAGCGCTGTCTAATTATAGCGAAACAGGATTCATCAAAAATATGCTCAGAAATGGAGCAAAGGGTTATTTACTAAAAAATACAGATAAACAAGAATTGATAACCGCTATTACAACAGTACATAAAGGTACTAATTATTTACCAAGAGGTATTCAGGATATACTACTCAATGATAGTATCGGCAATCCTTCACAGGTAACTTTTATTCCTAAACTTTCACGTAGAGAAAAAGAAGTTTTAAATCTTATTGCCAAAGAACATATCAATCAAGAAATTGCCGAATTGCTTTTTATTAGTACTAAAACTGTGGAAAGCCATCGTAATAATCTTATCCAAAAACTAGGCGTACGAAATACGGCTGGTTTAATAAGACTTGCCGTAGAAAAAGGCTTATTAGATTAAACGCAATTACCTCAACTTGTCTTTTTATATTTCCAAAATCGCATAATAATATTTCTTCAAAACCCATTTACTAGGGTTTTCCCTGATTTTTAAAATCACATAGTTTCCCTGATGTATAAGGTTAACAATAGCAGCAACTTGCAGCTATTAAATCTTAAATTAAAAACTATGAAAAATTTAGTAAAGATTAGCGTAATTCTTATCATGTTTATGACCGTATTTAGTTGTAGTAAAAGTGATGTAAACTTACAAGAATCAATAGCTACACTAAGTAGTATTAGTCCTGAAAGCGGAAAAAAAGGAACAACGGTAACTATTAATGGTACAAACTTCGGTACCAATCAAAATTCTGTGAGTGTATTCTTTAATGATAAACCTGCTTTGGTACAGTCTATAACTGATACTGAGATTACAGCTATTGTACCAATTGGAGCATTAACTGGTTTCGTAAAGGTAATTGTTGATGGCACTGAATTAACCGGGCCAGAGTTTACCTATGTTTTTACGGTTGATGTAAGCACACTTGCAGGGGGTACTCAGGGCTTTGCAGATGGAGTTGGCTCAGCAGCAAAATTTTTTATTCCAAGAGGAATAACTACAGATTCTTTTGGGAATATCTATGTCGCAGATAGAGCAAACGTTAGAATAAGAAAAATAACTCCAGACGGTATTGT